>Ga0123354_10009910_pt1 | contig 14644 bp, 6 predicted proteins | sample TergutLab28metaG_2_FD_97872 | JGI IMG/M metagenome (GOLD analysis project Ga0123354, IMG submission 97872) | Labiotermes labralis P4 segment gut microbial communities from Petit-Saut dam, French Guiana - Lab288 P4 | ecosystem: Host-associated > Arthropoda: Insects > Digestive system > Gut ... | reverse complement strand
CCGTACCGGGGTTAAAAATCCGGGGAGTTATACCCCTAACGTCCCCCTATGGTTTCGGGGCGTTACGAAAAAAAGCCTGCCCCCCCCCCCCCACCGCATTGTTTTTTTTAACTTCAACGAAAGTAAATCTAAATTTTTCATAGATATATGTGGATGAAACGTGGGTGTTACACCCCTGGGTCCGTGGTGGGGCCATGGCCAGCAAGAGTTTAATTTAGTTCTGTACAGTTTACATTCACTACAGCTCCCTCACGACGTACCCAATGTCATTCTCATGACGTTCTCTCTGAAGCGTTTGCTCGACTGACAGGTTTGTCATGAACTAACCAACAAACTGGTTCGCAGGGAGTTTGCGAAATGAAATGCTAGGCATGAGGCGGACATTTCGTAACAAGGACGTCAGCAGTCCGAAGCGAAATAAAGCAAGGAGGGACTCAAATATTGTGTACCTCCATTCTCACCATACTCAGTCCTTAACACGCCCATCTAATTTAACCTACATGAAACATCACCAAATTTCTGTTAACTTTGTCTATCTAAATCAACGCATCTTTCGCCGGAACGCCTCCACAATATTTCGGTAAGAGCAGTTTGACAAGGAACAAGCTGCAATAATCACAGACTTTGAGTACTATTTTTAAAATATTGCATAGTAGCCGAACTGCCAAATCACAATTCCTCGGGTTTCCGATTTATTTAAATGTACATGTTAAGTGAATACTTACATGGTAAAATGTATCGTCAATCCTTGGACAGTTCAGAATTATGCCCAGTTGGTATATGGGTATTTATTCTTCTAGGAATCTAAGAAATCTCAAGTACCCAGACTTCGGGTGAAACGGGAAATTAATTATATGTACCAACAAATGTACTCAAAATGTATACAATTACAAGATATCTGTATACATAATATCCACTGCACGTTTCGACTAATGTTCGCCATCTTCAGGTAGGTGATAACACAAAGGAAATAATAAAAGCACGAAATTAACAAGTCAAAATTTAAATATATAGAATGAAAAATTCAAGAGCAGCACATATTAGGTTGCTGACATATCCTTGTGTGTAAATTCATTTACACGTTGTTCACAATGTATTTATGTGGTTATTTGTCGTAGACGACATACTGCAACACGTCACAGTGATGTACAAAATGTTGCACATTTGTATAATATATATATCTACTTGAGATCTCAATTTTAAATTATAACCACTTTCACAGGGCTAGATTTTTCTAGATCGAAGAACTCTGTACTCTATATTTGTATGCACACAACTATATACGTTTAAACAACGATATATTAATGAATGTAACCAAGGATATCAGCAACATAATATTTATAAGGTTATAACTTCCTGCTATTAAATTTTTAACATTGTATACGTAAATTGATTTATACACTTTTGTAAATTCTTTTGTATTTTCGTCCGCCTGGAAATGGCGAACATTCTACGAAACATGTAAGATAAAATGTATGTGTAGATAACTTGTAATTGTATAAGTTTCGCGTTTATTTGTGGGTATACGTAATTAATTACAATCACATTGCACGGAATGAATAGTATTAAAAATGATAAGAAATTTCCTGAGTTCTTTGTTGTAATAAGCAGCTTCGCCGGTACCAATTGGCACACGATCTAAGGCGTGGGTCTGCAACTGCTCGTTTGCTAGGACTGCAGGTTCGAATCCCGCCGGTGAATGGATATGTCTCTTGTGAGTGTTGTGTGTTATCAGGTAGAATTCTCTGCGTTGAGCTGATCGCTCGTCCGTAGGAGTCCTTCCGAGTGTGGTGTGTCTAGATGTGATCGTGAAGCCTCGATTATGTGGAGGCCCTGATCAACTAGACGCAGTTACGCCATGGAAAAGAAAAGAAAAGCAGCTTCCGGTGACTCTTTGGTAGCCCTAACGTCCACAGCGCTCGTTGCGTTAGATGTAACAGAGTTCGGAACTTTAAAAAAATTCTCGCTTTTGATAGGTCACAAAGAATCTTGATCACTGTTTGTTCGAAAATTCTTTGAAAGTGCATGATATGTCGTAACTATTGGCTTGCGTTACGGGAGTGATATATGATGTTGATTAATCAGAGCCGATGAGCACTTCTATAATAATATGAAGTACTATCGGTCATTGAATAATAACATATCGAACGCGGCTTCGTGGCTCTGTTACTCGTTGTGCGATGCTGTGACATGCAGATTATATTGACAACAGAAGAGCTGATCCCTTGTACGAGTGAAGAGCTGCTGGAACCTGCGGTTCTCTCGTTTCACTAAGACGAACGTTTAACTCTTTAAAATATTTCATGACCGTGCACTGATATTTCGCCGTGAGAATAAAAGCAACGAGTGCTTATGGATTTATGTGAATTTATTACAGTATTAATGTCGTAAACCTCCTACACGTTTCGGCCAACTTGTGTGGCCATCTTCCGGGAGGTCTTTTTCCGAAGGACGTATTAAAAAGAAATCAAAATCAAAGTAAAAATATAAAATATTAAGTTTTTAAATGTATAGTATGTTACAATACAAAATAGAGATAAAATTAGTTGTGCTAGATTTATATGAGGGAGGAGCGTTCATGTGCCGTGTGCCGTGTCAACACTTTTTTTTTAAATGTAGTCGGTGTTAGATGGATTGATCCGCACAGTTTGTTAAAGCAAATTGCGGCTTTGTTTCTATGTAATTTTTCCTTCATATTTTTGTAGGCGTATGTAAGTTTTACCTTTTGGTGACACGGCACACAACACATGAAGACTCCTCACTCGTATAAATCTAGTACAAATAATTTTATCTCTATTTTATGTTTCGCATTGGCCAAAATTTATGTTACGGAAAAAAATCGAAGAAACGACTTTAGTTTCAGCTTACTTTTATTAGTATTAGAACAGTTTCAAGTTTATGTTTGAAGGATCCCGATCTTGTAAAGACAAAAGACAAGAATATTTGTCTCAGTAATTAACCAACTTGATGCACAAAATTTTTGTTTTACAATAAGTTTATTTCATGCCTCTACATGTGTCGAGCACATGTAGAGGCATGAAATAAATTTACTGTAGAACAAAAATTTTGTGCAAAAATTTGGTTAATTACTGAGATAAATATACTGAGATGCACGTCAGCAAATCGTCAAAAAAAGACAAGGAGTTATCCTTAAGGAATATTCTATACAAATTACCAAGGTTAGGCAGAGTGAGCTACAGTATGACGCACGCATTTGAAAATCTAAAAACAAAGTTCTAGTCACTCGAATCTGACATTCTAAATGACGTAATTGATATTACGTAGCTAAGTGTCTGCTTGTCATTATTGACACGATTGGCTGTATAAAGTCATCTTTCTTCTTCTTTGTCTGACTCCTTCCACCTACTTATTCTAGGTATAGAGGTTTATTGGTGCACCTAATCACACTCAGTGACACACACTCAATACAACTCCTCTGGGCGAGGGATCGGCCCATTGCAGATACCTCTGCCTTACAAAATACAACATTCACAAAAGACAGACATCCGTGCTCCACGGCGGGATTCGAACCCGCAATCACAGCAAGCGAGCGGCCGCAGACCGACGCCTTGGACCTCCCGGAAGCCGGGATCGACCATGTAGAGTCTAAAAGCGGTAAATTGCAAATACTTTTGCCCAACAGAAAATTGCAGAAAGGGTTGAGGTATGGGTTCGACAAATGAGGGCAATAAAGTGCATTATTACTAGTATTATTGCTGCTAATATTATTTGGCGTTGAGTTACGGGAATTTCATTTTGAAGGTAATATGGAAATGAGGTCAAAACGCGACCGTAAACTTTCGTGAAGGAATTGTCCAATTAAAATATCCATTCATTTGTTTTGAGGTGCTGGCAACCCTTGCTATCCAATTTCGTCACGGCTGTCGAGTCGAAGGGAGGACCAGAAACGGTAGCCTCCTGAAGGAAAATCGGAACAAATTGTATAATATTTCTATGGGGCTGGATTTGTTCTCTAAAAGATAGCTTGTCATACGAATCGTTGAGTGTGAGGCACATTGCTCCTTGTTTTGTCAGTGCATATTCTCTGTTCTTATAAATATATTTACGGGTATAATTTTAGCTTTCTCTAATTTCAAAATACCAAATTTTTTATTAAATACTTGCTTCCGAGAATGACCTTTGTTGTGCCATAGCAATATATTTGGATTCCGAATAAGGTCACTTAACCCCGGGAGAAGTTCCCTCAGTACCCATCGAATCCGAGGTTGGGTGGGCCTCGTATCGTTCTGGACTTTTGTAGACGAGAAGGTGTCCCTTTGCCCTGTCGGGAATCTAACCACGGATCCTAAACTTTCAAGCTCTTAGTCTATTTTCACTACTCCAACTGCGCTACCCGAGCTCCCATGTGGCTCACTCATGCATTTTTAAATTCGCAGCCGGATGTTAGATGTTTCAAGCGAATCGTCTAGCCACGCGCTCTTATGTCGCCAAGAAAGTTAACTTAATATAAGAAGAGATGCAGGCGGAGCTTCGAGAAATCCTGGCTGTTTAACGCGTTTGCGTCTCATTTTCCAGTTGTTATCTGTCAATCAAATGAACAGTAGTATCCGTTGTTGATGTTCATACCACGGTTTTTTTTCTCTCTAACCCGAGTGTTGAGATGGTACAGAAGGGATGAGAGACGAGAAGAGGAAAAGGTTTAAAACAATTACACGATTTAATTAAAACTCTTTCTCCCTCCCTTTCTTTTCGCCCTCCTGCCGCCTCTTCACTCCCGCCGGGACCCATTCATCACTCGAGAGAAGGGAAAGAAAAGGCCCCCAATTTGCATGCTGCTAAGGCGCGGGGCCCCAGTTCCAACTACGCGATCCATCACGCAAGAGATGTGGCCGCTGCTGCAACGAACGTCTGGCCGACATAATCGCTTGTTGCCTCTTTTACGCATTGTATCTCATTAACAATATGCACCATTTCGCGCGATGAGGAAATATTTTGTTTGCAAGGATATCCTAGAATTTAAATTATAACTGGAATATTTTTATATTGTTTCTATTTAGAATGGGCTGCATTTCGAAATTTTTGGAGGATCGTTTACAGTAGTTTCAGAATAGATGTCGTCAGCCTACTAATTTAGACCGTAAAGGTGGGGGTTGTGTTTTCCCTTGAAATACCAGTATCACGACCCACCTCTGTGCGGTCCAACAGCCAAAAACATCATCAGCTTTATAATGGAATCAGCGTTAAACCCTAACATCTGGTAATTATTAAGGAAGAAAATGTATTGAAAATTCATATTTTTAATTGAATTTTGAAAGTGTTTTGCCATTCGACATTCAACAAATATTTCGTTAAATTGTAGGTCTTTACTCATTATTCCTCTTTCCCGGAATGTCCCTCATCTTTGTGTCTGTGATATATAATGACACATGAATAAGTCAGCTAATGTTATTTAAGTGTGGCATTTGTGAGTGTCTACATGCGCCTCATCACTAGAAACACAGGAGTACAAAACACAAGTAGCTGCTTACATAAATATTGGAAAGCAACACTGCAAATTTCTCAGAAACAAAGAGAGTCTGGTCAATTAAATTGAATTCATTTATAGAGATGTGGCCTGTCGTCCCAAATTACATACTGTGCAGTTCGTAATGTTCTTTGCTTTATACCGTTCTGTCTGTCTGAGAGTTTTGAAAGACAAGGCACTGTGACTTCGTGTATTCTTGGTAATTTTTTCCTGTGGCGCTGCGGCCCAACAGGGGGCCGTGGTCTTCTTATTCACGTGGTTTCTAGATCACACACAACGACCTACCACAGTCGGTACTACTCCTCTGGACGAGTGATAAGCTCGTTGCAGAGACCTTTATTTGAAAACACACAACACTCACAAGAGACAAATATCCATGCCGCCTGCGGGATTCGAAACCATATTCTCAGCAGACGAGCTGCCGCAGACCAAAGCCTTACACAGCTCGGCCACTGGAATCGGCTTTCATCTTAGTTACGGGATACAACCTTACTGGACTAAGCTGGAGAAAAGGGATGATTGCAGGGCGGAAATTTAGGTGGGAGGATAACATTAGGCTGGAAATAAATATTGAAAGAATGGCTCCAAGATCCGAACACATGTTTAAACGCTTCAAATATTTTGTTATTTTGGGCCCTGAATATTTTTGTATATCTTGAATTCTTAATCTTAATTCCCACACTAAATATCTCATAATGGCATGTCGGACAAACATGTATAAGCGTAATTTCAGACTGCCGTCGCGAAGTAGATGAGATCTGCTTTCTTCTGGGATGTTACGCAGCGTGTAGTGGTAAATTCTCACTGACTATTCCGGACAATCTATGGGTACCACCTTCAAGGGTTAAGAAATATTGACAATTGAAGATGAGATGGAGAGGCTACGAAACGCCGTAAAGGAATTACCACTGCACGGTGCGTAACATCCCAGAAGAGCGCAGATCTCAAACACTTATAACTGTGAATTACATAATCAGATATAAGACTGAAACTTTTAAATTTAGCTTTAGGTTTCTGTGACCGTGCATCGTGAGCAAATTGTGAAGTGAGAGAGAAAACCAACAAGATGCAACAGTTAGATGTTTATTTTCAACAATTTCTCAACATGTTTCTGGCATCATTATGTCCATCTTCAGGAGAATAAGACGTATGTTACTGCATGTGGTGTGCTGCGCTTGTTCTGCTGGATGTGGTTGGTAGCGGTTGTGGGGCGCTGCCTTGTGGGATGCGAGCTACCAACCACATCCAGCAGAACCAGCGCAGCACACCACATGCAGTAACATACGTCTTGTTCTCCTGAAGATGGACATAATGATGCCCGAAACATGTTGAGAAATTGTTGAAAATAAACATCTAACTGTTGCATCTTGTTGGTTTTCTCTCTCACTTCACAATTTTAAATTTAGATTGGAAATTTCGGGCTTTTAAACTCACGTGTAGAAGAGAAATTTTAGGACCTTACGTAAGAATCTGCTTAAATTGTATGATCTTCAGCGCTTAGCATTTAAAGAACGTAAGTCAGTATTGTACAGCGATCGCCCTTCGCTTTTAGCACGTTCGCATTATGTAGGGATATGGCGTTTTTAAATGTGTAACAACAGAAAACCGAGCATCAATTGAGCTTATATTTTGCGTGCTTGACAGCAGAAGGGAAATCGGGTTGATTATGCAACGGAGGACGAATGTAATGAGAAGAACAGTAAGCAGGTTTGGTGCCTGACTACTATGTAACACGGAGAAAAGAAAGAGCAAGATAAGACAGACGAGTGCAAGTTTGGTCAAAGTTGGGGACTGAATTATTTAGATATACACTGTACAGTGTGGGCTTTATTATCAGGTTGAATGTGATTATACTACCGGCACAATTAAGAGATTTTTTCTGTTCTCTAAAACGTCCGGCTGTCTCTGGGGCCCACCCAGTTTCCTACTTAGTGGGCGTGAAGCCGAAAACCGACCTCCATTTAACGTCAAGGTTAAGAATGAATGGAGCTATGACTCCATTTCTTCAGGTGCCTTCATGGCGTGCAAATAAACAGCCTTACCTTTTACACAGTATGGATATGGCTACAAACTGGGCGCTCCTTTGACAAAGATATTTCAGTGGTGCGGGGCTTGGGACATGAATTCGTGAAAATAATTGCGATACGAAAGGAAAGATTACATCATTGCAATAAACATGAGTAATTCGCCATTGTCATAGATTTCAATGCCGATGTGTAAACGAGACACGCAACGGAATGAAATGCTACGTTACTCAGGGCAGAATGTGAAATTATTCAACAGAACGTGTCTAGTGTTAAAATCGCATACATGTGGCGGTGTCAGAGCTGTTCCTTTCTCGTAGCGTCCTTCTAACTTTTAAAATGCCACGCTCATGTTTATGTCCATATAAATTATACGACAACTATTTTTCCCACCTTGTCCTCATAACCTGTTGTCTGACTCAGAATATATGGACTGCGACCGTGAGTATTTTTAATCTTGTCACGAATATACTTTTTTGTGCTGCTACGACCTTTGACCTTAATAATTATGAGACTTATAGTGACTCAACTTTAGCTACTCATTAAAAGGATGCACACCATAAGAAGAGCGGGTGGTGGTGCAGGGGAGGGGGAAATAACAATACCGCCGTCTTGGTTATAATTACGTGGCTATTGTTCTGGTCTAACCGTGTGTCAACCACACAAGCAACATGCAGTGCGGAATGAACAGAGAATGACACTGCCAGAGGTGAAATTTCCGCGTGACATGAAATCTTCGTAACATGTATAAGGGAAGACGGTGCAGAGAACTTAGTAATTACGAACACTCTTTGACATTATAACTTCAGAATGTGCTGGTTGTGTTATGCAGAGGCGGACTGGACTAAAACGTAAGGAAGTATTCGTACGTGTATTCAGGACCGGTATGTAATAGTAAGTGGAGATGCGTATTGAGATTGTCCGCTTTGTGGCCAAAAATATATTTATGACCCAATCCGCAAATAATGCCTTACTTTTTGCGCCATGGTTTACGACGGCTTTTAGCAGGTCGTCAACCGAGAGATTACTGCAGGATTGCTCTTTTATGAAATGAGGACATGTTTTACTACATATATGTGCTTGCATATGTGTGTGTGTGTGTGTGTGTGTGTGTACTAGTAGAAATTTCTAGAAGTATTTTGAAAAGAAAATTTTGCAAACACTCCAAATTTTGACAAGTGTTCATTGACCTGTAAATAATGAAGATATATATATATATATATGTATGCCAGGTGTGCACTGTATTGTATTTATATATAGGTTTCTTACACCAAATAACCATCACAATACACCGACTATATTATATAATTCCTCTCATTTACCTCATAGATTAACGTATTGTAATAATATTCAATAAATTCTAGTTACTATTATAGCACCGTTTTTGTAGGCCTGTATGTACACACACACACACACATATATATATATATATATTATTTTACACAATTTAATGCAGACAGATTAACAAATATATATATATACTACTTAACGATATTCCGACATGTTATTTAACGACCATGTAGATTTTTTTGGTTTATTGGAATAATCTCCGCGAGGTGGCTTGGTGTTACCGAAAAATGTAGCAAATAAATAAACCTAATTACTTGGGCCATTTCAAAAGTCCTGCACACTGTACGTTTTCTCTTTTAAAAATGAATTCATTTTACAAAATACGTTTACAGGCCTTCAATGTAATCTCCATTGTGCTTTATCACAGCTGTCCAACGTTTGGGCAAGTCTTGTATTGCTGTCAGGACGCCTTCGTTTTTGATGCGTCTGATTACTCGTGTCACCTCATTAGACACCTCCTCAATGCTTCTGAAGCGTTTCCCACGGAGTGTTTCTTCAATTTTGGGAAAAAGTCAAAGTTTGGTGGGCTCACGTCAAGACTGTACGTCGGGTAGGGAAGCACTTGCCATCCGTACTTCTCCAAAATTTCCGATACTGCACCTGAGGCATGAGGCGGTGCGTTAATGTATGATCGCTGGTCACTGCGCGAGTTCTGACTCCAGTCAGTTTCTTCTCCCATTTCAAGGCTCCATTTTGCAGAACAGGGACCACGTAGCCTGCCAATACTCACACATTGTTCTTTACTGAAGTCTGGCTCACAACTGTAGCGAAAATCAGAACGATTGCTTTATCCTACTGACCGCGCGCGTGCAGTGTGCAGAAATTTTGAAATAACTTACGTGTGTAATAACAGGATTGTGATCCGCAATGTTTCTTCGATGGAAAATGTCTGACGAAGTAGTAGATGGCTGAAGGTGGAGAGATTTAGATGTTGAGAGAATTTTATTTCATTTTCCTTTTTATATTAAAATGTCCCATTACTTATGAACCTAAACGAAGTTCTGCTTATGTATTTTGATCTATTTCCTTGTTTGACTAGTTTTTGTACATTGAAGTGACTTTTGCCAGCACCTTATTATTAAATATAAGCCACAGAATGAGTTGTTAAACCTGGTGCACCTTGTCTGCAATTGAAAAGCTGCCTGATCGATTTAAACCGCATTCATTACAGACGTTATATCTGCATAAAGCGCCTTTCAGGTGCCTCGCCAAGGACGCGAATTGCCGTTTTTGTTTCAGGATATCTATGAACCTGTAGAAGAGTCCAAATTCTCATTATCATTCACCATTGCAAGGTAAAGAGTCAGTTTTCCCTGTGTCAAATTTGCACCTTAGGCCCTAGAGGGACTTCCCAGTAACTTGTGACCGGTATAATAAGAACACATGCAGTTACTCTTCTTCCCCATTGCTTTTTAAACATTTCTTTACACATGTTAGGGAAGCAGGGATAGCGTAGTCGGTATACAGACTGGACTGTAGGCTGGATGGTACGGGGTTTGAAACCCGCTATGGGCAAAAGATTTTTCTTTTCTCTAAACTTCAGGTCCACCTGAGGGGCAGCGCGGTTATTTCCTGGAATAAAGCGACCGGAGCGTGACCTTCACCACTCACCTCCTTCTAGTGCAGAGTACAAGCATAAGCGGAGCTATGCCTCTACTCAACCTTCATAGCGTGGGCAGGGAATACTTTACCTTGTCTTACCCAGAATATGTTGAATATCCTAAACCTCCAGACAAAGTATTTAATGTCGCGGTTTTTACTTCACCTTGTCAAAAGTATGGATCTAAAATTAGTTTCTTTAAGTTTATGTCAAGTTTCATGAATTTCAGGTAGCAGGAGAACCAATACAACCACAACGGACATAACGACCAGGAGTCCAATCAGTGAACAACGGTCCCAGGAAATAACGCGCTAACACACGTCACATACTTGACCCCAATGTAGGTACAATAGTGTAATAGATATAAGTCACATTATTTACATGATACGAATCACAGCACACATTGTGAGCCATCTGGGATCCCAATTGCGCACAGCCACATAGTAAGGAACTTCATGGTTCTTAACTTAGCCTGACGATGAATTTTTAAGTCGAAACATGTCGCTTTAACCTAAGCTTTTATTATATAGTTGTGTTGACTGAAATATATATAATAAAGTGAATGTATTCAGGTAGTGGATTCAAAATTTTTCATGTAATACACACACACAGGTGTCGTGTTAGAAACGCGGACAGAATGGACGAAAGATCAGCTTTGTTATGGGTCTGAATGTTCAATATCGAGTGGAGTAATGTACATTTAAGTGACAGAAGTTGGGTGTAAATCGTCTGTTCCACTCGGTGGCTGTGATCAGCAATTGTAATGCGCAATAAAAATGAATCCCCCGAAGACAAACGTGGCGTCACTAAGAGCCTTCACTGTGAAAACTTGTACTCTGTCATTTGACACCGTCACCAATAGCCTTGATGTCGGAAGATATGATTGTAAATAAGACAAATAAAGTTACTACCTTGTGTAAACTTCGTGACGATTATATTACAAGGTCTTACTAATGTCGTAGTAATGCAATGGAACATCATTTTAGTTTTCCGTATCTTAGTACAGTTATTGAACAGAGGTGTGGATAATGGTACCCATATGTGTATTATTAGCACAAAAATGTTTTTGACAGTGCACCCAAGTCAGTGTTTTGAAATTTTAGAAGTAAATATAAAGTCATTCCTTTACACGCCACGAAGGCTGAGGTACACACATTCCTGGCCCCAGGTCACTTGGCGACTAGATATTTGACAGCGGTGGCATTCAGTATGGTACTTGTTTCATTTTACATTTCTGGTGCATAGAATTTTTAGCTGATGCCAAGATTTCTGAAAAGTACGTGGGAACACGCGTTAAGACGTATAAGAAAGTGGAAGTATGGCTCCATTCATTCTGAAACTTTGCACTGGATAAAAATGAGTGGTCAGCTTCACGCCCTGCCTGCTTGACCTCCGGGGAAGACTCGTGGGCTTGAATATATGCACTTTGTTAATTATTTTTAGCTGTAATAAATTATTAAGTAAAATGTATTAAACTGTGTGGCGAAACTCGAGACACTGGCTGTTCTCATCCTGATTCAGCATCACTCTTGACTTTATTTGCTGTATTTTTCTACATATTACTTATTCTACTCTACCGCGGGTTTAAGTTGAACAGAACTACTTCTTGACATTCCGACTGGCTGTTGACCTCGAAAACGACCGGCCTTAAGCCCTCGGACTCTTGAGATAGCGGGTTCGAAATCCTCTTCCATTACACCTCACTTCCGCCTTGTCCTTTGTGGTTCTGCGATTGTGTTGGACAGTTGTATACGACATACGGCACCTGTGCCATGCATGGCACACCGTGACCGTAACGATTGTACACTTACACCCCTCAAGAAAAGTTTTCCTTGCCAAATCAAAACCTCTGGCGATTGAACGTGTACTTTGCTGGTCAGAATGGTAACCGCAATGTAATAATGATAATGTTTCCGAACACAACGTTTTGTAATAACGGAATTTATATATGCAATTTAAATTATCTTCTTGTGGTTCTGTGTGCCGCTAGGATTTTGGATTTGAGTTTTTCACCAAAAATAAAACTCGACAATAGTCGTAATGAGATCGTGTCTTCCTGAGAGTATCTGTTGTCTTAATACGCGAACGTAACAACTTACGGGACATGAAGTTACGGAAATGCGTCTATATTAATACATGTGGATCACATGCTCCGTTCCTTGCTTTACAAGACGATAGGTAGGGTTTCGTCTTTTTTTTTGTAGGCCACGAAGGCCCTTTAGGTGAGAAGAGGTATAGCTTTACTCTTTCTAGGACCTCGGCACTCTATATGGGGGTGGGGGGGGGGTCAGCCCCACGCCCCGTCAGCCTCTATCCCCGGGAAAGACCCGTTACCCATTGTACGGTCTGGAAGGGCGGAAAAGTTCGTCCCCACGGGCATTCGATCCCGGACCGTTCAGCCTGTAGCTCAGTCGCTATACCGACTGAGCTACCGGGCCCACTACTTTGCAAGTAAATTTGTATAATTCTATATATTTTCATGATTTATGCTTATGTTTAAATTTCAGTGTACAATTATTTCCGCTCTACACCGATCAATTTCCAGCATTTCTTCTACATGCAAGATACCAACATAAATAAGCAGTCGTTTTATATAATTACTGTACTCCCTGATGATGGAACAGTAAGGCTCGAAACATTTTGGAGTTGGTGACTTTTTATAATATGATTGTAAATCTAATACAGTTGTCTGCATTAGATTGTTTAAATTATAGGAACACGTGGATCAGTAAGAGATGCAGGCCTCTTTGGCCTGAAGAAAGTGATGCATTGTTAAGATAAGAACTGGTATCGCTTGTGTAGGACTTGCATGGTTCTGATCTTTCATCCGAATACTGCGGCTTATCCTGACGACCAAGGTTCATATTTCTTAAGAAAAATAAGCAGCTCATGGCTGCCCATAATTTGCAGCAAATTATACATTTGTTTTCCCAGTTCGTTTCAGCATTCCAGTCATATTTGTTACCGTCGGCTAGCATAGGGTAATCTCTCTCGCCTGCTTGTTAGCGTGTCACATCTGGTATACAACAAGAATGGTGTGAACATCAGAGTCCCGCGTCAAGTACGACAGCGAGCCGGCTAAGCATATGACCTTGCAAAATGTAATTTTCCGTCACATTCTGAAGTATCATGAAATGAAATTCCTTACATTTCTTGTTAATAGGAAATAAGGTGATCGTATATTTAACGAAGTCTCGTGAATATTTTAGATCGAGTATCCGGTTTATTTGCAGCTTCAGAAGTATTTAGCATGCAAAGAAGGTATAATCGCTGGGATTATCTGAGATGTAGGCTGAAGAATTTTGTCTAGTGTGTAATGTAGAAATCCATGGAATTTTACCACTACGCCACCCTTCACCTCCATGGCGCGCTCATTACACACAATAATTTTTTACAAAAAATCGTAACATTATTTCGGATATTCAGGACAAAGAGAAGTAGTAGTTTTCATATTTAGAGCTGTTAATGAGGCAAAATTATAGCAGTGAAGGCATATGGGACAGTGGATAATTCTTAATCTGGGCAGTAGAAGGAGGCCAGTAGTCAGCTTCACACTACGGCCGCTGGCCGCTTTAGAGAAAGAACTCGGAACACCTGTGTGTGAAGCTGTGCGAGGTTCAAGGTCGGCGTGGACGTTTTGGAGAAAGGAACATCTCCTTCCCATGCCGCTACCTTAACCCCATATTCGGCGGTCGTTCAGCCTATAATCTGCTCACTATGTCTACTGAGCTAGCCCGGCTTCTGGAAAGCGCCGTTGAAGTTTGTGTTGATAAAGGCTGGAACACAGAATTTAATAGACTGGACACCGGGTGAATTAGACAGAGACAGCATGGAGGTAAATTACAGTGACCAGAAAATAGTTCAATGCAGAGTGCACTTAGACTATTCTTAAAACTGTTACAGCGTTTCATGTCACCTTTTGTACACAACAGTGGTACCTGGAAAATTGTATGTAGTCAAACACAACTGTCTCACATGAGGTGTATTTAATGACTATATAATGGACAACTACATGTTTCGGCCTGTACTGGCCATCTGTAGAGATCTCTACACCACGTGCGCGTGCATGTTTATAGTAAGATCTTAAGTTCCCCTAAGACAACCTGAAGATGGCCAGTACAGGCCGAAACATGTAGTTGTCCATTATATAGTCATTAAATACACCTCATGTGACACAGTTGTGTT
>Ga0123354_10009909_pt1 | contig 14645 bp, 9 predicted proteins | sample TergutLab28metaG_2_FD_97872 | JGI IMG/M metagenome (GOLD analysis project Ga0123354, IMG submission 97872) | Labiotermes labralis P4 segment gut microbial communities from Petit-Saut dam, French Guiana - Lab288 P4 | ecosystem: Host-associated > Arthropoda: Insects > Digestive system > Gut ... | reverse complement strand
GTCGGTTGTGACGCCGTGTAGTCTTCAGATTATAGAACTGTCTATTGTGACACCATGTAGTATTGTCGGTTGTAACGCCTTGTTGTCTTCAGATTATAGAACTGTCTATTGTGACACCATGTAGTCTTGCCGGTTGTGACGCCGCGTAGTCTTCAGATTATAGAATTGTCTATTGTGAAACCATGTAGTATTGTCTATTGTGACACCATGTAGTCTTCAGATTATAGAACTGTCTATTGTGACACCGTGTAGTATTGTCTATTGTGACACCATGTAGTCTTCAGATTATAGAACTGTCTATTGTGAAACCATGTAGTATTGTCTATTGTGACACCATGTAGTCTTGCCGTTTGTGACGCCGTGTAGTCGTGTCGTTTGCAACGCCGTGTTTTCTTCGGGGTCAAAGCGTACGTCGAACACGAAAATGGATCCACTTTAATTGTTGGGTTTCTAATAAATCTAGACGATGAGTGTCATGAAATCAGTCAAGTTTTTGAAAGTGGGGCAGCTTATTACTTCAGGGATATAGTACTCACCGATAAAAGTAGAAGCGGTCGTACCCCCCGAAGACCATAATCTGAATGCACATAGACGTCAAAACCTCAGATCTCATTTTATGAAACTTTACCTGAAGAATTTAAATGCGTTCTTTGCACAAAGGACATTACATGAATACATAATGAGGGGCTTTTAGCTCCCTGTCTGTCTGCTCTCTGCATATTCTTCTCCAAATGTGCTGTAAAGATTTCGGGGAGTGTTTGTATAATGGCTTGGATGAAGATTTGTCTAGTTCATTTAATTTAATTTTGGTTGCTACCTCTCATCGCACTTGAAGTTCAAATATAACTTTTTAGTATTCCCAAGAAACTGCTCTAAATGAAGGTTATTACTAACTAGCTAACTAATTAAACAGCTAACTCCATGTACTAGAGTATTTCTTCAGAAGCTGATAGTCACTGATCTAGTCAAGAAATTTACCACATTTTACGCAAACCGAAGTTTCATGATCGTGTTCACAAGACCCGGTCTCTTGTCCCGAACATGAGCCAGATGAATCCAGTACGCCCTCCAGTCCTAGTTCAACGTGAGTGCGCCACGCATAGGTTTGAATTGACCTTTATTACTTCATTACCAAGCTTGGACTCGAACCAGACCTCCTAGGTGATGCTCGCCTGCAATGACAATACCATCTTCCCAAAGGTACGCACAATGCTACTTTTGTGTAATTTTCTCTAAGACCGTGAGACGTAAAGTAATTTTACGCCTGAACATGATTATAAAGGCACAGAGGTGGAGTACAAGTATAGCTAGCTCCATTCTTTCTTTAATGTCCGTGCTAGCTCGGGGTGAGTGGCAATCGCTACGCTCTGGCCGCTTTATCTACGGGAAAGACGCGGTACCCATTGTACAGGAGGCTGGGTGAGCCCCAGGGCTGGTCTTGAAGGGTGGGGAAAAATTGAACCCATCCCGTTTTCGAAACCTCAGACCGTCCAGAAAGCAGCAAGACGCTCTCCCGGCCCCCACGCCGTACGGCTTACGGAAGTAATAGAAGAAACATTAAGTGCGTCTAAAATAAGGATAAATTCTCATGCCCCGGGCGATACAAGATTTTCGATTCTGAACAGCGGTACATATTTGTTTCCGTGGTATTTGAAGTGTAGTCCATGAAGCTAAAGTAGTGCGAGATTTAATACTAGAGCAGAAGAAAAACTAGAACTGTAATTACGTATTTGAATTCTTATAATAAAAGCCAACAAGATGCACTATTTCTCAACTTTATTTTGGTAAAGAACTCTACATTTTTCGGACAGACTGCTAGAAGAGTCGACGTAACTAGTATGACAAATACCAATTGCAGTAAATACAGTATTAAGACTCCTGATGATGGACAGTAAGTCTGTCCGAAACACATAGAGTTCTTTACCAAAATAAAGTTAAGAAATAATGCATCTTGTTGGTTTTTATTATAAGACTATATCACGATGCACGGTCCTCTGAATGTCAAATACATTGTTGAATAAATGACAAGAATATCAGAAGTTCTGCTCTGTTGGTACGGACTATTTACCGAGTTGCTTATACCTGCAGTTTCATCGCTAAATTTATCCTTGGTACCTCATACCATACTAAAGTGGAAGAAGGTGACAGCTCTGACTGCTGGCTGCTGCCTCACATCGTGATAGCTAGATAATCCAAAGATAGTCACCCATTTTTCGCTGTCGGCAATGTGCTGTTTCTCGCGTAGTTTTCTTGTGTTAACGTATGAGACAGTGTGGACCGAAAGTGTCTAAAGTGTTCGTTTCCTCTTTTTTTTTTTTACATCTTTCTGTGTATGTGCACAGTTCGGAAAACACACAGCGTAACGGCTGTGGCGCTCTCGCCGTTACTATTTCTGTGCTTTCAGTTACGTAATGCAAACTGTTGATACTACCCCAAAAATATAAAACTGATGATTTCAAGCAAAACTCCATCATTTCTCTTTTTTGAGCGCTGTCCAGATAACGTCTGCATTGATCATTTTCAACCCTCACCCCATGCCTCAACTAATGACGGATTGCTTTTTTACCCCGATAATCTCTGACATTGTGAGGAATAAGGTGTCTCCCCCCCCCCCACCTCCACCACACACACAGACACGATGCGTGTAAATGTTATGCGGAATGACGTGAAACGTGTCGTCTGATGTAAAAATATTCGTGGTACCTACAATGTGCTTATGGGGTGCTTTTTTCCTGCTTCAAAGATAAGTGCCGCCCCAACTCTCCGCCCGACGCTCTGGCAGCATTGTGTCGAACGCCGGGAGGTTCAACAGTCGATGACGGGAGCTAACCGAATGTCGCAGTGACTATAACTTTTAAGAAGTGTAACAAAAAGTCAGTAGGGCGTCAGGCCGGCGCTTACAGGTCATGCAGGAAAAGAAACACCCTGTATGTTTGTGTGTGTATGTGTGTGTGTGTGTGTGTGTGTGTAGACTAATCCGTTATGATCTTCGTATAGTATATTTTTCTTTCACACACAAAAAAGACAAATGTATACTTCTCTTTTACACACAAAAAAGGCACATATTTATTGAGTAATGCCTGTTGCAACAATGAAACAATTCTATCGCACGTCATATGCGTGTTTGTACAATATTTTTAGAAAATGAAATAAAGTGAAATGCCAACTTGATGCAACTAGGTAATTTTATACATGTATTCTTAGCTCGACATGTTTCGGGCGCATACGCCCATCATCAGGAGCGTTAGATGTTGAGTTGCAGCATATGGTTTGCTGCACCGAGTTTTTGAATGGGTGATGGTCTTGAGAGCCGCTGCGTAGGTCGTGTGTACGGTGCGGATGGTGCCGTGCGCTAAGAATACATCAATAAAACTACCTAGTTGAATCAAGTTAGCATTTCACATTATTTCATGAGAAAGATACACGGTCAAGCAACCTTCTAAGTTTTAGAAAATAATGCTTAAAAATATGTGTGTATGTATGTGTGTATAATTGCGGTTATTGTCATATGTACACACATATTATAAACTGACGTATCATTTTTTCTTTCATTTAATGACCCAGCTAAATACACGTACTCAATACGACATTCGGCATGACAATGCCATCTTCAGGGTTACATGCCCACTGTGCAAAATGAACAGCTGGACGTACAGGAGTACGGTGCAAACTGTACCGAGGACTAGAGTAAATATTTGAATATATTCTGCCACAAACTCAGTCTTATATCTGATTACATTGTATGTATTTTAAATATGTTATAGTTAAGTGCGTTATAATATAACTTATACATAATGTCAAAGGCATATTAGAAAATTCACATACTTTCTCCAAATACAAACTGGTATTAGCAGTAGAATATACTGAAAGTTGTGAAATTCATAGATGTAATCCATTTTACTATAAATAATTTTAATCTTAGTGTGCACTGCTTTACAATGGTATTGTCATGCTGAAACATGTCGGAGTAAAGTGACTCTAATGTCATATATTGAGAGTGCGTTGATTTAGTACAGCAAATGAAAATACTGATGCAAATAAATAATTTTAAATTTGACTTATCGGATGTTTCTGCTCCTAGGAACCATGATGTTTAAGATGCATAGAGATGTACGTAAAGCTGTGCACGTGTATATCTTCGGTAATATGTTTAGGTGAGCTTACAGCTTCACCGTCGGATCCTTCTAAATGCCACATGAAAGGCTGCAGTATCCGTCTTACTGGAGACTGAAAAGGTGATGTGGATGTCGTAGCGAAGAGAAAATGATCCGGCCCTTGCTGGAAATGGAACTCGTAACCTGTTAGAGCTGAGCCTCTCGCGTGTCTGTCACTAAGACTGTTTTCTCTGTATAGTGGAAAAGCTCTTTTTTAGTGCTCAGTAATATCTTTATATTTCTTGTTATGTGTATCGCTAAAATTAATGTAACCAGTCTATCGCACTTAGCTTATGGTGGCACCAGGTGATACCACCTTTAAGAGGCAGACCCCATAACAGCTACTAAATCAACTGAATTGTGTCATCTGAACGTTCTTTGATTATAATACCAAAGCTGTTTGCTCTTCAGTTCTACGCTGTTAACAAAAACAGTATAGTTCTCGTGAAAGCTTCTGAGTTGAAAATGAAATTAGTGAGAAGGAATGTAAGATTATAAAATTTTGTTTTGGTAATACGCATAAAAAATATGCAAATTTAGTTGGGAAATTTATGGAAAGTAACGTGGCAGCAGCGCTATGTAATGAGTCCGTATTTAACTTTTGGTTTGTTGGCAATAACTGATGGCAAATGGACATAACATTTAACTTTGTCGTTACTTAAGAACATTGTTTGTGTGTCGAAGTTCGGTGTATAATAAGGAAACTTATTAACTCTGTATATTACAGTGAAATACCACGTGCAGCATTTCAAACCTCGCGAATTAGCATAACAAATGCAAGTTATGCGGAATTTATTTTCAAATATGAACGAAATTTTTCAGAAGTGTTGATGTGGCGACACAACTTTTCGTAAAATGTTTACAGACTAGTCCACTATTGTTTGTTTGAATAATGCTGTATGGGCACATGCACCTTAACATTTACTATATTTCACTAAGGGCTGTGCAAGAGAAAATGTTTAAAGGAGCTGGCGATTGAGCCTCGAAATGCTACGAAGGGTTCTTATCATTTCATTAAAAACTGACATTTATGATGCCATGAAAAGGGCGTCAACAGAACTTACGTTTCATCATCCTTACACAAAATTTGAATAAAAAATTTGATATTAATGTAATGAAACTTGGGTTCATACATACTGCCTAAGGACATGTACGCTCGACAGAAAGGCTTCTTAATAAATAAAAGGAAGAACGTGTTTCAGTTACGAAAGAAGACATGATTCAAATTATTTGTTTCCTACAACACTTCACAAGAGTATGCACGAGCAGTTCTTTCTTAAGTATATTTACTATTTAAATTAAAATCAGAGATAAAAGCGGAAATCATAAGCCTCTTGATGCTTGCGAGATGTTGGGAGGATATTCAAACCCAGGCTTGTTTCGTTCCAAGTATTAATCAGTTGGAATTAATCCCACGAACTTAAAGCGTAGAATGTTCTGAAACATCTGTGGCAAAGTTTTCGCGAAGTTTGACATAATGCTACTAATTTGATTTCTTAGTTGCTTTGTGGCTAGATTCTCTTTCGTTGAAAATCATACCAGGGAAACCGTAAAAATTGAAATATTCGTAGAATAGCAAAGGCACATTGTTTCAGGGGAAAGCAGAGATAGGCATTAAACATTTAACCTTTTTAAGACAAATTTCTTTAAACTACACGTGTGTGTGTGTGTATGTACGTGTGTGTGTGTGTAGGTGTGTATGTACGTGTGTGTTTGTATGTGTGTGTGTGTATGTACGTGTGTGTGTGTGTAGGTGTGTATGTACGTGTGTGTTTGTATGTGTGTATTCTGTGTGTAGTGTTCACGGAGTATAGGTGGTTGAGAGTGTACCGAAACCAACCGCTCCGTTAGTACTACATATAGGGGGAAAGGATCCCTACTGTCACGGATGGTCCGTTCGGGTCAAGAAGGAGGTAGCTTGCCACCAGGATCAGGCGACCTGATTCGAATAGAGTTAGGGTCTAGAACTGTATGACCCAAGTCAAACGACAATGGTTAAAGCTAAAATCTAAATTCTATTTTACTATGATTATATACAAATTTACACATATAAGGGTCAACGTGTCTTCCTTAGCAAAATTACACTCGCAAGTCAAAGTTCTGAAATTTAGGCATAACTAGCTGTCTCGCCTTTATATAACCAATTTGTACCGTAAGTTTCCAAAGTAAGATTTCGAATTTACTTTAAATTTTAGTTCAACCAGAGCGACTCACCTTCAATAATCAAAAGGTACGCTATGTTGATCAGCATGTCAGCCTTCGTTCCTTCGGAAATTCTTCACGACTGGCAGTCTTCTTTAAGACAGCGATATAGCGTCAGTATTGTATTCCAATCTTCGTGGATCAAACGTTACGCCGAAAGTAAGTTCTAGTCCAATATTCGTCAAAATATACAAAGGCGATTTGCTCGTGTCATGCATTTCTGTGTGTGTTAACACAACCTTACATCACCTTAGCTTTGTTTCATACATCCCATACTGTAACAGTCTTTGAAGCTCTATGGAAGTGGAGCGCTGATGTCAGCTATTTGTCACACGTTGACATAACTTTATGTAATTTGACTGGTTTATGAAACAGTTTATAGTGTGGTAATCGCTAAGCTGAGCTTCTGACAAAGTATGTCGTTTCCTCGTTTTAAACAATGTTCCATTTTCAAAGTTACCAAATCATAAAATTGCAAACGTTTCTAAGCTACAGAAATTACAAATGTGCATTACTTGTGTGTGTGTGTGCATTCTGTGTGTATGTGTGCGTGTATGTACGTGAGTGTGTGTGTGTATGTGTGTGAGTGTGTGTGTATGTATGTGTGTGTGTGTGAGTGTGTGTATGTATGTGTGTTTTTTGTCAATGTATGTGTGTGTATGTTTGTGTGAGTGTGTGTATGTATGTTTGTGTGTGTGAGTGTGTGTATGTACGTGTGTGTTTAGTGAGTGTGTGTATTCTATGTGTATGTGTGTGTATGTGTGTATGTATGTATGTGTGTGTTTTTTGTCAATGTATATGTGTATATGTATGTGTGTGTGTGCGTGTATGTGTGTGTATGTATGTGTGTGAGTGTGTGTATGAATGTGTGTGTATGTTTCATATTGTTTATTCTGTGCGTTATCGGATTCAGATTCTCGACACTGAACAAATAAAATGCACAAAGCTGTTCCTTGGATATTTTATAGTATATCATACTTAATATTGCAACATGTTTCGGTCCGCAACGGACCATCATCAGGGAATCACATCACAGCACAGTACTATGCTGATTTTCGTTAAATTCTTAGGCTGCTTCGAAGTTGCTGTCTGTCAAGTTCCGTCATATTTATACAGCTGCTCTTAAAAAAAGTCTACATTCTAACCATTTGAGTCTTTTACATCATGTCAGCTATACACAATAGTGACTGATTTGGTTTTATGCCGTGTTACGTAGGTTTGATTCCCTGCTGGTGGTACCATACGGGCCGAAACATTTTGGAATATTCGGTGTGATATTATAACTACCTGAGCAACAACTTATGCATTTTGTTGGTTAGTGCCGTCAATCTGTCTGTCTGTCTGTCTGTATGTATATTCAATTACTAACTCGCAGCGCGCAAATCTTTACAATGAAGACATTGTAAAGATTAGTCAAGTATTGCTGTTTAGGGAAAAATCGCGTTTCATTCTGAGACTCTTATACAACCCGTAATACCCGCTGTAGGTAAAATGCAGGATTTTTTAGTGCTACATTAGGTAGCACTTATAATTAACGGTGGGCGTTCGAACGGTTAAAACACAGTGATTACTGTGGGTACGGAACAACTGCACCAGCGTTTAAAAACTGCAGTTTGCCCACAGAGTGTAGTTGTGTTTAAGGTTTTATTCTCACAACAAGAAACAGTTATCTCCCTAAACGGCACCATTCCTTCGGTCTTTTTTTTTAACGGAGGCGCTGTCTGTATACCGTGCTTACCAACGGTAACAGTTTTTTAAATATATATTTGTAGTTCCGTGCGTCGTAATTCTAGGTTGAAGAAATCCAACAAGATGCAACAGTATGCAGATATTTATTTACTGCTAAATTACTCTACGTGTTTCGGGCGCCCATCGCGCCCATAATCAGGAGTACATAAAACTATATTTGCAGCCTCTGATACAGATCATACTATCTGGGAAGCAAGCTTCTCCAAATGTGACTAAATAAGGACTGTTATTTGGTCACGTTTGGAGAAACTTCACTCGCAGATAGTATGATATGTACCACAGGCTGCAACTACAGTTTTATGTAATCCTGATAATGGACACGATGGACGCCTGAAACATGTAGAGTAATTTAGCAGTAAATAAATATCTGCATTGTGTTGCATATTTTGGATTTCTTCAACCTACAACGGAAACAGAGCTAATCGCAACAGCCACGTTTCCTACGGCATGTACTGTTTTTTTCCTCACGTGGGCAATACCGTGGGTTTCAATCCCACTAGAAGCGTGGATGTTATTTGTGTGTGTGTGTGTGTGTGTGTGCTTTTTGTGCTGTGTCAGAAGAAGCTTCACGACGGGACGAACCCCTGCCAAGGCGTCCCACAAAATATTTAGTCACATTGTTCATAAGCTCTGAAAACGGAAGGCTCTATGTAGACGGAATGGAAACAGAAATATTCGCCGCTTTGTGCTGGGCTTACAAGTGTCTCGTGTAATTGTTGTCTGCGTGGGTTGCATAGGAGTGGGCGTGTATTTGAATTTTATATAAGCGTGGTCGTCTCTGCGTCTCTAATACACTTTGAGCCGTGTAGATTGTTCTAATGAAACGCAGTGTTAAGAGTCTTATCGCCATGGGACACACCGGTGCAAAATTTCTTATAACTCTCTCTCCATCAACGGAAAGGGCTCAGAATTTAAAACACAAGAAAATTCAGCAACATGCAGTCAAAATTTCCAGACTTTATGTTAGGCATCCCATTGTGCTGTGTTACTGATAAATCGGTATTTTTTCATTATCAACACAGCTTTAGAGTCGGTATAACGACTCGCTACGGGCTGTACGGTCCGGGGATCGAATCCTGGTGGGGGCGAGATTTTCCACACCCATCCAGAACAGCCCTGGGACCCACCCAGCCTCCTATACAATGGGTACCGGGTCTTTCCCGGGGGTAAAGCGGCCGGGGCGTGGCGTTGACCATCCATGCCAATCTAACACAGAGGTTAAAGAAAGAGTAAAACTATGTCTCTTCTCTCTCTCTCTCTCTCTCTCTCTCTCTCTGGGCCTTCGTGGCCTGTTCTAGGGTGAACGTATATCTATCTTCGACCAAACGTGATCATCTTCTGGCCAATCAGTGATATAAAATATGTTACAAATCTGTAAACATTATTTAGGCCGCTCAACTATTGCGATCTTAATCTTACAATTTAGTAAATAAAACAATCCCAATATTGGGATCCCAACATGTACACAACGTCTGTTGACTCGATATGTTAGAAGGCCTGATGATGACCGTTTAAAAGGTCTGAAACATGAAGCCTCGTATACAATAAGATAGTTGTGCTTGACATATATTAATTAATGTTTTAGTATATTGCTAGCACATCGTGATGTCTTCCATCAACTTACAATTTAAAATTTAAAAAATCTTTTTAAAACTATAGAATAATGTACCACCAATAAATTTGCATTGAGGGTAATTAAGTACCACTTTATCAAAACTTCCAAAATTCTTTTTATGTAAAGGTATTTTTCAAAATACACAATTTTCCATGGTCATTGTTACTGTGAAGCACAAATAATCACATGGTTTTCTGATGAAATTGAGTGACTTAATTCCTTCAGGCGTCCTGTACGAAACAAAAAAGAACGCTTTATGTGGAGGCGGCGTCCTCCGACCGTCCATCCGTCACCTAGCATTCGCGGCTAAGACCTTGTCGGATTTACATGATATTCACTGTAAGACTTATTTGCAAGAAGTTGTCGAATTAAATCTGTTTTCGTGAAAATTGTCTGGGTGAGGGTCATAGTTTGCATAGAGTCCCAATCAGGCCACGTTGGAAGGAAGTAGCTCTACCAGTATTATGATCTGTACCGGAGGTTGCGGTTAAAGTTTTTAGTAGTCCTGATGATGGGTGCTGTGATACCGAAACATGTAGAGTGACTTTGCAGTGAATAAATATCTGCATACTGTTGCATCTGGTTGGATTTTTATTAACGTTAACAGTGCAAATGGCCTTACACCTGTACTTTCCATATTCGCACAGTAACGAACAAGATACAACGTTTCAAAATTTCTTTATTTCTGTAAGATGCTCTGCATGTTTCAGACAGGTTTTCCGTCCATCGTCTGGAGCTCAAAGCTGCACTTACATCGTCAGGTATTTGTCTGACCAATACCTGACGCTGTATGTGCAGTTTTGAGCTCATGATGATAGAAGGAAAACCGTCTGAAACATGTAGAGCGTCTTACAGAAATACAGAAATTGTGAAACGTTGCATCTTGTTGGTTGTTCTCTGAGAATATATTAGCGATGCACGGACCTATGAATGTTAAACTGTACTTTCCTTATTTCATGACTGATTTTGGCACGGTGCAGGACAGATCTCCATGCAATGCCGTCGAGCAGTTGCAAGTTTTGTGAAATTCATTGCAGACATTTCGCGGCTTACACAGTTTCAAGTTACCGAATTTAAGACGTGCAATTTTAAAAGAATCAAAATTTGAAATAAAGACATGTGTTAAAACTGCGTCGGTTTTTTTTTGGGGGGGGGGGGCTGGAAGTGCAATGAGACGAAGGTGGCGGAAGAATACAGCTTCACAGAGGCGTTGGGGCGGTCAAGCTGCGGTAGGTCAGGTTACAGAGAGCTGGAGTTTGTATTTCAACTAGAATTCCTTGTTTTTACTTACTTAGTGACCATACGTGTACTCAATTCGGACTTGCGCAAAATTCGACTTGCGCCGAAACTTCCGGATCGTAAGTGTTGCGTAGGGGGGGGGGGGGGTGTCTGTATAATGAAGACCATACGTTAAGGACGTAAATGAAATTTGATGAAGAATTCTTTCTCTTAAAATTTCTTCTCGGAGTGGATTGGGTCGAGTTAGATGAAGTTACTACATTCGATTATTTAATTAGGAATGCACTTACACCGTAATAATTTGACCAAGATGAAGGTTAGAGTACCTGTATGCGCATGAATTAAGATTCTACTCTTTCCAGCTTCTTGCCGCACCCAGTTAAAAGAGCCGTGAACTGCAAGGGACGAGGTCGCTTGTTGTAACGTACATGTGTATGAACGATTCAGTTACCAACTCACAGTCACTGTAATGTCGCTTATCTACTGTGTGCAAAGCGGAAATTCCTTTGTTGTAACTCGTCCCATGCCCTCAGTCAACAAAAGATACCCACAACATAAATTTAACATTTACGCGGATCGCAGATATTTTCCTACGATGTGACGAAATTTTTTAAATTAAAAATTGTATAGAGTGATGGTGTACTCGTGTCCTGTTCTACCTAGGTGTAACCAGAATTATATTAATCTTGACTGAAGAAAATGCTATTATAAATTGAATGCCTGTGCTCTCAGAGATATATGCTGCTGCAGGGTATTGGTAACCAGAAATAATTTTATGCTTTATTATGCAAAGTTATGTGAGATGGACTTCCATCCAAATAGCACATTTATCACTTTATTGTGTTGTCATGCTGACAGATTGAACAAATGATGCTTTGTGTTCTGGCGATTGAATTATTGAACATGACACAATAGCCTGGGTTCGAGTCCCAGGTCACCTGCCAGTTACCATTACCGGGTCAATTAGGACATCAGTCCCATACAACAAAACTGTTCTTTGTTTTATTTCTATATACATTTTTCCCTCCACTGTCAGCCAATTAACAATCCATTAGGGCATGAGTGCGTCATTGAACGTATGACTTGGGGGTGGTGATTGCGTGCACTTCCCATGTCATGGCTGGATGTGTTAAATTATTCCGAAGCTAGTGGTGCTAAATTCAGGGATGTGGAAAGCACAGTTGCGCTGTGTAGACTGGAGCCTGAAAATTGGATAATTTTGATACAAAATAGGAAATGTGTTCGCTTATAGCTGCATGGAGCAGCATTCTGTCTGAAGAGCTAATAGACTCAGATCTGATCATTTTCCAGAGCCAGATGAATCCAGCCTGTATACAAAACCCTTACGCCTCTAAAGCCAATATGTAATTCATGTACGGTGTATGGGAAACATAAAAAAGTATACAAACTTAGTCGGAAAACATGAAGTAAATAGACCACTTGGGAGATCTGAGGGTAGATGTGAAGAAAATACCGAGAGGGTTTTTTAAATCATAGAACGGCTTGCCGTGGAGCGGACGTCATCGTTGTTGCGTAGCGACTGATGTTGCCGCCCGCTGTACCGTGCTGGTGAGGGCGATGAGAAATACTGCCTGTACTAAAATGTATCTTAAATATGCGGGCTATAAAAGGTGTATTTTGTTAGTATGGCTGATGGTGGGCTGTAATGAACATGATAATGAAACTTCGGATTCATAACGAGAGGAAAAGAGGTTCCTGATTTCCAGTGCTTGCCATTGTCGCTAGTAATGCTTTTAATTAGACAAGAGGAACTACAAGACGGTGCCTTTTTTAATGAGTTAATAATGCTTCCCACTAATTATTGTACGTGCCCATACACATAAACACCCACAATTGGCCACAGACTGCCTAAGGAAGACAACTGATGGGCTGTTGGTTTCTCAAGGACTGTGCATAGTGCTGTGGACTGTAATGAAATAGGTTTGCTTAAATTGAAAGTTCATTGGGGGGGGGGGGGGGGGAGAATAAAAAACATTGTGGGAAGGGGGGAGGGGGGGCAAGCTTTTGGGGTTTTTTGTTTTAGGAGGTTGGTTGTTGGGGTTGGGGGTTAAAATAAATGTTTTTTTTTAAAATTGGAGGGGGGGGGGGGGGGGGGGGGAGAGAATTCAAACACTTCTGTGGAATGGTGAGATGAGCGCATGCATTCTGGTCTTATTGCTGTTCGAGGTAAACAGACAATTTTAAGTTATACATGTCGCTGTGTTTTCTTGTAATCACATGAGTATACGCGTTAATACAACTATATTTATAGTGCTTATTGCACCATGTTTCGACTCCAGAGGGTCATCGTCAGGATAAATAGTATTAAAACATATAAAGCTATGCAGTTGCTTTTCTAAACCAAGATCTCAGCTTTTACAATTGCATTTTTCTTTGCTTTCATTAATCATAAAAGCAAAATTTTTAAAGCCAAAGAAACAACACAGTTGTAAAAACTGAGCGCTCAGCTTAAAAAAGCAATTGCAATAGCTTTTATGTGTTTTAGTAAATATGTAGCCCAATGATGACCGTTTAGGATCGAGACGTGTTACGATAAATACTGCAAATGACGTTATGTTAAGGGTTATATTCATTTCATTCAGTAAACAGATAAATTAGTCCCTGGTCATGCAGTGACTGCATATAGGCGGAACGAAGATAAAACTCCACTTATTCTTAGTCACGGTACCGAGTAAACTATCATTTTCGCATATCACGTGTGAGCGATTGAATTATTCTCTAGAGGTGTAAAAACGCCGTTTCAACAGAATAAGTTAATAGCGTAGGAGGAGGTTCTATTGCCTGTTTTATGATTCTTGTCGGCATTGAAGTTCTCTAATAATTTCAGAATTTCGTATTAAACAGTTGATGCTTGTTATAGTCCGATGTGGATCAGTAATTGCATTGTTTTATGTTCGTAGTCGCGTAGGACGAACTTCACTACTGGATTAATTACCGAAACTATGCACGTAGGAAGTTGGGCGCTTCAGGCTGCGGTTTGATTATTTTATCGTGTATGTATTTAAACTAATTGTAAACCCTTAATCTACCATGTCATCTTTGCCCAGTTTGTCTTGAAAAAGTTTTGCAAATGCTTCTCCATGATATGATACCGAGTTATTTTTTCTTTATTTTGGGTGTGGAGCCGGTACTTCTAATTATGTAAGAAGTATCGAACCAAACAAACATTATATTAAAATCTTTGACTGTTGGCTGCATCGCGGTTGGGCTACAATAATCTTTTGGAATACGATATATGGAAATATCCACGACTGGATGCCCTAATGTCAGGATGTTATTCGTAAGGACATTCCCAGCCATACATGTCATCAGACGTACTTCGCGTTCTCAAGTGTTACAGGGTGATGGGTCTTTGAAGCACATGCATGTTGGCATGACATGTTAATAAGGGTAGCAGTATATGTGAAAATATGTTTACGTTCGTACGTTCAATACAACGAAGCACTTTTTCATTTTGGCCTTCCAGTGATAGGTACCCGATGATGTTAATATACTGGGGAGGGGGGGGGGGTATACATACTTTAAAGGAAAACGCAGAAGCGTTAGTAGTTGCTACTAGGGAGATTGGACTGGAAGTAAGTGCTGATAAAACTAAGTACATGGTCATGTCTCGAGATCAGAATGCAGGACAAAATCACAGTGTGAGGATTGATAATAGTACCTTC
>Ga0123354_10009907_pt1 | contig 14646 bp, 11 predicted proteins | sample TergutLab28metaG_2_FD_97872 | JGI IMG/M metagenome (GOLD analysis project Ga0123354, IMG submission 97872) | Labiotermes labralis P4 segment gut microbial communities from Petit-Saut dam, French Guiana - Lab288 P4 | ecosystem: Host-associated > Arthropoda: Insects > Digestive system > Gut ... | reverse complement strand
TGTTTTTTTTTTTTGTTGTTTGTTGGTTGTTGTCTTTGTCGTGGGGGGTGTTTTTTTTTGTTTTTGTTGTTTTGTTTTTTTTGTTGGGGGGGGGGGGGGGGGGAGGAGGGGGGGGGGGGGGGGGGGGGGGGGGGGGAGAGGCGAGAAAAGATACATAATACGAGAATTAGCCAGAAAACCCGAAAGAACGAACGAACCACTCTAAAGACAGGTCATCCTCAAAGAAACGGTTGCAGTACATTACAGATTGTTTGTAAAATATTTCGCAACTCTGTAAATCACGTTGGTTACTAAGTAGTACGACTTCGGCTTTCGTGGTGGTGTTACAGGGTAAAGACAGACTGATAGGTGTTCATGACTAGTAACAGATGTATTCCAGTTAATAATGCGTTGGTCTGAAACGCATTCGTTTCTTGAGAGGGCGAGTGAATTCTGCTATGTGAGAGAAGTATTCACACGTGTTGTATGTTTAATTTTGCCTGTGTATTGGTCACGTGTGGCGGGCACTTATGACGGCGTTAATAACCATTCGGGTTCCATAAAATGCGGCGAATTTCTTGACTAGCTGAAAACTTGTTGGCTTCTCAAGAAGGAATATGCTCCTTGAAGTAAGTAACTAAGTAGGTATTGGCCACATGCAATAAAAATAATACTGATGGTAACAGAACAAATGATCATAAAATACAATGCACAGCCTAGGCTAGGGTGTCTCTATTTTAGCACCTTGTTTACAATATGAATTAGTGAAGTCACAATGTCGCTATAAGTAATCACCTCACATGTCTCCAAAATTGCTTCGGCGTTCTGTATCATCTGTGCCATGGAGAGGATTAAGGTGTTTACATTTCATATGCCTCCATGGGGAACATAACGAATGTCGCGGGTAACAGCTGCGGGTTGAGCGGGCCTGGTTCAGGCCGTGGATTCTCAAACCCAGGGTCGCGAGACTGTTTTGATGAGGCGTGAACTGTTAAAATCAAGCCCGCTTGCCGACCTAAAACGGGGTTCTGGTTACGTTTCGGTGTCACGTGGATCGCACAGTTAGTGTGCGTAATGATTTGGGGCAATGGGTGGAAGAGTTTGAGAACCACTGCTTTAGACGCTTTTAAAACCTGTTTACCCAGAAGTAATTGGCTTTGAGGCAGTGTTTGTCAGCATGTCTGGTGATGCTCACTTCGTTCAGGCTTACTGATGTTGCGGGGTCTTCCCCAAAATTATCTGAACTCGCGGGCCCGAAGGCACAACTGGCGGAAGCATTTGAAGTTAAAATGTTTACAAACACGAGACATAGAACTGTAAAAAGTGGGAAGTCAGCGTACAGATTCATTACAAAGACTTGATGGTAGAAAAGGCCCCAAGGAAACATCTTTGTGTTATGCTGAGCAGAATACACACGTTCTTATACAACTGTTCCAAATAAATGCATTTTGCAAAAAAATTAAGAATATTCAGTCCTGTATATTTTCTTTGTGCCTAAGAAGGGCGCCTCGGCAACCGTTGTGCTAAGTGAGCTATTTGTGGTTATATTGCTTCCGCTTTCGTATTCTGCCGGGATAGCGTATTTGGTGTAGCAACTCGCTATGGGCTAGACGGTCCGGGGATTGAATCCTGGTGGTGGGCGAGATTTTCGTTACAATTCCAGACCTACCCTGGGGCCCACCCAGCCTCTTATACAAAGGTTACCGTGTCATTCCCGCGGGTAAAGCGGCCGGGGCGTGGCGTTGACCACTCACACCTACCCAACGCCGAGGTTAAAGAAAGAGTAGGGCTATACCTCTGTTACCCCTCTGGGCCGTCGTGGCCTCTTCTAGGGTGAAATTTACAGTACTCGTGTTCAGGAAACTTACCGTAAGTTAGAATTAGAACTGCAGACAACATATTAGCTGAAATCCTTGTGCTGGCCGTAGGTGTCTTTTCGTGCTCACTTCATTCAGTTTCTGCAGGTGAAAGCCGGTGTTCGTAACGAAACTAACAGTCGAGTCGTGTTTCACTTACGGTCAGCTAAAACTGGAAACTTGTATAGGAGGTTTCAGGCTTCTGCCGGTGTGTAGTTGAGGCCTCCGCTCTTCTAAGGTGTTGCACAGTTGGTATCTACTTGCCACTACGTGTTCTTGTCTTGCACAGAGTCAAGGAGGAGAAGAATATCCTGCGAACGGTTAAAATAAGAAAGACTAACTGGATTAGGCACATCTTGCGTAGGAACTGCCTTCTAAAACGCGTTATTCAAAGAAAGATGGAGTGGAGGATGGAAGTGACGGGAAGACGAGGAAGAAAACGTAAGCAGCTACTGGATGATCATAAGGAAAAGAGAGCATACTGGAAATTGAAAGGGGAAGCACTAGATCGCACTCTGTGGAGGATTCGCTTTGGAAGAGGCTATGGACCCGTAGCAAGACAGACTAAAGAGTGAATGAATGAATGAATTAATTAATTGTGTCTTATCGAAAGAGAATTATAAATTTGTAGGCTATACTGCTTAGGATTTTGCCTGTTTTGTATCGGTGTAAAAACACTTCCAGAGAAGACGGGCCTTTAAAAGCCTTCTGCTAGTCTGGCTAGTGTATTTACAATACGTAATACGACTGTGGTGCATTTTCAAAGAAAGGAAATGGAAAAAAGAAAATCAAGAGAAGGCGGTAGAAAGAAATAATTGTTTTATTAATGAAGGTATTTTCCACGTAAGCTATTCCCCAGGATAGAGAGGGTAGCCCGGCGTTGATTGGAGGCGTGATCACGAACATCTTCCTGCCAGATCGGTGGAGGATTATTGAAGTGAATCAGAATAATAAAATATTCACATCGTCGATGGACGCTTGAAAGGGTTTGCCGTGGTGATGGAGATGGTGTGAGAAGCTGCGTAGACGCCACTTTACACGGCAAACGCTCGTACGTGTCTTTGTTCTGTTCCATCAGCCTGGAAACGTTGTTGGGGACACGCGGGAGTATCGGATCTTCGTTACCTAAAGGCTGACGGACCGATAATGAAATTTTAATGAGTGAGGGCCTCGGCAATAAGAGCCGTAATTGGGTGTGGGGGTCTTAAAGCGAAGGGCGTGTTTCTGTCATACCGCACACCACCCCTAGTCTCTCCCTGAGAGTGATTTCTTCTGGGCCGTCGAGAGCGGGTTCGGGCCCCGATGAAACACATTTCCAGGCCCCTCACCAGGGGAGGACTGGCTAGAAATCTTTGCACTAAATCGGAAAAACTGAGTTGTTGAGTGACTTGGCTTGCTCTGAAAGGGTTAATTTGTACAATCTGCAAACAGTGATGGGGTAGGCGGTGGCCCAGTTGCTTGAGGCACTGTGCTACAAGCCGGAAAGTCGCGGGTTCGATTCTCGATGGTATCATTGGAGTTTTTAATTGACAATCCTTCCGGCTACACTATGGCCCTGGGGTCGACTCAGCCTCTAACAGAAATGAGTACCAGGAATATTTCCTGGGGGGTAAAGACGGCCGTTGCGTAGGGCTGACAACCTTACCACCTTCATGTGCCGAGTGTCTTGAAATCTGGGAGCTTCAAGCTCCTGGAACCCTTAGAGCCTGTCCAGGCCTGTAATGGAATTGCTTTACCTTTACGAACAATGGTAGAACCGAAAAAGACAAAAGACATGTGCAATATATTGGGGCCTTCTTCCGGACCCCCGGGCCCCGTAATTTGTACCGGCTTCTCCCCTCCCCCAGTCGTTGGCACTGGACTTATCCTCCTCCTTTTCTTACACTTTACTCAATTCCTTTTCTGATTTTCCTCTTCCCACCGACAAATTTGTTCCAGTGGCAGTGGTTTATGTTCTGATGTGCATCCAGGATATGTCTGGTTCGGTTCCCAGGATTTCCGAGTGACAGTTTTCGTGCTTTTAGGCACCTCCTTCAGGCATTTGCGTGCATAGTGCTGCGTGCATCTATCATCAGGTCAAGGCCGCTTCCTACCGTTTGATTATTCACGGTCAGTCCTACTCTCTGTGAGTAGTGACACTGTTTTCAATCACACTACGCATAAAATCTCCTTCCTTCATTGTTTCATTATTTCCGTTGGTAGACACAGTCAGGTGTTCGTGATTGGCATCCTGACATTCGTGATCTTTTGCATACGTATAGGAAAATGGAAAGTACCTGTAGGTAATTAAGCACCATACAATGAAGATATGTGGGTGGGTGGAGGTATAACTCCACGTATTCTTAACCTCAGCAGGGGATGAAAGTTCGTGGTCGGGTTCACGCGGCGGACGGTTTAAAAGACGCCGGTACGCGTTGGATAGGAAGGGGGGGGGGTGGTGGGCGCCTAAGCTAGTACGAAAGTTTTGTTATACCGAGTGACGGTAATTGTTATGCTGAAATGGCGTCGAAGTGATGTGAAGGGCTCATGAAGCGTTGTCTATCAGTATGTTATTTTAGGACGTTGTCTGGTTGTCTGTCACTCAGGTTGTGTATATGATATGACATGATATGATATTTATTGACTGCAACTGGGTTTCCACCCGGTGACAGTGGTCGGTAAGGTAAAGGCAAAGGTAAAGTTCACCCTTGTACAGGCACTGAGTCTCTGTACAGGCAGTACAACCCATAGGTGGAGTAGAGGTATAGCTCCACTCTTTCTGGACCACGGCACTAGAAGGGGGTGAGGGGTCAGCGTCACGCCTCGGCCGCTCTTTACCCTCGGGAAAGACCCGGTACCCATTGTACAGGAGACTGGGTCGGCCCCAGGGCCGGTCTGGACAGATGCGGAAAATCTCGCCCCCACCGGAATTCGATCCCCGGATCGTCCAGCGCGTAACCAGTCGCTATACCGACTGAGCTGCCCGGCCCATAGTGGTAGGTAAGCTTGTACAAAAACAGAAGAGAGACAGGTACATATAAAAGGAGAAACAAGGCACAAAACAACACAAAAACACAGAATACACAAAATAGGACCCAAACGTACAAAACAAGAAAACAAACATAAAAAAGAATATTGAAAAAAAAAATAAGTCGAGTAATTAGCTTTGAATGAGTGGATGACCGTGAACCATGAATGGGAAAGGATGTGAAGGAAGCGGTTGTGGCCTAATATAAGGACTCACTGAGGCCGTGTCACACTTAGGGGCCAGTTTACCGCAGTTTGAAAAAATGAATGTAATTGTTCTTTTCAGCTACTGTATTCTGTTTCTCCATGATACTTTAACCAATAGATGTCAGACACAATAATGTACAAGAAGTGACGAGCTGCTGTTATTAGTAACGTCCACAGGTTGAGAATTCCTGCGCGCTGTACGGAAGATTCAGTTACAGTGTCAGCAGAGTATCTTTCTGCCTTCATCATCAGCAATGTTTACGTTTACTGTCACTAACTGAGCATCATTTGACGAGATTGAAAGTTGCTGACACGGTGCTGAGTACAGTGTGTGATCTGTAGCCTTTGAACCCATGATTAGGGGTCCGTACAGTGGGGAGACTTGCATGGGAAATTGAGCTTTATGGCCCCTTAACATTTTAACATAAGAAAAACGTGGATATACTCGTATACCGGTGATGAGAGGATAATATTAATATGTATCTTATAGACATGTGGCGTGGATTCATCTAGCGCAGGGTAGACACTAATTAACGGTTCGGATCTGAACTATTGCATCTCCGGAAAAATTTCCAAAACACACGACGTCTTCGAACTGGTGTAGGTGACGCTGGTAGCTGGAATGCCCTTTCATTCGTCGCCGACTTCTTTCCGAACACACCCTAAGCGAAAGCGTTTATCTTTGTTTTTACAACATTGTAAATACTGTATACAGGTATGCGCCGCATAACGACATTTCGGTCAACGACGGACCGCATGTAAGACGGTATATAATACCACTGTGTTACAGTTGCCTACAGTATTCAATACAGTAACATGCTGTACAGGTTTGTAGCCTAGGAGCAATAGGCTATACTGTATAGCCTAGGTGTGTAGTAGGCTGTACCGTATAGCCTAGGTGTGTAGTAGGCTATACTGTACTATCTAGGTTTGTGTAAGTACACGTTCGCACAACGACGAAATCGCCTAACGACACATTTCTCAGAACGTATCCCCGTCGTTAAGCGACGCATATCTGTATTGTAACTAAAACCCGCACATTTGATATGTACGATGATTGTAAAACTATGTTATTGCTTTACGTTGCAACAACAGTGGTGTAGCCCCCTGAGGATGGATATTGTGCCGAAACATGTAGGAGCGAATTAATAGACAGTACATAATATATAGAACTGTGCATTGTTGGTGCTGATAGTGTTTGGAAAGCGGTGGACATAGTTGGTTTTGTACACTTTCTTAAATGGTCTTGCAGCAACTGGTCACGTTGTGAGGAAGAAAGGAAGGGAAATTGCATCTAGCGAAGGAGTTGTGGTAGAATGTGACATTATTCAGTCGGCGCATTTGTGTGTGTCGAAAGCACGATTAATGCAATTATCTGCTAGTAAAGAATCTGTACCGTATGCACTGTGTAACACTGGCATGTTGAATAATTGCTGTGGAATGAGTGTGATACATCATTGCAGTGCCCCCCCCCTCCCTCCCCCGAAGTACAGTACAAGTTCACAATTATAGCGCCATCCTTCAAGCGTTAGGAAGGAATGTCGGGAAATACCCAGAAATGCTTGTAATTCCCTAACAATGGCTTGTCAGAAAGTCTTGGGAGAAAAAGATGATTGACATTGAAAGTGTCTGAGAAACCAAAGCCGCCGTGTGCGGCAACGAACTTGTGGTGTTAAAGAGTTACTAATAACTGTCACCAAGGGTCAGACACGCAGCTTTTTGCTAACAGAGTGATTTTGAGGAAATTTTTAGTTTTGGCTGTGTATTTCACAGATTGTGTTAGTGAATTTATGGGTTTAAAAATCCATTAAACGATTCTAAATACAAATATATTTTGCATCCATCTCCAAGGGACTGTTGATGGTTATTGATAGAACTTGATGATTTCCAACAGATGAGCCCTAAGAGTACTTTGATGTTTAAAATGTATATTAAAACCGTGCTTCCGTATTTTAACAGAACCCGTATTCCTTAAACTTCGTTAACCTCGGTGTGTGTATTAAAAAAAGTTCTCTGCGACACCGCTTAGGCTGTTTGTTTAAGGCATGTTTGTTTCACGTGTAGTTTGTGATCAGCTAAGTGTTCTGCCTCTATACTGCTTAACTGAGTGACCGACGCACCTGCAGACCCAAACTCTCTCATTCCTGGTATATAGTATATACTGTGGGAAATGTTGCTGGACTTGTATGACATGTCAGCACTGTCGTTTCAAAAAGACCACCATACAGCATAAACCTGCCTAATGCAGCAAAGTTTAGAGTCGAATCACATATTAAGAATAATAAAATATTGCCTTACTTCAGTGTGGTATCTGAAATGGTAGTTGAGAATATTCCTGACTTCTGCCAAACTACATGATACATTTTGTCGTGGCTTTGATACCCCTGTTTCTTATACGTAGGGTTAGAGTTCGTTTCTGAGCACATTCAGGAATTGCCGGTGGTTGCGGAAAATCTCTGTATGTGGTCGTTGTTGAGGAAAAAAAAAAGGCACTTACGATCGCATTTCTCCCCGAGAGATCCTGGCAGCACGCAAAAAGCATTTTGCGAGCTTCAAAATGTTATCACTTTTCCCTCGTTCCTAAAGGAGTTCCATATATTAGGCGTTACTACGCGACGTATGGTGAATAGTGGAAAGCTGAATGAAATTTGTGGTGTAGATGCGTTTTTAAAGACCATAAAAGAAAGCAAATGTATCTATTTAAAGCACTTAAGTACGTTACGATTTTTCTTACCCCCACTGAACTAACCTGTGGGTCCGGTAGCTCAGTCGGTATAGCGACCGACTACGAGCTGGACGGTCCGGGATCGAATCCCGGTGGGGAAGAGATTTTCTGCCCGTCCAGACCGGCCCTGGGGCCCACCCAGCCTCCTGTAAAATGGGTACCGGGGGTAAAGTGCGGCCGGGGCGTGCTGCAGGCCACTCACCCCATTCTAGTGCTGCGGTCATGAAAGAGTAGAGCTATACCTCTACCCACCATCTGGGCCACACCGGGCCTGTAACGGGATCACTTTACCTTTTACTGAACTAACCTGCATCTAGTGCCGAGGTTAAGAATGAGTAGAGTCCTACTTTCACTCGGCGTGAATGCCTTCGTGACGTGAACAGGAGCAAATTTACCTTTACTTCACCTGCCTCATTTTTCTAGTTAGTTTTATAGCTGCTGTAAATCTGTTATTGCAAAACTAACGACAACACTGCGTGTAATCAGATACCAGGCTGCTTGTGTTTCGTTACACGGATTACGTTCCATGAATGCTCCATGTTACATGAGGTCTATATTGTATGTCATGTGCCTTGTGTGCGGTAATTTGAGAGAATTATGAAATTAGATTTTAGATGCATGTAAAGTAAGGGTAATGATAACTGGGGCATTACACAGAGGATGTATTAGTCGCAAGTAAGGAGGTTTGCTTAGACGTAAATGCTGAAAAAATGTGGGTATATGTTCATGTATTGTGAACAGAATGCAGGGCCATATCACAACATAAATACAGGTAATAAATAGGTAATGCGTCTGATGGATGTCAAATATATGCGAACGGTCCTAACAAATCGTTTGTATTCATGAAAACATTGAGTGTGCTACAGTCAGGGAATGTGTGCTACCATTCGGTCCAGAATCTTTTGTCCTCCAGTTTGATGTCAAAAAATATGACGCTTGAAATATACGTAACTGTATAATTTTGCTGTTGTGTGTGGTTGTAGAATTTGCGCTCTTACAGTGAGAGTAACATAGGCTTAGGGCTATTGTAAAACGAATCGTAGGCTTAGGTTTATTTTAGAATGAATTCTAGTGTTAGGGTTTTTGAAAGTAGGGTACTGAGGAAGATATTTGGGCCTACGAGATAAGAGGGGACTGGAGGAGACAGCATAATGAGAAGCTTCATTATCTGTACTCTTCACCAAATATTACAAGGGTGATAAAATTACGAAGGATATGATGGGCGGGGCGTGTGGCACGTATAGGAGAGAGGTGCATACAGAATGTTGTTGGGGAAAACCGAGGGAAAGAAACCGCTTGGTAGGAGTAGATGTGCATGTAGCACGGAATTGAGAGAAGAGTGGTAACAGCGTTCTGGTAGGAAAGTCTGACCATCTTCGAACTTAGGCGCAGATGGGAGGATAATATTAAAATGGAACTGTATGGAATGGGATGGGTGGGTGTGAGATAGAGTGCATCTGGCTCAGAATAGATTCCAATGGCGGGCTGGTGTGAACACGGTAATGATGTCGGCAACGTACAGGGATTTGAAAACCATCTGAATAACTGTCAGCATGTAAACAGGTACCCTGATCCGTGGAGTTAATGGGCCGTAATGGGCCCCAAAACTTCCTTGTCTAATTAATCCCACGGAACAGAATCCTTGGGAAGCTAATAGTGTTTCACATAGTCATAAGAGTCACGTATTTTATGGAACCCGAAGGTTCATTACCGTGTTTACAGGAGCCCTCCACCGCCACGTACCCCACTCCTGAGCCAGATGAATCCAAACTGGTCTGTCTCAAGTTTCCCCACCAAACCCTGCCTTTTTTTCTTCTCCCCAGCACATTCGATATTCCCCGTCCATCGTACCCAGCATCAGATTTCAGTGTACTTTAGTACATTTACGGTACAACATGGTGTAGTTACACACTCGACGATTTAGGTTCGAAGTCCGATACGGGCGGGTCTGTTCTTGCCACACCCCCCAGACCGGCTAGAGGAACCACTTCACCTCATATTTTGCTGCTTTCTCCGTTCTGGGCTGAACCAACTGGAGTGTTGACAGCTCACTTCTTTAGAGGGATTGAACTAAGAACCAATGGATCTCTTCTTCCACGCGCATACACACCGTATACTTCCATGGCGTTGTGTTTCGGGAAGGAAGAACTTTTCTTTGATTTTTTTTTCAGCAGGATGTTTGTCTGGAGGGACTATGAAAAAATTCTTTAGTAAGGTAATCGGTGTCTGGAGCGACAAAAGGAGGTTCGAAAGCTTCCTAAAAGCTTGACAAACACACCAGGTGTTTACATGCAGCATGTCATTGGGTGTGGAATTTGGTTGTTCGGATTGGCTCTTAATGTGTCCGGTAGTACCCTGTTGTGCTAGGTTGCGTTCCACGTTTTCAAGTTGTAATTATTTTTGTCGCTGCTGTAAATTAGGTGTTGTTTTTAATCGATTAACTGCATTATATTAAACGAAAAATCCAGCATATTAAATAGCTAGCTTAATAACCGTATGATACAATGTTCGTTTCTTGCGACACTTTAACATTGTTTTTCTCAGCAAAACTGGTGACACGGACGTGAAATTGGAAGCTTCGGCTTGATAGGTAACACACACACACACTTCTGAGATTAAATAGGGGTTCTTTTGAGCCAAAACACAACCATCTTACGTTGTTATCTTTATTTAAACTGACGACATGTTTCGGCATTTGCATTGGGCCATCGCCAGGTCATAAGATATATAATTGAGGAGACTATACAGTGTGAGTCATAAACAAAATAGTGTGAATCATAAAATAGGATATATATATCTAAAATCAACGAGATCTCGTTGAATTTCAGATACATTTATGATTCACACTATTTTATTTATGATTCACGCTGTATAGTCTTCTCATTTATATATCTTGTGACCTGAAGATGGCTCAGTGCAAAGGCCGAAACATGTCGTCGGCTTAAATAAAGATAACAACATAAGATAGTTGTGTTTTGACTAAAAAAAATCCTATTTAATTGTAAATAAAACAACAGGGATGATACACTTAAAGACACCACTGAGAGTTAACGTCGAGTCTCGTCTTTGAGGTAATTGGTGAGACATTGTACCGACATTGCGGTAATTCTGTGGTTGACGTACAGTCTGCTGCGGCTATTCGTTCAACGATTTTTCGGTTATTGTCTTCGGTATCTGTAGGAGAGGGTGAATATCGGGGTGCTACCAGCCTTTCTTTACTTGAAAGGTGTTCATTTTAGATTTTTTTTTTGGGGGGGGGGGGTCCGTGAACTTGGATGGAGGAAAGATTATAACTGTAGCTCCACCAACGCCTAACCGAAATTCAGCTTTTCATTAAGTGATGATTGTAGGCAACAAAGTAAGTTTATGGCCTCTAGACTCCAAAAATGTTTAACTGCAATAAATCTGTCTCTGTTTTATGCATTTGCATTTTTCTGAGAAGGGCTGCGTTTGTTTCACCAGACTCTCGAAGGGGTACAAGGCACAAAAGAGGTTATGAATCCCTGATCTAGACCATGGTCATATTATCCCCGCATCTTTTTTTTTCCCCGCAGTAAACAATCAATAAAACATTACGGTAAATGCACCGTAATTCAGGCAGTTGATTTAGCGTTAGTAAACAACGTTAGAGGCAGGGTTTGCCCTTTATTTTCACTCCCGTACCAATGCAGGCTTTGGGAGCCCATCTAGCTTCCTGTTCGGTGGGTACCGGTGGCTCTTCTCTTTGACACAAAGCAGCGGGAGCGTGGAATTGACCTGTAATTTCAATTTAGTTTCGAGGTTCAAAATGAGTGGAGTTACAACTCTCTTCTCCACCATACGCCTTCTTGGCGGGCACAGGCACGTTACTGATTTCCAGGAGATGGAGTGAATCCCAGATAAGAAGCTATCTCATTTGATAAAGACGTGTAGAACCAACAGGTGTCCTGCATGCAGCAGGTAACAAAAGAAACTCGCATCTGCTATGGCCACATCGGCCCCGCCATTCTGCATGTTAAGCTACCTAGATCTACGATTTTTTATCTTGGCCTCAGTACTGCTGTTCCAACTAGTTATTGTTTGAGATAACATCTACATTCGTTCAATGAATGCAATAGTGGTACAACCCTGAAATTGCTATTTGGTGTTAATACTACGATTGAGCTAAAAAAAAATATAACTACAGCCGACAACAATGGTGCACTTGTTAGTTGACATCATTGTCGGATGTAGTTTTTGCAGTTCAGTCGTAGTTTTAACTCCGAATGGCCAATTGTTGGATTGTGCCACTATTATGCGGGGTCATTCGTATGGTCAAGACGTGACGTCAAATGAGGATTGAGTGTCGGGAAGATGGGGACGTGAAACCAAGCAACAACGTAATGGGAGGTGTGTTTGTCTTCGTAGGAAAGCAGTTTCGTATTTTCGGCGTTAACACCATGTTGTTGACGGCATCGATTTCCTGGTGTTGCATGTGGAACAGGTATGAATTTCGGCCATAAGTCAGTTTGCTCTAAAAAAAAAAAACAGGAGCAGTGGAGTTCTGCCAAATGTTGTAAGTTGGTTTGCTGCAACTAAGTGGGGTTGAAACTTTCGGCACCTTACTCGTATCAAGCCCGACACTGACGGAAGTCACCTTCGGTTCCGCTTTAAACTAATTAACCAGTTTCAATGAGCATAATTCCCCTTGAGAAGCTAGAAGTTACCCACGGAGGTTTGAATTCACCTCCTTCTCTGGGACCCCTAAGGTCCATTGACTTGTTCACACTAGAATGCTGTTGGTCTCTCTCTCTCCTGAGCCATTGTGACCCAATCCTCATTTCTGCCACTGTTTCATTTGAATGTCACCCCGTCTACTTCTAGGCCTCGCAAGTGCTCTCGTATCTTCATACTAGGTTGTCCAGAAGCGAAATACCGGACGACTTTCTACTGGGGTTGTGTGGTTGCTCTGCCGAACCGAGGGTTGGTTGTTGAGCATTATTCATTGCGCGCGACACGTTAAAACCTCCACAACGCATTCGATCGATAAGCCCACAAAAGAAATTACGAAACTGAAGTCTGCGGAATCTCCCCTAGGCTTGGCAACCCTCGAACCTCGCAGAACAGATTATACCCAGGTCGCTGTAGCCCAAATTTTTTGCGTATGTGGTAATTTTGTAGCGGTAATGACACAGTGGAACTGTTCGGGAGGTCTTTGGTCAAACCGATTCTCTTTCAGACTGTTGACTGCGTTGTTCTGAGAATCAGGCCATGTTGCTTGGAGACAGTGCGATGGACCGCACCTGCGCTACGGCAGAACTCCAATTGTCCGGACGCTGGTTATCCGGATCGGCTTAGCCCTTCGGGTAAATTTGTCGAGAATTCTACAAAAATAACTTGCCTTGAAATTACCGATTATCGGATCACGTACAGTACAGTGTTATGACTTCTGGAACTTCAAATCAGGCGTGGTCGAAAGGTTTAGACGGAGTTACATACTGTAAATAGTAGCAGCCGAACTTCAAACTGCCAATGTAGCCTGTTTTTAAAGAAAAATCCAACTATCCGAATTTTCTGCATATGGGATGGCTCGCCGTCCGAATTAATCCGGATAAGTGGAATTCTGCCGCATTTGTTATGAAGAGGATATTGCTAATTGGCACATAACACGGACTGTACTGATCTATACGAGAAGAAGCTGTAAGTCTCAAGATGATTACACACTGATCAGTAAGATGCAGCGTCGGCGGTTTCTGACAGGAGTGTGATGCTGCTGGCCACCCTGAGCTCGGTCGCTTGGTATGCCAATGCGCTTTCAGTGACAGAATGACCAACGACATGGTTTATGACAAAAAGTGCGAACAATGGACGATGAAATTTAAGAAATTTTTTGCCAACGTCCTGAAAACTAGTAGGAGTATAATAATTTATTCTGTCCATCTGCAGTACAGGTTGTTCCCTAAGTGAGTTTTTCTTCAGAGTGAATGTAAGATGCAGCTTGCGGTATTTGGAAGGGACGTGGATGTTGTTGAGGGTAGGGGACTGGGGTGTAAGAGTGACTCTTTGTTGTCGTGCTATGAAACTTTTAACCTGGTATTTAGATAAAACGCAGTACCACAGGTGTATCACTTCAAGGTCTTCACCGAAGGTTGCAACTGGTTGCATAGAATTTGGACCAGCGATGAATTCGCCCGATTTTGGAGCGTTTGCACATTTCGGCCGTGTGTTAGAATCCCACCTGGGATGTTGATACTAGTCTGAGTTAGTGTTCGCTGTGTTACCTGTGTTGACGGGTGCCTTGCTATGGTCACATCTCTCGTCAGGGGCGTTATATACCAAATGTAAAAAAAGGTAAAGCAGTCCCGTTACAGGCCCGAAGTGGCCCAGGGGGTTCCAGGAAGTTAAAGTTCCCAGATTACATGACAACGGCACAGGAAGGTGGTAAGGTTGTCAGCCTTACGCACCGGCCGCCTTTACCCCGAGGAAATACTCCTGGTAGAGGCTGAATCGACCCCATGGCCATAGTGCAATCGGAAAAATTCCAATAACACCAGCTGGGATCGAAGTAGCGACCTTACGATTTGTAGAACAGCACCTTAACCACTGTGCCACCGCGGTCCCCTATATACGAAACGTAAATCAGGTAAACTTCTGCATCATAAAATAGAACCCTAGAAGGGCCACGCATTTTTCTCTCGGAGTGAAATGTAAAGGAAAAGGGTGAAAGGGAAGAAAGAGGTAACGAGGTAAGAAAAGTGATGATTCTAAAAATATTGTAATAAATCTAGGAAGTGTGTCATCCCCGTTGTGTGTGTGAAACTAGGAGAAGGTATGTAGTCAAACACAACTTAATCACTGAGGTGTATTTAATGACTGTGATGGAAACAACTACATGTTTCAGCCTGTATTGGCCAT
>Ga0123354_10009906_pt1 | contig 14646 bp, 9 predicted proteins | sample TergutLab28metaG_2_FD_97872 | JGI IMG/M metagenome (GOLD analysis project Ga0123354, IMG submission 97872) | Labiotermes labralis P4 segment gut microbial communities from Petit-Saut dam, French Guiana - Lab288 P4 | ecosystem: Host-associated > Arthropoda: Insects > Digestive system > Gut ... | reverse complement strand
GAGGAGGCGGAAGTGGAGGAGAGGGCGTTATCAAAAAACATCAAAAGGTCGGTGGTCTGAAAGAAGATATAAAAAGGGGGGGGGGGGAACGCAATGAATTTGGTACACTTGACCCGGTCAGTGACATATGAAACAGAAACTACCTTGTCGGATATTTCTATGTATACGAGTTCAAATATTTAACATTTTGCTTTGACCGCCCTCAAGATAAAAACAGAATGTCCAAAACGTTGGCGCCTATGGGCCTACACCAATCCGCATACCGTCATAACCCAGAAGACAAAAATCGTCTTCATTATAAAATTTACTTGTTTAAAAAGTAATCAAATTATAGATTTATGATTCTGAAATTTAAAGAAACGAAAGAAGGGGGGGGGAAATACAGCGTACTCTTCATGTTTCGAACATAACCTTACGTACAATATTTCAAGTACGGACGTGACGGGAATCGAGCGTGTGTGCAATCAATTTTTTGCAGTAAACCATCAGCAGTAGTGACATATATAGCTGAATGTATAAAACAGAGGGAAGGGGAACTCCTTTCATGCTGACCCTATCAACTGCGAGTGACAAATGTTTGTCTGTCACTTCAAAGCTTTACTCGGTTACAAATTATTGCCACTTTCTTAGATGAACCTCAGCCTGCAGGCACTCCGTCACAACCAATGGCAGCCACAACCTTCTTAGAGCCTGGTGCACTCTGCGTCCACCGACACATCCTATTGCACATTGGACTATACGTACGACATTACTCATGCGATCACCTACCCAAGCATTCTTTCAACAACGGAATAGGAGCTTTACTAGTCTCCGCCATTCCTTCATTAAAACCACAGTATCTCGTGGGAAACATATGTCATTCAGAAAATAGTGAACGTACGTGTATGGCTTCTCTCTCATTCTTTGCTTTAGGGCCTATGCCTTACTGCCTTCCGAACTCTCTACACGTCTGACAGGCCTTCCATATATCTACGACCACCTGTCTGTATACCTCTATATACATACAGCCTTCCCGCCTCCCTGCAGGACCAGCAGACCTACATATTTGATAGGTGGGCAGTTAGTCGCAGAATTCTGATTAAGAAATTCAGTCCTCACTGTGAAATGGCGGGTATGCACTAAACGAAGCGGAACTGGAAAAGACTGTTGTCCTAGCACTTAGGTTTTCCCTGGCAATCATCATTACACTAGTACACCACTATAGGCCGCACATTCATAAATGCATACTCTAACCCCACCACGAGGTAACAGAAACTACTTTCTATGCCTTCTTACCCACCCGTCCACCTCATGTGGAAACAGGTCAGCACACACAAACGTAGGAAAAATCGGTGACCTTCCACTGCTAATAGTGTGGCCCTCCTGTGGATACTCCTGTGCATTTTAACTTCACTCTACCGTCAATATGTTAATAAGGAATGTACCGTTTACACACTAGGCCGGCACTTGACCCTTTCTTGAACCAGGTGAATCCAGTCCACACCATCCATACTTTAGCTTTAAGATCCTAATGAATATTATCCTCCCCCATAAGTCTTCACGGTGGTTTCTTTCCTTTAGGTCCCCCCCATCAATCATATTGTGCATTTCTCCCCCATAAGTGCGATATACCCCCAGCACATCTCATGCTACTTGATTTGATCACCCTACTGTGTGGTAAGAAGTACAAATGGCGAGCGTCACATTCTACAATTTTCAACAGCCTCCTTTCAGTTCCTCCTCTTAAACCCAAAGTCTCCCTCAGCACCCTCCACTCTAACGCCCTCAGCCTATGTAAGAAGAAACGGTACATTTGTCCCTGCGCACTACATGAAGGCATATAGGGGGAGCAGAGAAATAGCTTCTATCATTTCTCGAACTCCGGAGCTCGACTGAGGTGGTTAATTTCACGCCCCCGGCCGCTTTACCCCTCCGGAATGAAACCCAGTACCCACGGAGCAGGAGGCTGGCGTGGCCCCAGTATATGTGTAGACACTTTGGAAAGGAGAATAATACTTTGCCCCTGTCCAGACTCTCGCCCCGATTTACCCAGCCTGTAACATAGTCGCAAATATCCGACATGTCTAAACGTGCTATTCACTGCGTTGTGCTGCGCGCGCATGGATGCTAGACTATCAACCTCCCTCCCAATCCTATCGTTGCTTTGAGACTGCATCTCATACCGCTGTATTTGTGCCGCAAAAAATTACTTCTAATCAAATTTGTACGTTTACTGCACTTCTACTCAATTTTAATTTTGTTTCGCCGCTGCACCCCAGGTATTTCCGCTTTATTCCATCACCTATCAGTACCATTTACGTGGGACAATCGAGACTCCACTACACAGTATTCTAGTCTGGCTCCTTCCTCAACCGCTGTTCGTCCCTTAATGCCAGACCCCAAGTTCCACACACATGAAATAACAAACGAATTTATAATTCTGCATATTTAAACTTTATGGTTTTCTATAGCAAACAATAAGACAAGCGATGTGGTGGGCATTACATGACTCTAATATGATCTGAATTTACTCGTGTCGCCAACATCGATTTGTTAGTGTCCACCAAATATCCGAAATATGCCACTTTTTTAAATAACTTATTCCAGACAGTGGACTTCCCTAACAGCCTGTTTTACAGGGCATCTTCGCCTGTCACTGCTAATAGCCTACAGTCAACGTGTAGCAACGAAATAACCTAAAACATCAGCTAACGGTCAAGTCTTCCCTGCAAACGGTAGGAAGACATACAGCCGGAGTAGAGGTACAGTTCCACCAATTCTTAACCTTGGCACTAGATGGGAATGGGTGGTCAACGCCATGCCCCGGCTGCTTTACCCCCGGGAATAACATGGTACCCACTGAACAGGAGGCTGGGTAGGTCCCCAGATCCGACCTGGACATTTCGGAAAAGAGAAAAATCTTTGCCTCTACTGGAATTCGAACCCCGGACCGTCCAGCCCGTATTCTAGTTGATATACCGACTACACTTTTCCCCTCCTAACCTAAACCATCAGAACAACATGAAGCTCAGAATACTTGCTGCATTTTGGCTAGGTGAAGCCTTCTAATTGCCGAGGCTAGGAGACCCTCAATACGTCATTACAGTCTACAGTCAAACGCGTAGCAAGGAAACAACCCAAAACATGACAGTACAGTGATACCTCGGCTAACGAAGATAATTCGTTCCGGAATCACATTCGTTAGCCGAAACACATACAGAAGGAAAAGATAAGCTGCTGGAATGGCCCGACGGTTCATGTTTGCTGATTTATGTTAGCGCGCGCATCCACTAAAACATTCGTTAGCAGAGTCCGAAAAACAGCGAAAAAAATCTTCGTTAGCCGAAAAATTCGTTAGCAGGGTCACTCGTTAGCCGAGGTATCGCTGTACTCAACTTCCGATTATGACACTAATGGCCAGACAACTTAGTACCTTATCCTAGCTGGTGCCGCAGGCTTATCACTGGCACTGCTCATGCAGTCAAACGTTTGTCAGTCACAAAAACTAAAATAAACGCAACATGATGTGAAATTTGAGCTGAATATCAAGGCTGTGTGTGCTATGCTGAGTTATGACTTGGGTGTACACACAGAAAACTACAGTCTGAAGTTATTGCCTTAAAGGTACAGTCATCTTACCTTACGTGTCCTTCACGCATTCCTGCTTTCTTCGAACGACCAGAATTCGTTAACTGTTGAAGGAGTTACATGCAGCACTTCCGCGTTCATAACATTCACGTTGTTGTCACACACTGGCACATCGAAACTGAAGTCAATACAACCATCTTTCAACTGCATAAACACCACTAACCAGTAGGCCTAATGGGAACGACTGCCAACTTGGAACTCGCTTTACTTCAATAACGTCTCCGCCTATATCGCAAACGTCGTGTAACTATAACGCTACAGCAGTGACGCCATATTATGTCCACTGCGTCCATGTTGACATCACCGCGCTATGGAATTGGTCACTTTTACAAACCTCGCCATTTTTATCAGTATCCTCAGCGCGTGCATGTTTTTGTCCAACCAGACATTTCACTCTGTGTGTTGCACTATTGCATTGAGTCAAGAATAATGACATTCAATTTTTATGTTGTTTCCGAACGGCATGTACGATGAAAACAGTTGTACACATCAACACCCGCCGTTAGAATTCCACCTAACCGCACATACTGCAGCAAAGAATACGAAACCTGCATATTTCCACCGCTCCACATCACCCTCTCTTCCACCAGATTTGCTAGTCAACATTTTAGCCATGATGATAGTAACATTACCGCCTCAACTGGTAGAGATGTCCTCCTCCCCCTTCCATGCATACGTGAACGAATCGCAAACGACTGCCCTCTATCATTCTCTCCCAACATGGCGCGGCCACATCCTTTAGAAAAAAAAAATAATAACTAAGGCCGCTGGGTTACGCGTATAATACGTCTCAATCATGTTACCCAGTACACAGCGTAGAGGCCACATTTCGTACATGCCTTTCTTCACTTGCGTACCCCTTGGCAGTCCATTTCCGTAAATTGTACCCTTTATATTAGCAAAATGATTGCAATTAATTTACTTGCTGTTAATTCAAATTTATGTGTTGTAACTGTAAATAAATAGACCAATAATGGGAATAAAAAGCAATGGAATAATAAAATTGAAGGTGCATATATATATATACATATATATACACACACACATTCTAAACTCAAAAGACGCATGTGTCTTTTCCCGCATTATTCAATTTTTGCGCGTACCCCCAAATGCCCTGGTTTGTACCCCTGGGGGTACACGTACTCCAGGTTGGGAATCACTATGCTAAGAGGCATATTAACCATTTTGCTATGTTACTGTTCCCAGACAGCAACAACACCTTTTCTGCAAGCACTGTGATCCCACCTTTCAGTGAACTTTTATGTTTCTATGATTGCCAGTAGCTGGTTTTACATCCCTGCTCCCTGCTGCTTCAACACTCTCTCATGCTTAGGAATATTTATGTGAGTTGGGGTATACCTTCCCTGTGGATCAAATATTTTAAGGAAGATGGGAAAGCCCCATCACAAGTCTATTTTCCATGGGACAGTCATTCATTTTGCAGCATCTGAAGAAACTGGGTGGGGAGAGTCTAGAGTATCGCATTGTATAATTTTAGTATGCATAAAAATTGTCTACTGTAATTTGCCTTTACATAAGACCAGTTTTTATAGTCCTATCAAGTATAAAAATTTGTATATAGCCACAAAGCAATGGTAGTTTAGCATCACCCAAATCCAGCACACGTATGAAATCAGTACTTACCAACAGTTTATGTAAGTTACAGGAGTGTACGTTTTGGAAATGACAGCTGAAAACAAAATGAGAAGAGGCAAAAGTGTTTCAAGGATATCAGATCATATTAAAACTGATAAATAATAATTTTGAGTAATTACTCTACAATTATCACAAAAATAAAGTACATATATAAAAAACTGAGGCAGATCCTATGGTACTAAAATTAACCACACACACCAACCATTGTCAGAGCATGGTTAATGTTCAACATGATGATATAACCAAACACACCTATATCTGAAGTTGAACAGTTATGAACACAATAATGAGATAGGTTTCAAAGAATGGGAGCTACTATACATTTATTGATTATCGCATGCATATTAAGATTAGGAGGAATTTCTAGTTACTGTAATTCTAACACTCGTACGTAACACATAATTAACATTTAAGTGACACAGATATGAGTAATAATACAAACAAATCATACTATTTTCACCAAAATCATTTCAGAGTTGCAAGCAATTCACATTGCACGGACTAGCCTGCATATGGCTTGTTCTGGCTTGGCTACCAACTTGAGGACAGACTTGCAAAGTGCATGGATAATACTTCATGTTACACAGGTACAGCATGTGGTATGTTCAACTTCAGATATATGGTTACATCAATGCAAATCAATCTAAGACAAGTTCTGAAGTATGGCAGATTACTCCAAGTACACCCAGCATACGTGTGTGTGTCAGTCACACAAAATAAAATTGCATATGTGTATCACTATGAAGAAACTTGTTATGTGTTAGGGTTCACTTCTTTTTGTGTGCATATTGCAGGCACTAGATTTCAAAAGAACCTTTCACAATATACAATAGTATGCACTATTTGGTTTCATGTCTAAGATACTGATTTTCAGTTTTATACATGGATGTTTTAAACAACATACAAAAATACTGTGTGTTGCCATGAACAGAGACTTGTGAATACTTCTCATCTTAACAACAGATCTGTCTTGACTCATTTGGTCTCACAGCTATTAAATAATACTGTAAAAAAAAAAGGTTTTGTTTATACTTTACTAATACCACCATTCACTAATTTACAATTCACAAATTTATTTGTCTAACGTCACAAAATTAAGGACACAAGAGTTTAATACACTTCTGTGAAATGGAAATGTAGATATACTGGAGACTGGAAGTGCATTAGCACTGCCTCACAAATGTACTTGTATCTACTGATGATTGGAAGTGCATTAGCACTGCCTCACAAATGTACTTGTATCTACTGAGGATTGGAAGTGAATTAGAACTGGCACACAGTTAGCTGTTTCTTTTGGGGATTCGAAGCAACTTAGAACTGGCATACAAAGTTATCTGCACATGCTGGAAATTTGAAGTGAATTAGAACTGGCCCACAAGGTTACTTGTATCTGCTGGAGACCGCAAGTGAATTACAACTGGCCCAAAAAGTTGGCTGTTTCTGTTGTGGATTGGGCGTGAATTTAGAACTGGCATACAGTTACTTCTGTCTTCTGGAGATTTGAAGTGAATTACAATTGGCTCACAAACTTACCTGTATCTGCTGCAGATACAAAGTGCTTTAGAACTGGTTCACACAGTAACCTGTATCTGCTGGAGACTTTAAGTGCATTAGAACTGGCTCATAAAGTAACTAGTATCTGCTGCAGATATGAAGCACATTAGAACACAGTTACCTGTATCTGCTGGAGACTTTAATTGCTTTAGAACTGGCTCATAAAGTAACCAGTATCCGCTGCAGATATGAAGCACATTAGAACACAGTTACCTGTATCTGCTGGAGACTTTAAGTGCATTAGAACTGGCTCATAAAGTAACTAGTATCTGCTGCAGATATGAAGCGCATTAGAACACAGTTACCTGTACCTGCTGGAGACTCTAAGTGCATTAGAACTGGCCCATAAAGTAACTAGTATCCGCTGCAGATATGAAGCGCATTAGAACACAGTTACCTGTATCTATTGGAGAATTTAAGTGCATTAGAACTGGCTCATAAAGTAACTAGTATCTGCTGCAGATATGAAGTGCATTAGAACACAGTTACCTGTATCGGCTGGAGACTTTAAGTGCATTAGAACTGGCCCATAAAGTAACTAGTATCCGCTGCAGATATGAAGCGCATTAGAACACATTTACCTGTATCTGCTGGAGACTTTAAGTGCATTAGAACTGGCTCATAAAGTAACTAGTATCCGCTGCAGATATGAAGTGCATTAGAACACAGTTACCTGTATCGGCTGGAGACAAGCAGTGCCTTAGAACTGGCTCACATAGTTACCTGTATCTGTGGGAGACATGAAGTGCATTTGAAATAGCTCACAAAGTTACCCACATCTACTGCCTTATCCTTCTAAATGACCTTTATTGAGACAATGCAGAAACAGAAAGGCAATAACTACTATTTATTACAACTAAAAACAAGAGATATGACACCAACTTATAATCCACATGCAATAACAAAGACAAGTTATGTAAAGTTACAGCACAGTGGCACGAGATTTTATGACTGACATTCCCACACATCACATCACATCACATCACATATATGGACGGAACATGAATAAGACACACATTATATGATCCTGGCAAAGCAATTCTAAAAATACAATATGTCATTATTCTACATAAATTATTTTGATTTATTCCAGGTCACATGTGAAAAACAACGTAAATTATATATAATGTGTAAAATTGGTAAGTTTTTTTGGCAAATGAGATTTTTCCTGTATTTTTTTAATATTATATCTAAGATATGCAAATACTGCAAAATCAAATATTCAGATGTGAATATTGGACGACTGTGCTGTAATTGACATTCAACATGTAAATATTTTTCCAATTCACATATTTTTAAAAGGTGGACAGAACTGCTTGATTTCTAACTTATTCTTCATAATTCAGTGATATATGACAATATGTATCAGTTTTTTTTTTTTTGATTTCTGAGTCACTTGCTGTCTCTTCTTTAATACGCACACTCAACAGTTTTAGCACTTCGTTTAAATAAATAAAATATCACAAAGCAATTTGAACATGTCACATTGTACAAACTGTAACAGATCTCATGAATCAATTCCAATGACCATTTTACAGCAACTTCATGAAATTAGTACAATACAATAATAGTTGAATTAGTACATAACATTCAAATTGAATTATATTTTTTTGATTATAAATGTGAATATTTGATAGGCACTTGGAAGTCAGTAAGAAATACAACCAACATTTGCTGCAACACATAAAATGCACTACTTTAAAATCAAATATCAATTCATATTTGGTGGGCAAGCTTAAGTCCTGACATCAGAACTTATTTCCTATGTAGCATATATACACAAATAGCTTAAAGTTATGAAATTTGTCATTCTCATGGCAGTGAATTTCAGTACTACAGTATTATACTTTGGTAGATGCAAGCAGCAACTTCATCCTTAATCTTTGTACCCATCTACCAAACTACATGGTGTCAGATTCTAGACAACTCTAATAAAAAGATGAAGTTCTCTCATGAGTCAGGTCACAGAGTACTAAAACATTTTAAGCAATGACTTCGATGTATGTGACAAGACATGCAAACTGTCAAACAAAATCTTACTCTTAAATAGTAACTAAGCACCAACTGTAATTCTGCAGTCTTTTCAGAACTCAATGTTGATGTTCTGACGAGAAGAAAGCACATTAAGAAACATTCTAAATTTATCAGCAGATGGACACATAATGCTTACTGAATACTGGCTTGTTCTGCTACCTAAAAATAAAACAGAATGTCTTGCTAACATACTAACATTATCAAGAAATTTAAAACATTAATATTCTCTAACTTTATGCAACAATCCTTCTTGACAAACTAAATGACATTTGGCTGGTTAAGAAACTTCCAAATACAGTTAAAAATTGAAGAAACAATAATTTGATCCATCTCTGTGCTGAGTTACCCAATTCTTCCACACACCCACCCAAGCACCAGTTGATTACTGATATGCCTGCCTTATCAGTACATGTCACACACTTCATCTGACTATCCTCTATAAGGATCACATCTATTCCATAAAACTGGGGGTTAAGTTCACATTTGAATTGTTCGAATTGCATTCCAACATGTCCACATTCCCACATCAAGGTTATCATGTTGCTTTAAGCATAATTTTTACAGCCCCATAGAAATAAAACAAGTCATACAACTAAAATATAGTGTCTTTACTTTTGTACTCCACATACAGCTAATTACATTTTCTATATAAAAACAACTTTCTCATTTCACCATCAGTTTACTATCTTAAAAGCAGATGGCTCAGATCTACTCAACATATTACAGTTTTATTTTTTGGCGCAACAGCCCCCAGTGGGCCAGAACCTCCTCATACACGAGGTTTATAAATCTCAACATTTTAGCTTACTGGTTCTTAAATCATACCCTTATTATGCTTGTATACTGAAAAAATACACAAGAAAATACCGACTTAATCTTTCACAATGAGTGAGCACCACCTAGTTACATTTATCCTATAAATCCAGTGATATGAATATTGTTCCAGTAAATAAATTTATCTTGGCAGATGTGAGTCGGCTAGCACATGCATTCCATCCCTTAACTTCTACAGACATAACTGTGTCAGTCATAGCACAAGATCCTACCCATATCAGTCAACACAGACAACTAAAATATGATTCCAACAGCAGGCTATGTTACAATACCTAAAGAGCACCTTTGAGAGTACATTTGAGTTAGAATCCACAGTGTTAACCAAGTGCGAATCTAATCAAATTCTGACAGCTAATACAGTGATACCTTGGCTAACGAAGATAATTCGTTCCAGAATCACATTCGTTAGCCAAAACACACATACAGACGGAAAAGATAAGCTCCTGGAATGGCCCGACCGTTCATGTTTGCTGCTTTATGTTAGCGTGCGCATCCACTAAAACATTCATTAGCCGAATCCATATTCGTTAGCCGAGTCTGAAAAACAGCGAAAAAAATCTTCATTAGCTGAAAAATTCGTTAGCAGGGTCACTTGTTAGCCGAGGTATCACTGTATATCCTATTTACCTGCATATAAGGTGATCCCCCATACAGATGCATCCCACTTCCTTCAAAATATTCAATTTTCAGGGAAACACCAACACTATCCACTCTACTCTGTGCAGTATTATAAGACAACCCCCTTATGTATCAAACCTCAATGCTATACATATTTCAATAAATACATAAATATATGTTCATTTCCATGGGATGCAGAAACAAGACATAGATGCTTGGGGACGTATGTTCATGAAGTTACTTTCCTATTGAGAGAAAAGGGTTTCATGAACATACTTTTACAAGAAACGGACAAGTAACTGTTTATATGACCAATAATGAAAAGTTTAGCTTTAGAGCCATCATGAATAATTATGAACAGACTGACACAATCAATTCTTCTAAAGCATTCACAAAAATAAAGACATTAACAAACTTAATTCATGCTGCTGATTTTCCTACAGCTCTCTGACCACATCCTTACAAAAACATGTCATTTAGTTCACAAAAAAATGATTATGTTGTGGGTAAGATCTAAGGTGTACACATAAAATGCACACCGACATATTCATGTGATGTGGAAGCTGAAACAGTTATACCTCAGTGTTCTGCAAAACTGTACACACAACAGAATGAACCAAAATGCAGTTGGTCACAGGTTGTGTAGGCTTCTGCTACGTGTGGTTGGAACAAGGGATGTAAGAGGACGCTGAGACTGATCTGCAGAGATGCAAGACCCACCGGATGTTACTCTTTGATGGTCATTTACTAAATGTACATCATGACCATAACTGCTGTTCCTACAGAACAAAGCAACAATATCACAACATTAGTATCTCCAAATTCCTCAGCCCCTTGTACACTGTACCATTAGTACACAGTGTCTGACCTGGGCTGATTAGCAACTACAATCACCCTCATACCTTCCACCAAAGGTTTTATTCCGCAGCTTTTTACATAACAAAATATTTTTACAGTCGGGCCAAGGACTTTTAAATATGACAGCCAGTCAAAAAATAAATTTAAAGTGCAGATATTTGGGGTTCTTCATTTTTAGCTCCAATATGAACAGTTCATAACCAGCCATACTGTTCTGCCACTACTTGTTAATGCAGTGTCCACCACAATTCAGGCATTTATGGGATGAGCATATCTGTTGCCTATTGATAGTATTCTGTGTCCTGTGTTATCAACCGTCATATCACAACCATTTCCACCCCATCATCGTCTTTAAATCTGTGACCCCCAAAATTTTTTTTTAGCCCTGGAAATGGACCATCACCACTCAGTACCAGATAATGTGTGTGTGCGTGTGTGTGTGTGGATGTTATGACATTTAACATCCTGCAAACTAATTTTGTGACTGACCCCCAGAGAAAATGTAGGAAATGCTAAATAATTTCCCACGTGTTACATATTTTGTGCTTGAAAATCTCTTGGTCCCCATCCAAAAGTATTTCAATGTACAAATTCCATACTAATCCAAAGTTTTCAATCAATCAATTATGCCCAAGAAACACTATAGGGACACAAATAAAAAACACTAAAACCAGAAAATTTGACAAAATAAAAACCAAGCATATAGAACAAACTAATCAGTAAATCAACCAACAAAATTATGTATAAAATAATTCCATTGTTTATGTCAGTGTACAGTGAGACCATGTAGAATAAACAGTGCAGGTAATAACACTATAACAACAGTCATATATGATAGCCCAGAATATTTCAATCATATTCTCTCTCTAATCTTCATTATACACCATTAAAGGTGAGAAGTTGTGACCTACAGCAACACTGGCACAAATCACAGGTCTGTGTTCCTTCAGCTACAGACAATTTATGGAAATCATGTATCAACTGTCTTGCTGGAGGTCACCCAACTGGAATTGTACTAACAAGAAACTGCAAAAAATTTTTGTTTACTTGTCACCAATCGCACAGGAGGAAAACAAACTATAATCTTTCTTGCTTTTCTGTCCTTTATGTAGCACACAAGCCAACAAATTTAATAAAACTGTACATTTGTAAAAACACGTCAGTTAATGTGGACAAAAAAACAGTACATCCCAGCTATGTATACAGAAGTACCAACCAACAAATATGCAACCAACAGCTAGGTACAATAAACAAATCAGGCTCAAACTGCATTAAGTCATGTCATGACACATCCAGAGACTGAGTCAGTTCACTGACAGGAAAATATTTATGAAGCAGTTGTGGTTCAGAAAACTAGGTTCAAGAAAGTAAAGTACATCTGATAATGGAAATACCCTCACCGAACTTGAGTACTATGTTCCCTCCTCAGTAATTCTGCATCTGTTGTAAAAAGGACAGTTCTGTAAGGAACTTTAACAGCAGTCTTAGTGATGCCTTGAACCTTGTCAAGGATGCCATTGTACACCAGCAAGTCATCCACAAGGATCTGTTGAACAGAGATTATCAAATTACAAACCCACGTATGTGGAGTATGATGATGACCAAACTATGATTTATGAACACCGTCAGAGTCAAGTAGTACTGACAAAGTAACGCAATCCAGAAATAAATTTCACAGTCACATATGCTATGTAGCAATAACATTTTAAGTCAAACTAACAACAATAAAACTCTTACACAATAAAAACCAGAACCCTTTCCTTACAAAGAAGCATCTTGTAAAGGCTCAGAAAATGTGGAGATGGTTACAATGGGTACCGGGTCTTTCCAGGGTGTTGAGCGGCCAGGGCATGGCGTTGATCACCCACCCCCATTTAGGGTCCAGGTTAAAGAAAGAGTAGAGCTATACCTCTACTCCCCCTCTGGGCCTTTATGGCCTATTCTAGTGTGAAGTTTACCTTTACCTTCATGTGGAGATTGACCAGCTCAAGTGGTGTGTCTGGATTGACAAAAAAGGGTATAAAATATATAAATTCTTGGAAAGAATACATATTCGGAAGAAGAGTCATGAGTCTGAAATTTCACGAAAGAAGTTCACAGGGAAAGTTACAGAACAGTTAATACACACATTGAACACTTCAGGTACAGGTAATGCTGCACAGGTACTCGAACTCTGCCACCCCATTCTAATCTTTTCAATGCCAGCTGCACAATGCACTGAATTCCTGTTCATACAAGGGGGTGCTGATAAGTCCTTAGCCCGACCTACTTCCCGATATTGTAGGATGGAATTGATAGTGTCGTTGGAAATAGGGGTCTGTTCATGTGCCGAATTGCAAGTCTTTTCTTGTTACAGAGGCTGAAAGGAAGCATGTCAGGCGATGCACGCGATTTCAACAACATGGAGATGTGAGCTGTCATTAAGTATTTTTTCATGCAAGGCAAGGTGCCAAAGGAAATTCACGCCATTCTGACAGAAACATTAGGGGAACATGCATCATCATATGCCACTATCAAAAACTGGGTGGCCCAATTTAAACGTGGTGATTTTTCCACCTGTGATGCGCCTCATCCTGGACGACCCAAAACAGTGACCATCCGGGAGATTATTGATCAAATTCACGAGCTAATCTTGGAAGATTGCCGGATATCAGCTAAATCAATAGCTGAGCAACTGGGTATCTCACGTGAGCTGGTTGGGTCCATCATTCATGAAGATTTGGACATGTGGAAGCTCTCCACGAAGTGGATCCTGAAATCACTGAACGTGGATCAAAAATGTCAACAGTGCCAGTCAGCTAAGTAATTTTGGAATTTTTTTCAGTGCAATCTAAATGATTTTCTGTCGCGATTGGTGACCATAGAGAAACCTGGTTATATCACTATGAACTGGAGACAAAGCAACAATCAATGGAGTGGCGGCATAGCAGCTCACCCTGCCCCAAAAAATTCTGAGTGCAAAAATCCGCTGGCAAAGTTCTCACCTCAATTTTTTGGGACCAAGACGGCATCCTCCTCATTGATTATCTTCCAAAGGGCCAAACTATCAATGCAGAGTATTACTCTCTTCTGGTGCTACTGAAGGACGTTTTGAAGGAAGAACGCCATGGGAAGCTCAACAAGGTGGTCCTGTTCTTGCAGGACAATGCCCCAGCTCGCCGGGCACTTGCAACCCAGAAGAAACTGGCCTACCTGGGCTTCCAGTGTCTTGATCACTCACACTATTCTCCGGATCTGGCCCCGTCAGACTACCACCTGTTCCCTGGACTGAAAAAACTATTGAAACATCGCCATTTTTTGTCCGTCGCGGAGGACATCGCTGCCGCAGAGACCTGGTTGGATGGTCAACTTTCTGAATTTTTTTTGAGTACCTTGCAAAAGTTAGAGCAACTGAACTGGCTAAGAAGTGTATTGAGCTTCGTGGGGAGTATGTTGAATAAATCCTGAGTTTGGTCGCTGTAGCTT
>Ga0123354_10009904_pt1 | contig 14647 bp, 13 predicted proteins | sample TergutLab28metaG_2_FD_97872 | JGI IMG/M metagenome (GOLD analysis project Ga0123354, IMG submission 97872) | Labiotermes labralis P4 segment gut microbial communities from Petit-Saut dam, French Guiana - Lab288 P4 | ecosystem: Host-associated > Arthropoda: Insects > Digestive system > Gut ... | reverse complement strand
GAAAAGGGAGCTTCAAAATGACCCAAACTTCTTGTCCAGGGTCATAACAGGTGACGAAAGTTGGTGTTATGGTTATGACCCCGAAAGCAAGCAGGCATCAAGCCAGTGGAAGACTCCTAGTTCGCCCCAGCCCAAAAAAATCAGACGGTGAGATCGAATGTCAAAACAATGCTGATTTGTTTCTTCGACATTCAAGGAATTGTGCACAGGGAATTCATTCCCAGGGGTCAGACGGTCAACCAGGAGTTTTACCTGGGGGTTTTGAAACGACTGAGGGAGAGGGTGCGGAGGACAAGGCCGGAATTGTGGCGAACGGACAAATGGCTCATTCACCATGACAACGCTCCCGCACACACGGTGTTGCGGATTCGTCAATTTTTGACCTCCCAGGGCACGACACTTGTGCCCCATCCCCCCTACTCACCTGACCTGGCCCCCATCGACTTTTTTTTGTTTCCCCGAATGGAAAGGGACTTGAAAGGGCGGCGATTTGACACTTTGGAGGACGTTATTGCAGCTTTGACAAGAGCGCTGAACAGCATCCACCTTGCGGAGTTCCAGAGATGTATCGAACAGTGGAAACAGAGATTGGATAAGTGCATATCATCCAATGGAGAGTACTTTGAAGGCAACTAATGAATTTTTTGTAATTCTTTAAATAAATCAATCGCTCATGAAAAAATCTCGTTTTTTTTGGGTCCCCCCACGTATCAACATAAACATGCAATGCACATCATGTGTGTTAGTTAGGTTACGTGTCTGCAAGCAGAAGAAAAAACATGTACAACACTTTCTTTTAAATATGGTGAGTTCACACTTAGTATAAACTGCAGTCCATTGAACTAAAACACATGCATTCTAACTCATGGCAAATTGGGATAGTGGTGAGCACTGCCTTACTGTCATGCAAAATGGCTGAATGAGGATTAATGTCAGCTGTCAGATGAAATCACTTCCCCCTGTAGTGGATGTGCATAATATATTGGAAGTCTGTATCCCATTCAAATGATGAGGAAAATGTATAAGCTAGAGAGACTGGATGATCTATTAAAACTGATATAATCCAAGTGTAGCAGGAAAGTGGGAGCAGTGTGACTAATTGGTACAGCTATACTAACTGTGAAATAACATTAGGGAACGCTGTCATTCTGGAAAGGTTAATAGTTTCTCAGTTAATGAAGAAATTCCCAGCATTTTATGACACCTAAAGCTTCTTACTGAGTTCAGAAAAGTTTGCCACTTGGTCCTGTACAAATTAATTCACTCCACACCATCCCGCCATATTGCTTGGAGATCTATTTTGATACTACCTTAACGTCTCTCCCTTAGTCTGGCAATTTGTGTCTATTCTTTAGGTTTACCAACCAAAATTGGTATGCATTTCTCTTCTCTCTAGTGTTCATCTCACAATTGATTTGGTTATTCTAATAACATGTTTGTGTGTTTGTATTATAAGTTTATTGTTCATATGTTCCACTATTGCTTTGGCTGTGGATGGATGAAGCAAAATAAGTTGCAAAATAAATTCATACCTGTAATTAATGAACATAAAAACTTTAGGCAAATGCATGATTGCAAAAATAAACATGTTTTGTGTTGGAATGTGTCTTTCTACTTCTGTTTTATTTACAGTTGTATATCTTAGTTTTTACAGGTCATCTTGTGTCTGATAAACGCAAATTTGCAAAGTAATATATATGTGAATCTGATGTTTATTGGACCGCGCATTATTGTAATAGTTGAAGAATAAAAACCAACTAGATGCAGTTTGGCTAGGGTGGTATCCGGGCTGCCGATTGAAACAAAAGTTGTTCTTCAACTGGCAGCCTGGATACCACCCTAGCCAAACTGCACCCTAACTCCAACACACAGCAAACCAAGAACGAAACGGCCAATGCGGCAGTTCAACAGCATAGTCGCAAACTCCTGAAGATTGGCATATTAATGCCCGAAACATGTTGAGTATCTAAGAAGTAGATTAAAAATAGCAAGTGACATCTAGTTGGTTTTTATTGTTCAACTAATATATATGTATTGCCCTTTTTAGCTGCCAGCAGGAGAAGAGTTTAAGAACCAATGAAGTGCAAGTTCTTAGGTCCAACAATCTGGACTTATCATCTGATAACACACTGTTCCAGCTGCTCAGTGGTGGTGTCAAGTCACAGTCAAACATTGATCATTTACAGACTTCATTCACAAGTATCTTAAGTCAACTTTCTGGAAGTAGTGAAAAGGTATTTGTAAAATGTGCATAAATTATATATGATTAAGATCAGGTTAAATACATTTTGACTCAATTCATACATATCACAAAGAAATTGTTGAATACAAATAGAATCAGAGTCATATATACTAATATATCCACATGGAAACTATTCTATTGGAGTATAAAGTTTTAGTGGAGGGAGATATGCTAATAGTCTGATATGATCTAAGGATAGAGGCATACTTTATTAATGAGTTGTTTACAGAACATAAACCATTATAGTAACATTGCTGATTTTGTGTTTAAGGAAATGAAAGCTGCTAATATGGTTTATGAGTCTATGCCACCAGAAAGAGAAGTGATTGTGTAGGTGTAAAAATAATCGGCATATTCTCTAACCCTTGTTATAGTTCACCTTATTAGCCTACTTGTATGGTGAATTTTTATGAACAAATTTTTTTATTAGTGTAACATTTCATTTTTTTTCTTGCTGTGATGGTGCTCAATCACAGTCACCTCCCTGATCATCTCGTATTTGGTGGAGAGGATCTTGGTATCTTGGAGTTGGACACAGTGCTCCCTGTTGAACATAAAAAGGTATAATTTTACCCTAGAACAGGCCATGAAAGCCCAGAGGGGGAGTGGAGGAATAGCTGTACTCTTTCTTTAATGTCGGTGTGGGTGGTCTGTGCCACGCCCAGACCACTGTACCCAGGAGCAATATGGACAGGCGCAGAAAATTTTGTCCCTACTCGGATTTGATCCCCAGACTGTCCAACCCACAGCGTTGAATGTAGACTTCCCTATACCTCCACTTTATTGTCAGGGAGGGAATTTTGATTCAACTCTATCTCATAAATTTGAGCAGGGAGAGTGGCTTTATCATCATATCATGGCAGTATCTCGTTCATTTCCTGAAGGAATGTGGAGGCCTCCCTCAACTCTAGCATTTTGGAACTTTTCAAGGCCAAAAGACCCTGGTTTTCTCTCCTCCATGCTACCTTCATTTTGCTCTTTTCCTCCCACTTTTTCATATTATGCACCCCTTCCTGGCCTGTTTTACCCATGGTTCTGCCCACTGCACAACATCCTGTCTTCTTTTGGTTTGGTATGGCTCTTGCATAATACACTTTTTCTCTATATAGTGCAACCATTTCTTCTACACTACCTACTCGTTTGCAATACCTTGAACCTGAAGGTAGCAAGTTTCTCTGAAATATCAGTAACTTATTGTCACTCAGCCTGGTGTGATGCCCAAAAGACAAATTTTAAACAACAATACTGTGAAAACCTCATATCTTGCAATGGCATATGTGGTTTCAGTTTTATTTCCTTGTATGCCTCATATTTATCTGATATATCTTCATTTCATTTTTTGTAATATCTTTTTCTCACCTTAGGACTGTCACATTGAGAATGATAAGAGTCCAAAAGGTGAAACATACATCCCAGTAGACTGGTCACTGAAAACAAAAGTGCGGTTTATATCCCCAAAACCCTTTGCTTGGAGCCAGAAGTTGCGTACTTGTGAAGAGGCGTCAGGAATTACAGGGTTGGTGAAAGAATTAAGCTTGTTACTGTAGATTTAGGGTTATATTAAGAACTATGTAATTTGTTTTTGTTTGAGTCTTTATGGCTGAACATCCTGACAGTAACTCAGCTTGTGTAATTATTCTCAAGATACTGAGCAAAATGTCTTTTTAGATTTTTTGAATAAGTGGACAGCCATGTGTTCCTTCAACTAAAACCAAACATGAAAGTGAAAATGTCACAGTAAATCATTTTAAACCATTATGGTAATTTTGAATGAAGCATGTGTTGTCCTCAGGTTGCAGTTCATGAACATGGCCACCATTTGTGGAAGGTTATGTATTATTGCAGTGACAAAATTTTGTACTGTATCCTCTATAATGTACTTGGTTTGGGGGTTCATATGTCAAGCCCAGTAACTATGCTGTTAGAAGAATGTGTGAAACATCTTCTGTAATGCTATTAAGTGCTGGCTGTGAACTTACCTGAATCTGAGCAACAATATTTGATCTGTTTCTTTCGAGCTTCAGTTTGGTCCTTGAATGTAAGAAGCTGTAGAGAGCAAGTTCTAATCAGTTGGGAAACTGGAGAGCTGACAACATGAATTGTTGGCCAGTAAGGGTACTTTTGAGTAGACAAATAATTGCAATGGACTTACCATGATCTATTAGGCTGTTTTCGTGACTTTTTCAGTCAGTTGTGCAAAACTGTCACAGAAAGTAGCTTATGTTGTTTTTGTGTCCATGTTTGCGTTCTCTACCAAAAATTTGTTGACACAGTTTGATTTTGGTTAGTATGGGACAATAGTAATGTAACATCACAGGAAGAACTATGTACATTTATGCTAACTCACCATAATTTGTCAGTATTATTGAGACCGACTGTTTTCTTTGTGAGATACAAGCCAAGACCAATGAAATGATTCACAGTGAAAACTTAAAACTGGGCATAATCAATTGTAATCAGTTATGATTGTGTATACATCTGTTGCTAAGATATGGAGAAATCTTATAGTGTGTGTTGTGTAAAACATGGAAGGCACATATAAAGTAAATCAAAATTAATTTATTATCCTGACAAATTGACCATCATCAGGTAGAAAACACAAGCACATAATTGAAAAGTATGCTGTGGAAGAGGCCTCTCCATCACAATTAGCATGATAAAATGCATAAGATAGCAATTTTTCCCACTGAAGGAATAATGAACACATAAACAGTAATTAAAATCTTAACTGAAATCAAAATATATTGTAGATTTTTGAGAAGGAAGGAGATTCCTGTGTGTTATAATGTTAACATATGACGGTTATGAACCACGCAAGTAGCAGTATTTGACACAATCTTGGTTGGTAGTATGGTGCTATAAGAAAATATCAATTGGTAAATCCACAGGAACTGTTTAAAATCGTTAATATTGAATGATAATCATAATACATTACCACCTAAGATTATATATGTGGCATAAATTTTCATTTATTGTGTTACACTGAATCTTTACATATGACTATCCAAGTTCATTGAACATCTTTTATTGCTATTGCAGGTTACGGAACCTTGATTGTACAGAATCTGTTTTGTGAAATCACCTATTCTGAAATAATAATACTTTATTGGGAATAACAGCTAACTTACATATTTGATCCTGCTAATTGTGAAGGAGAAGCCGCTTCCATAGCATAATTTTCTGATTATGTGCTTGTGTTTGTGACTGTTGTTAGCTGAATAGAATGGCCGAATCATGCTCTAGAAAATTAAATAAATGACTGTACAGTGTTCAAGTGATGTGTTTGGATAATAAATTAATATTGAGTTACTAATGCGATGGGCTGTTGTTACCTAAACAACCATTTAAAGTATTTGTATTGCCAATATTTTTTTAAAATTATTTGAAAATTTAAATCTAGACACAGTAACATAGCAAATGTGGCAGAACTGTTGCACTCTGTGGACGTTTCCTGACTTGTATCAGATTCTTTTTATCATACATACTGTAAAGAATGTATAGTACTGCTGATAGACTGTTTTGCCTGGGGGGTATGCATTCATGATGTCTAACTCCAGTATAGTTGCAAAAATCAAACATCATTCATTGCGGTAATGTAAGACATGTGGTTTGTGCTGCTGGGGAACAGATCATAATACATAACTCACAGTCACACAAATGCTGTATAGGTCACAGTAAAGTGTATTTGTGACTGTGTAGGAAAGTTTTTATTTATCATGTTCTTTAAAGTGTTCATTTCTTTTTGGTTCCAGTTTTGTGCGTTGTTTGGATACAGGCCTGGATGCAAGCAAGTACCCTTGTACATCTCATTCTCTTGACACAAGTCCCAATGCCCGTTTCCACCAGTGCTGTCTTGTATGGCAACATCCAGCACTGCCTTGGTTTGAACTGTTTCCTCGTTCAGCAGCTCGTTTGAGTTCTGCAGCCAGCAATATTATATCCTCTTCTCGGTGTGTTAGAGACTGTTTACATCGAGAGTGGGGTGAAAGTTTTCGTTCTCTGTTTCAAGTAAGAAACTTTCACTTCTTGTTCACTTGTAAAATGTTATGCAACTACAGTTTCTCATTTTCATTTACAGTAATGACTTCACTCATGTTGATTTGGCTCTGCCTCTTTGTATGAAAGGGGCAAGTTGTCTCCATGCTTAGTTCAGCACCATACCATTAAGGGATATGGGGAAGCATAGGTGTACCTCCATGCATTCTTAACTTTGGCATTGGATGGAGGTGTATGACCAACTTCATGCCCCTACTACTTTGCCTGTGATAGGAGGTCTTGGTACCCACTGAACATGAGGCTGAATGGGCTGTGGAGCTGATCCCATACAGAAGGGAAAAAATCTTATAACTGCTTCAATTGAACCACTGTATCTCAGTCATTTACCTTATAGCATAGTCACAGTACTGACTGCATTATCATGGTTGTGCCTACTGTTATTTTATGCTAACAGAAGTCCTTTATTAGGTGGCTACAAGTGGCTTAGTTTTGAAATTAATCAGTGTTTCGAACCTCCAATTGACTTGTCAATGCATCACCACTATAAAGGACTTTGAAAAAAAATGTAATTTGTTATTAGTTGAGATTTGTGGATTTCACAGGGATTAAAATTAATGTTCTAATTTTTTTGGATACTTTGTAATTGTGTTAGCAGTTACCAACATTTTGGAGGAATGTGCTGCTCTGTTCTTCAGAGTGTGAGGTAGAGGTGGCAGATTCTTCACAGATGTTTGTGAAGTTACACAGTGTCATAACCCTTAAGACCACCACCGTAATTTGAATTTTGTTTCACCACATAGTTGAAGAGGTAACAACTGAAAGTGAACTTGCATGAATAGAAGCTAAGACAGAGGTTTTTATGTATTCTGTTTGGCCTACTTCAATTTTAATTTAAATACACATTCATGTTCATCAAAAGGTGAAGAATGTTATAATTTGTGTTGCAGTTAACACGTGCCCGACAGTGCCCATATTTCTACGTATGTGCCAACAGTTTCACTTGTCTCTTCCGAGCTGCAGGGATACTTGGTTTTACAGATATCCATGCCATTCTGACTCCTACAACGAGAGGATTTCGGCACATGCTAAAGGAAGAAGGTGGTTTTACAATTATAGTACAGTACCTTAACAATTCTTTGGCAAAATGTTTTACCGTTATCAATTTTGCCATGGCTGATGTGTTTTTTCCAGCTGGGTAAGCCTTGTTAGAACCGTGAGATATAATGTTTACATTACCGGGTTTGTATTTAAATTTTACTGCATGGTTCATGAAAACATTATTATTTGAACGGAAAAGGTAACAGTATGAACTAAATGACATTATGGGAAAAACAGAACTGATCATAGAGTATGTCTTAAAAATGCAGTAAATTTCCGTGTTGCGTGAATATATGAAATGAATTTCTAGGTTTGTTTTAGGTTGTTTAAAGGTTACTTTTGTAAGCCTAGATGATTTACTGTTATCCCCGCATTAAAACGCAGCTTACAAGCACATAGTACTAGGAGATTTAACTTCCCCTACCCTGCACTGACAGTGTGAAGATTAATCAGGATTTATGTACAAAATATAATAATAAAGTATATGTTTACCATGAATAAATATGGCTCATTCTTAATTATTTAAATCTCTTGTTTCTCATGCACACTGTATGCCCCATTCAGCTGAATTAACTAAGCTGCAAACATCACACAATGACACTGTAGTCAAAGTACAGGAACTGTTAGCTTCTCAAGAAGGACATGAAATAAATGAATGAATTAATTTGTTATATAATTAGTGAGTTTGTTTGATGTGAAATTTGTTTGTTGGCCTGTAGTAGTATTGCAAGTGGTGTTCAAATTTTGTGGTGTCTGATCTTTTGACACTGTAAAAGCTTCATGCAAATGACATTAAGTTTTGGCATATTTTATTTTACAGATGTGGTATACACGATGCCACTCAGAAAGGTCATGCAGCCTGTGAAACGTCTGTCTTCTGAGAATGCAAGTGATACTGGCTATGAAACACTAGACTCTGTGGCTGATGATCAGTCACAAGTGCAAAGTTCAAGTTCATATTATGCAGACAGTCCAGTGGATGGAGATGTAGATGATGAGTCACCAGATGAGTGGTTAGAAAGCATGGGTGTAGCAGCAGAAGAAATTCGTAGAATTAAATCTAAACAGGTGTGCAAGGGTTGATAATTTTCTTTTAATATTCTCAGAGTGAGATGTATATATATATGCACACACACACATACACACAAATTGAAACACATTGTTTTTCTTTTGAAGGTAAAGCGTGACCAGGACAAAGAGAAGGAGGTAGATCGGACACCTGAATCCCTCATTTATGTTGAGGGTGTTGAGACACAGGCACTTTTTAATTTCCTAATGAACTGCAAGTCTGCCACTGCCACTACTGGACCACTGGCTGGAGTGCCTCCCACATTACTTGCACCAGTTGCATTTCATGGTGCCACACTCAAATCACTGAAGGTACTATTAAATTAGAAATAGATAATTTCAGGCTGACAGATTCATACAATGAGGCTTCTTTTGTTTTGACAGGAATGATAAAAATATAGTAACAAATTTTTATTGTTCCACTGAATGGAGTTTCATTTGTCAAATCTTAAGCCATTATAGTGTTGAATATAGGATGTGCATATGAAATTGTGGGTTTTGTATGGAAAGTAAACATTATCCAAACATGAACATAGTTAATTCTGAATAGAAGCTATGGATCCATATAGCACATACATGACAAATTGTGTCATGTTGTTGTGTGTGAATAAATTTGAAGTTTAAAAGTTCATGTCATAACATGGGGGAAAAATGCAATATAGCGTTGTACCAGCAGTCCTTGTTTAATGTGGGATAATGTTTCTCAAGAATGTAACATGAATTGAAACAATGTAAGATGGAGAAACAACATAAACATGAGCTGCTGAGTCTGGCCATTGACTATCTGTGAGCTGGTGGCAAAATGAAAGTGAATCTGAAGTGTGGTTATTGAAATTTGTCAGTGTTAAAGTGAAACAGCACTGTTCAAGGCAATGATGGTTGAGGACTGCCTGTATTTGTTAGATGTGCTGTGACAATTGGTAGACCACAGTGTGTACAAATAGGTGCGGAGTCACCATGCAACAAATGTCTCTATGCTACGCAAATGTGAACGGTTGTAAGGCATGTGAGCAGGACTTTCCACTTCCTGATATGGGTGCAGGATTGCCACATCTGCACAGATGTGTCCGCCGGTCAGTTTGTTGTCCTACGCAAGAGCCCGAATAACATTTTGTGTGCATATGTAATTCATCTGATCTTCATCCAGAATGCCAATTTGTCTGCTCGTCCGTATCTAGCGTCAGTAATGTGTAGTGTACTGTAATGATTTGTAATGTTTTTTTTCTTTTTCACACACTTTCACTTAAATTGATATTTCATAATTAGTTAACATGTTCTGATGGGACAGATTCTGATAAAATCATCAATTTGATTTTGCTACATGAAGTGCTGATTGCCCATAAAACAAGAATCCACTTTAAATTTTTGAGTGAAAATTGTTAATATTTCAAGAACCACAGATTTGATATGTGTGTTAAAAAAGCCGAGGGCTTGTAGTCATGATAGTGCCTTGGCTCTGGGCTGGATGACCAGGGTACGATTTCTAGCAGCCCTGGGTTTGTGTCTATACTGTCTTATCCAGGGCAGCTTTGGGTTCCACCCAGCCTCATGTCCAGTGGGTGCCACAAATAGTTTTCCTGGAGGTGCAGGGACAGATCATGAAGCTATTCCAACATCAACAACTGTTGCCATGGTGATGAATGTGCAGTCTAGACCCACTTTCCCCCCCAAACATCCTGATTGTTTGTGTATTTAATTTAGCACATGAATGTATGGTATGGTGCTTTAATTAAGCATGGGCAGCTTTCTCTGACATGTGTGAAATGGTTTCGTGTAAAAATAAATGGTCTTTCCAAAACACTCTGATTTACATGATGCGACCGATATTTTGGATGCTGTCCATTGCCTGAAGCTAAAAGCTCAAAATGTTTTGGAGAACATGCTGTGATGGGTCCTTCAGAGAGATAGACAAGCTTTTGCTAGAGGGCCTGTCAGGGTCAGGATTTGGGAGGAAGCTACAGGCAGACTGAAGTAACAAAATAATGTTTAGAGGTAAGAAGAGGTGTCACCAACTGAAGGTTCAGCTGCTATTGATGATGGTCATGATTGCGGGTAATGGAGTGGCTCACATTTCTGCTGACAGTTTGTACTAGGAAAACAAAATATTGACTATAAAAGTGTGGCATAATGTACTGTGTTGAAATGAAGCACATCCTGAACTCTATCAGTTGTGGAATTATAAATTTGAAGAACAGTGCATATGAGCAAGTTTCACCTCTTGTACTTCATTTTAATTGTTGATGGTGGTGTTGTTGTCACCATTGTTCATAATCATCATTGTATTTTTCTGCTTCACTGTTCATTAGGTTCGGCAAAGTGTCGTGAAAGTCGATATGGAGAACTTTTATTCGGTGGAGATACGTGGCCCAGTATTGCCTCATGCTGTTCAGAACCTGTGTAGTTTGCTAGAACAGTCATTGGATGAGTTCACTGCAACATTTGCCGTGTTGGACTCCACTCGACCATTTTCACTTATAACTGCCTCCACTGTGGATAATCTGGAAACAAATGAATCTCTTGGTAAGTCAATTACACATTGACATTTTTATTTGAAAAATTTCTTCTTATTTCACATCACTATAAGTTTACTTGCTTATTATGTGAGGAATCAGATACAATTTCTAGTGGAAGGAATTAAGTAAAACAATATTTGCAAATGAACCTTAATCTGGGAAAAGATTTTCTCCCAGCTGAAAAACCAAGAGATTGTTTGAAATTTTGTAAATTAAAATACGAAATACAGACTTCACATTGTTATTTATACGATACATTTCATTAAGTTGTCTAAAGATTAACAGCGGACGCTTGTGATTGCGGTAATGAACCTTCGGGCTCCTTGAAATGCCGGGAATTTCTTGACTAGCTTGCAAACCAGTTAGCTTCTCAAGAAGGACTCTGCATCATGGAGTAAGTAAGTAAAGATTAACAGCAATATGCACAATATACACTCAGTGATTCTAAAATTCTCACACAGTCCATATTCCAACATGTTTCAGCGGTTGCCTAAAGTTACTGTGGTATATGGTTTTATTGTTCTTAATTAAAATAATGTGTGTTCTGAACTTCTGCTGTTTCTGTTGAAATAGTTTATCGCCAGAGAGAATGTTTTGGAAGGCAGCCACATCATACAGTAGTGCCGCTGTATCCACAGGCAATAGGTTCCAAGAACTACCGCAGTACGTGAAACCGCAGATAATACTGAATGCTATATATGACGTGATATTCATTTAACGTACATAAATACGGTAGAGTTTAATTGATAAATTATGCACATTAAGACAATACCAGCATTAAACAAAGAAATAGTTTATCCCCAGGGAGAATGTTTTGGAAGACAGCCACATCATACAGTAGTGCCCCTGTAGCCACGGGTAATACATTCCAAGACCTACCACATTTATGTGAAACCACAGATAATACTGAATGCTATATATGACGTGATATTCATGTAACATACATAAATATGGTAGAGATTAATTGATAAATTATGCACAGTAAGACAATACCAGCATTAAATAAAGTAATAATAAAGTGTACTGTACACTGCATTGTACATTTACATTGTACTTTCTCTCTCTCTTGTATGTGTGAAAGTAAGGGATTCTGATGTTTTAGCCTAATCCTCAAGAGATGATAGAACAATGAAAAAATATGGTACCTGTGTTGTACAGTATCATGTACAGTTTTCAAGGGATGAGAGAACAATAAAAATCATGTTTTTTTCATCAAAGTGCTGCATAATCAATGAAAAAACATGTTATTGTTACACATTTTACAATGAAAATCGTATGTACATACCTGTACATAACCTGTAATAAGAAAATTTATTTGTTAAAAAATATCTTAGCCTCTTGTGAGTACTCACCGACTACTCTGATCATCTTGTTGCTTCAGTGATGACTGATGATGATGGTGACGATGGTGATAAGATGATAGCACAATGCCTATGTTGAGGAGATGAAGTGGGGTGATGGTGTAGGCATTGTGATGCTGTGCTTGGCTATTGACCTTCTGATGAAAAGGGAGAAGGGTCATCAGGATCATCTTCTTCAAAAGGTGGAGAATGCTGAGCAGACGAAAACAATGATGGCTAGATGACGTCAAGTGCAGATGATGTTGATGGCTGAGGGTCTTCGAGAGTGGACACTTTTTTTCCTCGACTTTGTGGAAGAACATCATAATAGGGAGTTGTTGCTTTGGCCTTTTCAATTCATTAAACATTTGCTGGATAGGTTGCAAGGCTTCCGTTATCATACATGTAACTTTAATGCTACATTTAATCATAGGATCATAATCCATTATTTTTTCCTTTAAGATTTGTGCCATCCGAAACACTTCGCCAAATTTTTTCAATGTCCACATTGCTGGTTCTACTTCAATTTCTTCCTCCTCTGTAGATGACTTGACTAGCACTTCCAACTCCTCGTTCTTCAACACTTCCTGATGTTCTTCGATATGCTCTTCCACTTCTTCATCTATGTTGATGAATCCCTCGCCACCAGCTTCTCTTGCCATTCAGATATCTTCTTTACTTCTCCATTGATCCCTGTGAAGGCTTTGAAATCATGGATGGCTTCACTCCACAAATTCTTCCAGCATGCATTGACCATCTCTGGCTTTAATCCATACATTGCTGCTTTGATGAAAGTTACTGCATCAGTAATGGTGAAGGATTTCCAGCAGTCCATGACTTGAAGGTTAGGGTCGGCAACAATGGCTGCTCAAATCATCTCGAAGATCTGGTACACCTAATGGTACCCTGGTTGAGGGGCTGAAGCAGTAAGGTTGTGTTTGGTGACAAAAATACCACCTGAACATTTTCATCCTTGGTGCTGATGGACTGAGGATGGCCAGGAGCATTGTTTGTTATCAGTAAAACTTTTAATGTCAACCCTTCCTTTTCCAAATATTCCCTGACTTCGGAGATGAAGCATTGGTGGAACCATTCAATGAAAAACACTGCCATGACCCATGCCTTGAGGTTATGTTGCCAGAAGATGGACAGAAATTTTTTATTTTTGTTCTTGAGAGTGCAAGGATTCTTCACATGGTAGACAATGCCAGGCTTGATCATATGTCTGGCTGCATTGCCACATAGTACCAGCATGTCTATCCTTCCATGCTTTAAATCCTGGCGCCTCTTTTGCCCTTTTGTGAATATAGGTCCTGTTGGGCATTTTCTTTCAAAGCAGGCCTGTTTTGTAGCAGTTGAAACCTTGCCTGGGATCGTATTGTCCTTCCTTGATCATTTTTTTAACTCGGCGTGAAACGTGGCAGCTGCTTCCTCATCAACCAATGCAGTTTCTATGATTTTAAAGTTTTTGAGATTAAACCTGTTCATAAACCTATGCTACCATCCTCTGCTTGTTTTAAATGGCTTGGTTTCCTCTTCTGTTCCATCTTTCTTTTGAAAGCCCTCATATAGGCTTAATGCTTTTTGCCATAACATGTTGCCATCAATGGGTACCCTCTTCCTATTCATATCTTCCACCCAGAAATTTAAGGGTTTTCAACCTTCATTAACACTGTATCACGTGCTATAGCAGTAACTTTTGCAGTTTGCGGTGCAACGGAAAAACAAGGGAAAATTTTTTCTTTGTTCTTTATCACTTCACAAATTGAAGATTCGTTCTTGCCATACAACCTGGCAATCTCCGCATATGATTTTTTTTTTTCTATTTCAATCGTATCCAGAATTTTCATTTTCTCACTAATGGAAAGGACATCATGGCTCTCTTAGGCTTAGAAGCACTACCAGCACCACTATTCTTATGCTTTGTGGCCATTATTATGGTAAATAAGGGCTTTCTGAACACAAACACTGCAATAATGCAGCACCTAGTGTATACAGCGAGAATGCTAGAAGCAGAAGAGAGGCAAGTTCTGCAGGAAAGCATGGGTGTGGGGGACAAAGGAAGATGAGTCAAGAACTGGGCATGTTTGGGCTGCTGGATTTCACCATGTTATGGCCTGTTCTTGCTTGGTGTGCATTTTGAAATTTATAAACCGTTTATTTCTTTAAGTTTCGAATTTTTTTCAGGCTGTGGTAAACCGCGAATACTGAATCAGTGGATATAAGGGCATGACGGTATTTATTCATTACAGGTATCATTGATAATGTTCTGTTGGTGTAGCAGACATCTTTAGTGTGTCACAGGATTTGTGTTGTGTGTTTTCTTCTATGTTCTCATGGCCTGTAATAGTAGTGGAAAAGGTTTATGTTGTGTGATGGAATTTATTGCT
>Ga0123354_10009900_pt1 | contig 14647 bp, 6 predicted proteins | sample TergutLab28metaG_2_FD_97872 | JGI IMG/M metagenome (GOLD analysis project Ga0123354, IMG submission 97872) | Labiotermes labralis P4 segment gut microbial communities from Petit-Saut dam, French Guiana - Lab288 P4 | ecosystem: Host-associated > Arthropoda: Insects > Digestive system > Gut ... | reverse complement strand
TGATAGGGTTTGGGGCTTTCTCCAAAAAAAGGGAGGAAATGGGCCGTTGCCTTTTTCCGTTTTGGGGCGTCCGGGGGGTTGTAGGCGCCCCCCCCCCCCCATGGAGAGGATTTTCGTTAAATTTCAAACTCGTATATATTTTTTGTTATGAAACTTTGTCATCAAATCCCGATTTTGGTTCAAACAGTATAAAGTAAAGATTCTTCACATGAAGAAAAAGTCCGTTTAAGATCTGTGACCATAAGTGTCCTGTGTAAATAAGGCAGTGTTCTCTGTGAAATACGAACTGAGGATGAAGAAACAGTTGAGAATCGAGAATCGAACACGGTGGATTGGATATCTCCTCGCTTATGATAGCTCGAGATAATTGATAGCAAATCTGTTGCTAAGATAGTGGTAAATGTAAAAGGCAAAGGTCGCCCTAGAAGAGGCCACGAAGGGCCAGAAAGCCAGTAGAGAGATAACTCTATTCTTTCTTTTTAACCTCGGCGCTAAATGGGAGTGGGCGGTCAACGCCACGCCCCGGCCGCTTTACCCCTGTGAAAGAAATCAGGTACCTATTTTACAGGAGACTGGGTGGGCTCCAGGACCAGTCTGCACACGTGCGGAAAATATCGCCCTAACCGGGATTCGATCCCCGGACCGTCCAGCTCGTAGCGAGTCGTTATACCGACTGAGCTTTCCCGGCGTTGCTAAGATAATGAGAAATCTTGTAGTGTAGTTAAAGTACTCATTGTTTTCCTGAAGATTATTCACAAATTTGAAATTCTAAGGAAACTAACTTATCGACATCTGCTAACTTGTTATGTAAAAGTGAACTAATGATCATATCCATAACATATCAAATGAGTCCTTAAATTTATATGGGCCAGGATAGCTCAATCGGTATAGCGACTCGCTACGGGAAACCTCGCTGCGGAAAACCTTGCCCCCACCGAAATTCGTTCCCCGGACTTGGACAGTCCGGGGAACGAATTCCGGTGGAGGCAAGGTTTTCCGCACCCGTCCAGACCGGCCCTGCGGCCTACCCAGCATCCTATAAAATGGGTACCGGGTCTTTCCCGTGGGTAAAAGCGGCAGGGACTTGGCGTTGACCATCCACCCACATCCAGCGTCGAGGTTAAGGAAAGAGTAGAACTATACCTCTACTCCCCCTCTGGGTCTTCGTGGCCTGTTCTAGGGTGAACTTTACCTTTACCTTAAATCTATAGCCCCTCCCTCCAAACGTGTTCGTTTGTTGCCCGCATCTCATCACACAGCGCCGTCAGAACGTCACATACCGTCTGGAGCTAGTCTTGCCCCTTATTGTTCAGAGCGGGTAAACCAATATGTAAGCATATCACGGCAGACGGGAGCCCTGTTCGTGGAAACCAGACACTGCAAGCGAAGTGCCAACGGGGCCGCTTATGTCGGTGATCACCAGTTGCACGGATTTGCGTTACACCGTAAGAAACAGTTAACGAATGACGCAAATCCAGAATACCTAGCGGTCTCAATGTGACGGTGTTGACCCCCCAGCGTACAACAGTGTTTAAGGCAGTGCCGAGCGATCTTCTGGACACGTGGACCAGTCAAGTGACAAAAAAAATGGCGGATCATCATTACAAATAACGCCTCTACTCGTAGTTTGTACTTACCCTGTCGTCAATAGTGCCACTACTGGGGCAGTAAAACGTATTTGAAATTAACCTTTAAATCCTGCCAGCAAACTTAAGTACCACCAGGATTATCATTTAAAATTCTACATGGTCATTACATTCCGCTTATGTGTTCTCAGAACAAACAGCGACTTTTGCCTTGTATTTCATAAACAGTTAATGTACAGGGTTATAACCGTTACAGTTTAAGTTCTATATTTGATAGACTGGATGGATTTATTTTAATCAGTAATTTATTTTGGGTGGAATGGCGAGTGAAACGGATGTGTATAGCAAGCTTACTGGGAGAGAGGGTTAGAGAGAGTGAGAAGGTGACAGACAGAGAGAGAAGACAAGTAAGACACGGGCAATACGGGAACAGCGTTACGTAAGCGAGCCAATAGAAACAAAGTATTCAAATTTTGACTGTTGATTACATTAGGGAGTAGTGGGATTTTAACAGTTGGCCAATTGGGAAGAGTAAGAGTATTTAAGGGGGGGGGGGTGGATTTGAACTGTGCGAGTTTGAAACTTTAACGTAAGCAAGCAGTCTGTTTCCTACCCAGGATGTGAGAAGGTGTGTACAAGATACGAGGCTAGTAGTGCATAAATTTTCAACGGCGCCTCCATACACGCAAACATCTGTGAACTTTAATAATCTGCTGAAATAATACGAAGAATACTTTATGGTGCAAAGTTATTCATTCCCGATTTGCTACTTAGAACACTTAGATTCCCTGAGATTAAGACTGATGAGCTGGTTTAGGTTATAGGGTTATTCAAAATGATTGTCGGGGTGTTAACAACTTGTCATACACAATACACCTCGTCCTCCAGACGCAACCCCATGTGATTTCATTATATGGGGTTACGTCAAGGATCAGGTTTATGTTCCTCCTCTTCCCGCAAGTATCCCGGAACTGAAGGTTGTTACATACTACAAACAGTTTGGAACGAACTCAATTATCGTGTTGATGTTTGTAGAATCACAAAAGGTGCATATATAGAGCACCTGTGATGTATGTAACACAAACTTGGAGTGTTGTTCTATTAAATAGAAAAACACATATACTCCTATCTCAAGTGTATTGTGTATGACAAGTTGTTAAAACCCCGACAATCATTTTGAATAACCTTGTATATAACCGAGACGGAGAATGTTTACAGCGCGGTACGGACTGAGTCCCTATATAACACAGATAGGTTTCGTCTTCAAACGGTTAATCTTAAAACTTTCCAATTAATCGTGGCAAATCTGAAATTAACGATCCCCCTGCATGTGACTCTTCTACGTCAAATCTCGAGTAAAACGAGATCAGCACATTTGCCCAGTAAGACGGAAGTTACTTTTACGTGAGATGGGAATTACTTTTATATATTGTTATGACATGTATGTTGTACTGACAGCAATACAGTGCGTTTCTTTATAATACTTATGGTCTACAAAAGGTAAAGCAGTACTATTACAAGCCTGGACAGACCCTTAGGTTTTCAGGAGGATGAGGCTCCCAGATTTCAAGACAGTCGGCACATGAAGGTGGTAAGGTTGTCAGCCCTACGCACCGGCTGCCTTTACACCTCAGGAAGTATTCCTGGTACTCATTTCTGTTAGAGGCTGAGTCAATCCCAGGGCCATAGTGCGGCTGGAAAGATTAAGTTAATGAAAAATTCCAATGACACCGTCGAGAATCGAACTCGCTACCTTTCTGCTTGTAGCACAGTGCCTCAACCAACTGCACCACCGCGTGCCCCACTTAGCGCTTACATTTTGCACAAAGATTAAGTAGCTCTTCGTCGTTCATTCCCCCCCCCCCTTCTTTCGTGGTTCTGAAGTCACCGGGGGGGCTGGGCAAAGAAGTTAAAGGGGCGGCCGCGTTTTGCCAATCGCTGGTTTAAAGAAACAACGGCATGTGGTTAGTGTTTCACCCATTTAAGAAGACCGTTAAACTGCAGCGTTTAGTGCGAATTTATCCTTTGTTTAATAAGTTTAATGCAGGAATTATTGCACAGTTTCTTTAGATCATCTCAAGTTTAAAAAAAATGTCTCTCTTGCAGCATACCGCTTCTATTTCTGACGCCAGCTGCACTGCCCTTACAAGCAATTTGCACAGCGCACGTGTTTACACGTCATTTATAACTCCAGATGTCGAGGTGTTAGGCTTGCTTTGCAGTAGAGTGTACCCTTGCGTTCTGTCTACATGCCTGTGCACTGCCGCAGGACACAGGTGGAGGGCCAGAAAACAGTCGCTGGAAACACGCATGCATAACAGATTTATAACTGTGTATCTCAGAAAACCGAACCCGGTGGCTGCGCGATCTAAGGGCGTGGGTCTCTAGCCGCTTTCTTGCTGAGATTGCGGGTTCGAATCCCGCCAGGGATATAGAGGAATGTCTCCTGTGAGTGCTGTGTGTTGTCAGATAGAGGTTTCCTAGACGGGCCGGTCCCTCATCCAGAGTATTCCTACCGACTGTGTGTGCTGTTGGGTGTGATCAGTTGCGACAATTACCCTCTGCACCTACAGTGGGTAGGCAGACAAAGGTCAGACAAAGGAAAAAAATAATGTCATAAAGGTAGATAGACAAAGTTAAAAATGATGTGCGAAAATCATTGAGCCGATTGAATTAACCATTAACCCGCTAACGTGGAGAATATGGTGATCTCCTAATAATGCCAGCAGATGGCAGATGGGATCTAACTCGACGTTTAAAGGGTTAATAATGGGATATTACAATAGCCCTTCTAAGATACAGATCCTTACTTAGCAATGTTTGAAATGCGCTGTGGGATCCCGACCGCTTACATTCTTGATATACTTACTTACTTACTTAGTTACTTACTGCATGGTGCAGAGTCCTTCTTGAGCAGCTAACTGGTTTGCAGCTAGTCAAGAAATTACCCGCATTTCACGGAACCCGAAGGCTCACTACCGCACTCACAAGCGTCCGCCACCTGTCTCTATCCTGGGCCAACCCAATCCAGTCCATATGCCCACATCCTACCTCCTGGAGATCCATCCTAACATTATCCACCCATCTACTCCTAGGTCTCCGTAGTGGTCTCTTTCCCTCCCGTTTCCCCACCAAGACCCTACACACCCCCCTCTCCTCACCCATACGCGGTGTTATATAATTGGAGATAAGAGCCTAAACGTTTGTGAAGAATATAATATCAACATAGGGAAGATATCACTTACCAAGTGCAACATTCCTGCATAGTTATTTAATGTTTTTAACGTTTTAACGCTTATATACATATTTTGTAACAATTAGCAACAATATATATAAAACAATATCCAACGTTCTATAATAACACATCTCAAATACATACATGTAACCTCCTTCATATGAACCGGTTGAAGTTTTAGAAATAAGTATCCTGATTGTACAATAATAACATAACAACACATGCATTTTATACATAGTTATATCAAGAATGTAAGCGTTTGGGATCCCACAGCGCATTTCAAACATTGCTAAGTAAGGATCTGTATCTCAGAAGGGCCTGAGGATGATTCTATAAGAATCGAAACATGTTGCCCTAATACAGTAATAAACATAATAAAGTTTTGTTGTGTTTGACTGACACATCGTTGCATATTTGTATATGTGTTAAACAGTTCGGGATGGCAAACATTAGAAATAAAAAAAACCCATTAAATTACAATAGCGCGTTTAGTCGTGCAGTTTATGTTACGAGGAGGTCTCGAAGCTGGGATAATTACGGTAGTTAGCAGGTGGCTTCCGTGTGTTGTGCGGTCCTGACGATGAAGTTATGCTGAAACACTATGCCATATGGCCATGTATTGGTGTGACGTATAGAAGGATGGACGGACGGCTCCGTCGTCCTGCATAACCCTCCGATTTGAAGTTCTGTCCTTACTCTGTTCCCATGCAGCAAGTTATTCCTATAGTGACGGATATGCAAGGGGCACGCTGCAGGTGGCGCAGTTGGTTGAGGCACTGCGCTACAAGCCGGAAGGTCGCGGGTTCTATTCCCGATTATGTCATTTGAATTTTTAATTGATATAATCCTTCCGACTGCACTACGGCCCTGGAGTTGACTCAGCCTCTAACAGAAATGAGTACCAGGAATATTTTCAGGGGGGGGGGGGCGGTAAAGGTGGCCGATGCGTAGGGCTGACAACCTTACCACTTTCATGTGCCGAGTGTCTTGAAATCTGCGAGCCGCAAACTTCTGGAATCCTCAGGGTATGTCCAGACCTGTAATGGGATTCCTTTTTTTTTTGTATATAGTATACCAGTTGTGAATGACAAGTTGCAATATACGCTGCCCACGTATCTCCCTGAAGATGACCAGGATATATGGCCGAAACATGTAGGACTTGTGTATAATAAATATAACAATATCGTGCTACTCTTTGTTGATGAAATTTGTGTATATGTGAATAACAGATAGCAGGCATGGACAGCAGCTCAGGACAGACGTGAGAGTGAGTTTCATCGCGGAGATCTTCCGACAGTTCGGGTTGTATTCGCATTTCCCCACGTCAGTCCTTGACAGTGTCAGTAACTCAGTATGTCGTGTCACGTGGTCGGAAAAATAAGCAATAATAAATTTGGAAATAAGTGGAAAGCTGTTGTCGCGGCTTAACTGGAAGTACTTTTAGGGCATTTTCGTGGAGCAGCTACAAAAAAACTTACGAAAAATTCTATGGGACGAGATTCGAACGCGGGACCATGCCAAGCACTATGCCGGACCGCCGCCACGTTAACTTGCCCCGTACCAGAGCGTCTACTACGCAAAAGTACGATATAAATCGGTTTATTAAGTCTTGCGACCTAGCCAGAAGAAATCAAGCTGTGTTCCACAGGTATTCGCACGGACTATGCACCCGCGTCAAATTCAAAGCCAGCTGAAATATCACTTTCTCCCTCGAAATACGAAACTGGGCTCTTTATGTTGGGCACAAAGCGGCTAGCATTTAGCCGTGTCGAATGACGGAGGGGAAGGTAGAGTTCAGAAACGTAGGTCAGGGTTACGAAGGTGCGGGTTTTTATAGTCTGGCGCGGATACTTCACGACTGGCGTCAACCAGCTGTGTAGGTGGCTAGCAAGCATGTGACTGAAATTTAGCGAGCGACTGGGCGCGTGATGAGTCACGATGACCGATCGAGTGACTGGGTGACTGGGCAAAAAACAGATCCCACGATCGAGGGAACGAAGTGCGCGGACGTGTCAGAGGAACCTTCCACCTCCATCTTCAGGGAGATCAATAACTTATCAACAAACAAGCTAACTAAATGGCGAAGAATTCGTCTTGTTCCTTGTTTGTTTAATCTATTTCAGCGGACAAATCAGTAGTTTAATCGTGCAGTGTCTTACCAGCTGCAAATGGTTGTGTGCCCTGCGCTAACCTGAAGACTTAACACTAAAGACTGATTCTTCCGGCAGATAACAAGGCGCTCATCTGACAAAGAATCCTTTGGGAAGAAATACTTCATTTAGATGTCTGCGGATTTAACCCAGAAAATCTGTGATGGCACTGGACTAAGGCCTCTGCGATTTAAGGGAGACTGCTTTGGCTGAAAGTCTTTGCATTGGGCAGAAGGGGGGGGGGGTAGACCTTGGCACTTCGTAAAAAAAACTCTGGTATTTGTAATTTTCAAATTTTAGACAGTTCGCCTCCCCGTTATGTTTTCAGATGGTGAAAGATATAGAATAAATCCAGTCAAAATACAATACATTTTAGTTCGCACATCAGATACATATTTCGAACAAACATGGTCATCCTTCATGCTGGTCACAAACACAGAAGAGACAAATATATATACACAGCTGTATTGGGACTGGGATATCGGTGACTTAAATTTGTTATTACGTAAAACGTGTGGGCATAACAGAGGTGGATAGCCTTTAGAACAAAAATGGTGAAAACTGGGTAAGGAAAATACAGAAATACAGGCCGCATCCAAGAAGTGTCTATTTTCCTTGTAATTTGACGTTTCTAACCGGTATTACTGTAATTCCTTCACCCTAATCTAAAAAATGTTAACAGTTATACTTCCACAAAGCTTACCATTTTTGTTCCCAAAGTTATCCACCTCTATTATGTACATAAAAAGTAAAAGTACAGTGATCCCGTTACAGGCCCGGTGTGGCCCAGAGGGTGGGTAGAGGTATAGCACTATTCTTCCATGACCGCGGCACTAGAAGGACGTGAGTGGTCAGCAGCACGCCCCGGCCGCACTTTACCCCCGGGAAAGACCCGGTACCCATTGTACAGGAGGCTGGGTGGGCCCGAGGGAAGGTCTGGACGGGCGGAAAATCTCGTCCCGACCGGGATTCGATCCCGGACCGTCCAGCCTGTAGTCAGTCGCTATACCGACTGAGCTACCGGGCCTAAGTACATATTTTTATATAATAACACACGTAAGTCATTGAAGTCCCGAACCAAGTACAGCTGTGTATATATTTGTCTCTTCTTCCTTGTGACCAGTCTGATGATGGCCATGTTTCGTCAATACATGTAGCTGATCTGTGACTCCAAATACATTTTTTATTGACTGAATATGTTCTGTATCTTTGGTTACCTGGCGTTTGCATAACTGAGGAAAATCGGGGAATCCTTGGTCAGAGTCGCCGAATACTGTTGGTCATTTGGTGCGTCGGTTTGTAAGAAGTATTTTATGGCCAGTCTCGAATGCTGCGCTGAGTTGCGGTCGCTACCAGCATAGCCCTAAGCCGTGCGAAGTCCGAAACGAGCGAAGGCCTCAGAGTGTCAGCAAGCCCAGAAATGATGGACTGATCAAAGAACAGGCTATTATCGTGCCCGTGCGCTGAATGAACGGGCAAATTTCATTGGACGTCATCCCTACATGACAAACTGAACCTAGCAGATGTATCTCGGATATTGAAAACGGGAGTTCAGGCCACCAACCGAGCAGCGACTTTTCCTTACCAGACGTTTGTGTCAATAGGATCGCTGTGTGAATCCTTGACCAGTTTGTGCGTTCGAGCAAGTCACCAGGTTGGCGGACACATGTTCAGTGGATAACGGATCGAGTCTCTATGCTGAAATGAAAGGGAGACACGTTGTCCTGCATTCCGCGGACTGTCAGAAAACTCACTTCACTGTTAACCTGCCACTCTGTTCATTGACTTGAGAAATCTCACCCACCAGGGTGCTTCTGAGAAGCGAACATTTAGTCGAGAAGTTCTCCCTATTTCATGGAACCCAACCAGCCTTTCAGGACTGAAATTAGACTGAATTGTATGTAAACATTCCGTCCTACCGCGCAGTAAACGTTCGTCGTATCAGTTATAAAACTAATCAGTTCGTGCTGTACTCTATCGTTATTTACTGGAAGACAAAGGAACGACAAAAACAAGATCTGGCCTGTCCATCCTTCCACATGACATGGCGGACACTGCCTGCTGTTACCGACACAGGCGACTCCGCTATGGCCCCTGTTCGTCCTGCTTTTTCCCGGGAAAGTCAAAATTTTGGGGGGGACTTTAAAAGAACCCTGACCACGTTTCCAGCGACATTCCGTTGGCGACGCCGTATGTGGCGGTGTTTTCCAAGTCGTAAAAGTAACATATTTTTGACAATAAGTACGAGCATTTTTATTTCCGCACTGTGGGAGAAAATCCCCTATAGCAGTAGGACAGCCACCGACCGGCCACTGACAGGAAGGAATAAGACAGGGAGAGGAAGACGTGTAGGTTGGTGGTTGTAGAGCGTGGAGTGGGACTGCGAAGGGCGAGGAACGGATATGTGAAGGGAAATGAGTAAGTTAACTGAGTGTCTGAGTGTGAGTAGGTTTTTTTTGGCCATCCCGTTGTGTATTATCAAATTTAATATATTATGCACCGTCAATACACAACATACATCAAACAAGATGCAATAATTACAGTTAGGTGATATTTGGCTACATGTTTCGGCCGTGACCGGCCATCTTCAGGCCAACTAACCTTAATTGTTATTCTTAGTTGGCCTGAAGATGGCCGGTAACGGCCGAAACATGTAGCCAAATATCACCTAACTGTAATTATTGCATCTTGTTTGATGTATGTTGTGTATTGACGGTGCATAATATATTATACAAAAAAGTGAGTAGTTGTGTTCTTATTGTGGCTGGCCACCATAACAGAAACGTGCCCTTATTCTCTTCATTATATGTACAAACAACCATCATATTATCTGTACGTTACATTAATCAAATACTTGTTATTATACATATTTTTACCATGGCGCAACAGCCCCCAGTGGGCTACGGCCTCCTCATTATCCAGGATTCATGATCATACTCAGACACACCACAGTCGGTAGGACTCCTCTGGACGAGTGATCAGCCCGACGCAGAGACCTCTACCTGACAACACACAACACACACAAGAGAATAACATCCATGCCCAGGGTGGGATTCGAACCCGCAATCCCAGCAAGCAAGAAGCCGCAGACCCACGCCTTAAATCGCGCGGCCACTGGGATCGGCTAATATTACATTTACTATTATTATTTTTACGCTACGTTACAGAAGAGTTGTAATGTCTAATACTGCGAGTTCCACATCTCATAGACCATTTCTGGTGTATTTCTACAACGAACTTTGTGATGTCCACAGATTTTATGGACAAATTTTAATATATTCAGTAATCCGTCTATGATTTGTATACGCTTTACTGATATAAAAAGACTCCCTGAAAATGATCTAGGACAGATCGCAACATGGAGTTTTTATGGATTGTGTTTCAATATGATCTTTGTAAATAACCAAATTGAGAATAGAATTAAATATACATGAAAAATTGTGCGTCAAGATTGTTATTTACAAGGATCATACCAGGATGCACGGTCGACAAAACATTTTTAAAAAATGGTTTCAATATATAATTTTAACATACGGTGCATTGCGTGATTTCAGGCTTCCACCACGACGTAGCTGAGAACTGCACTCTTCTGGGTTATTACGCGGCGAGTGGCGATAATTTCTTACCGACGTTTCGAGACAACATATCGGCACATCTTCTTGACTCCTGAAGATGGGACCGATAGTTTGCCCCGAAACGTCGGTAAGAAATTACCACTCCTCGCTGCGTAATTACCCAGAACAGCGCGGTTCTTATACAGTACATTTGATGGTATTATTTAGTGAAATGTTTATTACAGCACGAGCATGAATATCATTAACACTGCTATTATCTTTGACGTTTTGCTGACCGTGCATCTCAGTATATTTATCTCAGTATTTAACCAACTTGATGCACAAAATTTGTTTCACAATAAGTTTTATAGGTGGTGATGATACCAGAGGCTGTGTAATGCAATTTTGACCTACTGATGATGAGCACATGGTGCTCGAAACATGTAGAGGCATGAAATAAAACTTACTGTGAAACAAATTTTGTGCATCAAGTTCGTTAAATACTGAGATAAATTGCTATTATCGTTTCGTTTTTTTATATCTGCCGGTCATAACTTTCTATGTGAGTTATTTTGCTGTAATAACAGCAATAAATTACCCTACATTTTTGATCGCGTGAGCAGTAAAATAATTGTTCCTTCAGCCTCCGTCACATAAGTGTTATTAGGGTAAAGTGATCCCGTTACAGGCCCGGTGTAGCCCAGAGGGTGGGTAGAGGTAATAGCTCTACTCTTCCATGACCGCGGCACTAGAAGGGGGTGAGTGGTCAGCAGCACGCCCTGACCGCACTTCGCCCCCAGGATAGACCCGGTACCCACTTTACAGTAGGCTGGGTGTGCCCCAGGGCCGGTTTGGACAGGCGGAAAATCTCGTCCCCACCGGGATTCGATCCCCGGATCGCCCAATCCGTAGTCAGTCACTGTACCGACTGAGCCACCCGGCCCACAAATGTTATTACGTGTCCCGGTTTTTTGGGTTTCTTAAAATGCGATTTCTAGTCTTGGCGTACATGTTTTCTTGGTTTATTTCAGGGTTCCGTTTGGAATATTTTGTTTATGAAAGGCCAGATGAGCAACAATAAGTTTGTAATGAGTTAAGTGTTTCGAACTGCGTCGTCGGAGGTGGTGGTGAACTCTTTTGAGATAACAGCCATTAATTTCGTGGATTGAAAGAGGAAAGCCACGAAAAAGTCTAGTTATCATACCTAGTATCAGCTGTAACATTCGAATTGGTTACATCCTGCATAACGAAAGCTAACTAATACACAGCAGTGCTTCCTTCTCTCTCGTCAGTCTGGTGGCTCGTTTCTGGTGCAAGTTACCTGAACCAAATCAGGAGGCCGTTAGAGCAATTAGAACGGTAACCATTAGACCAGCCGTGAATTTTCTGCGACGTACCGGCAGACTCAGGCGGTCAGGTCTTCGTCGCAGACTGCCTGGCCTTGAGCACAGCCCTGCGGCTCCGCTGCGTTCCGCCGACGACCTGACGGCGAGATGCGAACACGAGGCGGTATCAGAGGACGTGCAAAGCAATTGGTCCTGTGACCAGCAGCGCACCAACACGAACCACGAGGGCGAGCGCACAAATCCCCGCACCTTTTAGATTCTGACAGGTGAATAATGGATTAATTTTCGGTGAAAGAGCCCATTGCGCTTGTTTCCGAGCCAGTCCGGCAGTTCGGAAAGATGACTGTCCTTCCGACAGGACACAGAACTCCGGCCTTCCGAAGCATAACCAGTCGTTTTGCTGACTCAGCTGTTCTGGACATTTGCGTCCGTCTGACTTATACAGGAGACGTTAATTTATCTGACACTTTCCGTGGGCTCAGTCGATTCCTGATACTTCGACGTACAGTGAACCGTGTGGATTTAGGTCTTCTGAGATGTGATGTCCTGTCGCTGGGTTAGTGTTTCCTGACTTTTCGAAGTAGCATAGTGCTTCCAACAACAAGGGTTGGGCCCTGGAAACAAGTGTAGGGACATCAAAATTCGCAATGAACGTTCTCGTTAGACCTGACGTATGTCTGAAAGCCGAAGTTATACATTCCAGCCCCGTCCTTACATCCGCTACTTGTATACCGAATAAAATTGCCCCACTGTAATCCGGATACCCGGTTGGTCCGGACAGTTCTGGGCCAACTATAGGTCAGAAAATGCCACTGAAATTATTATTACAGTGCTTTATTATTATTATTATTATTATTATTATTATTAAGGTAAAGGGAAAGAGGGTAAAGCAATCCCATTGCAGGGTTTGACAGGCCCTGAAGGTTCCAGGAGGCTGAGGCTTCCAGATTTCAAGACAGTCGGCACATGAGGGTGGTAATGTCAACCCTACGCACCGGCCGCCTTTACCCCCAGGAAATGTTCCTGGTACTCATTTCTGTTATAGGCTGAGTCGACCCCAGGGCCATAGTGCGGCCGGAAGGATTATGTCAATGAAAAATTCGGATGACACTATCGGAAATCGAACCCGCGACCTTCCGATTTGTAGCGCAATGCCTCAACCAACTGCCCCATCGCGTACCACTTTATGATTATGATGATTATTATTATTATTGCACACCTTGAGTGCTCGGAGCGTTTACTAAGCTGTATTTTTTTTTTAACGAACGGTTTCAGTGGTTTCAAATATTGCCCTACCCTTCGGGAAACTGTTGATCTACACACGCTACATCGAGATTTTATAGACTTAGTTTCTTTAATGCTGACTCTAAAAGTCGAAAATGTCCTTCCCCTAGACACCCTACGGCGGCAAATGCCATCGGCAGTGATGTTGATATATTCAATGGACGTTCGGTCTCGGTTAGTGATTGGCTGGCATCTGATTATGATAGAGTGTTAGGTCATTATAACCGTTTTAAGGAGTTTTACTCTAGCACTCGGTGGTGATTTTTTGTACAGTATTCCATGCAATTTCAGCTCGGCGGTCCGGCACTCCTTTCCCCAATATAGTCCGGATGACCGAGGGACTCCGGTATTACCTCTGTTACCTTCAACTAACAGGCGCGGACTCCGACACACGGCAAACTGGCACAGTGGCGAATGCTGCAGTGCTTGCTCTCAAGAGAAAACGGTCTGAACAAAACCGTGATGCGAGGTGAGATAAAATTAGTTCCCTGCGTAACGCATTTTGTGCGTCTGAGTGTGTCACACCTGGGCTGTCATTGACCGTCGAGCTTGATCTGTGTGGCGTCACGGACCGGCCGTCATACGATGGGGCCACAGCTAACGTACTTTATATAAACATCGATATGGCCAGCTGTCTTGTTAGCATTCAACAGAACACGGGTTTAAATCTCGGTCCAGAGACTGACTATACTGAGTGAAGTGGTTTTTCATAATTTCCTGCAGTCAGATGGCACAATAATACGTTATGTTTGAAAGACAATCTCTGCCTTCCATGGCTTTTCAATTCGTTGTTCATTGTCAATAGACGCCATATAATATGAGCTATTATGGGTGTCGTTTAGTACGCCGAACAAATGCAGTCAGTTTTTGAACACACGATATTGTTACCTTTAACAACAAAATACACCTGCAGCTAACTATTCAAAGAACGAAATTTACGTGACCAATGAAAGTATGCACGTTCAGTTCCTACCTCACAGAGAACACAGTCTAGACCCTATTACAAAGACCAAAGGTTAATGTTATTTGAGAAAATGACTGCTGGTTGTTCCCAGAACCATAATAACCATGTAATACACCATCGGGTGAAAAGAAGGGCTGTTAGGCGCATTCGCATACTCGAAAAAAAAACGCCTATTCTGTCACATCCGTCCGTATGGCCGCACGCATCAGCTCGGCTCCCAGTGAGCGGATTTTCGTGAAATTTGACGTCGGAGACTTTTATTTAAATCTGTGTAAAAAATCCAAATTTGGTTACATTTGGGCAAAAGCATCAGGCAATTTACGTGAAGACCCACAGTACGGTTTATTTATGTCAGCGACATAAAAGGTAGCAGGCTGTTAGGATAACCGAGGAGGTACAAACATTAGGCGAACGTGCCACAATGTTACGTTATGCGATGTACCTTTACCCGCCATACACGCATTAATGTTGGGACAGGGACACTTTATGTTTATACGGCACCGTGCATTGTTTCATCACAATCAATGC
>Ga0123354_10009899_pt1 | contig 14648 bp, 7 predicted proteins | sample TergutLab28metaG_2_FD_97872 | JGI IMG/M metagenome (GOLD analysis project Ga0123354, IMG submission 97872) | Labiotermes labralis P4 segment gut microbial communities from Petit-Saut dam, French Guiana - Lab288 P4 | ecosystem: Host-associated > Arthropoda: Insects > Digestive system > Gut ... | reverse complement strand
TACAATAAAACCAACTAGATGCACTAATTTCTCAAATTTATTTTTGGAATAAAACTCTACATGTTTCGGACAGTTCCTCTGTCCATCATCAGGAGTTTTTCACTGTACACACAGCAATGGTATGTGTCTTACAGGTTTGCTGACAGCTTGCGAGCAGGATCAGGACGTTCTGTCCTGATCTGCTCGCAAGCTGTCAGCAATGCCATTGCTGTGTGTACAATAAAGAACTCCTGATGATGGACAGAGGAACTGTCCGAAACATGTAGAGTTTTATTTCAAAAATAAATTTGAGAAATTAGTGCATCTAGTTGGTTTTATTATAAGAATTTATGAAAATTATGTTGGATTGTCAATAATACAACGCGTAGCTAAATAATATTTTGTGGATGAATGCGGATAAAATAATTATTTGTCTAATTTCGTATCATTTTTTAAACTGAAATTAGATCGCGCACCGCAAGCCAGAAGTTTAAGGGCCGCATTTTGCTTACCGGTGTTTTATGGGGTTTAGTCGTATGAAATTTTATACTTGTAGGCGTAAGTGAACGTGTGGTAAACTCAGTTACGGTTATAAATTTGCATTTTCTTCACGTTAAAGACCAGTTCTCTCTACTGTCGTTTGTAATACTTGTACTGTACGTAGCTTTCCACACGCCTTGTTTATGTGGCAGCGTATTATAGCCCTACTGTAGTCGGAGTCCAGAAAATGGCCCGATCACTGGTTAAGCATGAATAACTGCTGAAGCAGCGCACAATGGAGCTCTGGTCGCCATGACGTCATTACCCAAGTGTTTGCCATCTGAAACTGTTCGATCCCAATGAACTAATGTCCCCGGTATAATTCCCAGTTCCATAGACGTGTAATTAATTAATACCGGATAAGACTAGGCGGGTTTCGATTGCCAGTACCAGGTACTTTGTAATTACCTTCCTTAGAGGCCTGAGGAGAGACAGGCTTCATCTCATACTACTTAGATCGATAAGATAGATGTTAACGGAATAGGTGTCGATGATATCGATCCTAAGTTTGCATATTTTACCTTTTTGTTGATAAAACCGTCTGATCCTTGATGATAGCGTCGAAAACTACCTCAGCTGTTGCAAGAAATTCAGGGTTATTCGAAATGATTGTCGGGGTTTTAACAACTTGTCAATTTGAAACGAACTCGATTATCGTGTTGATGTTTGTAGAATCACAGAGGGTGCATATATAGAGCACCTGTAAGGTATGTAACAAAAACTTGGAGTGTTGTTCTATTTATTAAAAAAAATACATATACTCCTATCTCAAGTGTCTTGTGTATGACAAGTTGATAAAACCCCGACAATCATTTCGAATAACCCTGTACAAATGTTATGCCTGTGAAATGAAAATTAAATAAATTTAATCCAGAACGGATCTAAAAACTGACTAAAATTTATATAATTATTTGGATCCGTCCGATCTGTGAGGAGCGGACACAAAATGTGTTATTGAAGTCCCTCCTCTGTATTCCCCTCTCCGCTTCCTTCCTGTAATTCATTAACTAAATGACGTATTTTAATGAGACATGATACGAAAGCCCTGTCATTTGAAAGGCCAGACGATCTTAACATTTATCTTTTAACCTACTACCATCAGTGATGAAGACATGTCGGACGTAGTTGCCTCGATAATGGTAGAGACTGAAGCGCTGCTTGTTGCATGTTACTGAAATACACTCATTAAGGTAATTGTTCTCTAATACAACATCGCGTTGGCTGCGCGACATCTTGATTTGCCTGTCCGGGTTTATGCCGGTTAGCAATGAAGGTCTACCCTTCTGTAGCTATGCGTGTGCAGGTGTGAGATGTGAGGTGCTGGCATCGGTGTTGCTGAAGGGTGTTCTGGGATGTTACACGATGTCGACTGGGAGAGTATTAACGACGTTTCGATGGTTCTAATACCGTCACCTTCAGGGCCCCACATAACAACCGACAAAGCCCAACATCCCGGAAGACTTTCGCTTTCATCCCGTACACGTGGAAATACAGACACGAAACATGAACGTACTTAAAAATTGTGTATGGAAATGTTTAATCTTAACAGGTAACAAATGTGGAGACGGTGGGAAACGTGCAGGTTATATCTGACAAATTTTCTATAGCTCATTATTATTATTATTACCTTTAAGGGGGTCAGTAGCTATAGCGCCTGACTGTGGGCTGGACGGCCCGCGATCGAATCCCGGTGGGGACGAGATTTTCCTCCCGTCCAGACCGGCCCTGGGGCCCACCCAGCCTCCTTCCTGTAAAATGGGTACCGAGTCTTTCCTGGGGGTAAAATGCGGCCGGAGCGTGCTGCTGACCACTCACCCCCTTCTAGTGCCGCGGTCATGGAAGAGTAGAGCTATACCTCTACCCACCCTCTGGGCCACACCGGGCCTGTAACGGGATCACTTTATCTTTACCTTTAAGGGGGTATTTACAGTTACGTACCTGAAACAAACTGTGTTTCAAAGGTGTATATTGTAGCAGCTATTCTGTGGCTACTATTTAACGTACATGTAATGTTAGTCCCCATGATCAACGTCTTGTACCTTTACATTATTACTTCTCCAGGTACGCGTGCAGTGCCGAAGATGGCTGTTTTCTTTAGTTCATTGATATTTGTTCGGATATTTTCTGAATGATTTTGAGATGATGCCAGTTGTCCCTATTATTACTGGCATAAATTCTATTTTTACACTCCACATTCTCTGTATTTCTGTTATAAGGTCTTGTATATTTTAAAATATTTTGGGGCTTCTTTCTTGAGCACATTCCTGTCTCTTGAAATTTCAGTGTCTCTTAACATACATGCCCATTTTTTCATTGTCACTGTTTTGTTAGGGATGGTTCTGCCAGTTTTCACTTGCTCATTCCGTAATGTTACATGCTGATACCAGTGTCGTATTGTCTACTTTTAGCCCTTTTTCCCTGCATGTGGTAAATTGTAGTGGAGCACACACACACTATCATGTCGGTTATGTATTGTTCTTGTGCCAGTATTGGGCATGCTGATATGTAGTCCATTGTATCGTCATATTGTTAAAGTGCTCTGCATGTGTTCTCTTTTTCTCTTTTTCGTATTTATGCTGCATTTTGTTGTTATTATTATTATTGGTTAATTTATTCGCTGAGTCGCCTATAAATCTGAGTTATTTGTTGTTTTATGTCGTGTCATTTGTTTGTTGTCTGTTTGTTTAGGTGATTACATATTTTGATTTGTGCTTGGCATTCCTGGAAGTCGAAAGCCGCGATCTGTATTTAGTAGACCGGGCGTCAGAATTTTTGAACGGTGAATACAGTAAGGCGAAGATGTGAAATTACACTGATTTTGATGATTGCCACAGGGCCCTCCGATGTGGCTGATCGTCCGAGAAGCTTCATTACGAAGTAGGAATCCTAAACGCTACATTGTGATGATCGGTAGGACTTAGGGATATCAGAAATCCTCACTGTAGTAAGTTCCGGATTTCCAGTCGAGATTCGAAGAGTTACTTCCCCGAATTGGGCTTAGATTTTGAAAACAGAATACTGCTATTACTGATTATACAAAATTTAAAAAAAAAAAAAGTGAGTTAAGAGGTAATATCCAGTGCCATAACGTTGAATTTTATGAACATCGATGTATTGATTCAGATGTTTAAAAATATGGTACACACGTGGATAGCATGGTGAGGTTAAAGGGTAAAGCCCACAGATATACACTTAGGATGATGGTATGGTAGGGTAAAGCTCACAGTTTCGTGAAGAAATGAAAGTAGGCTGATGTGGTTGTTTCAACAGTAAATATAATCTATGTAGTGGCTTATACTAAATTTCCAGGCTGTAGGACAGCAGTTTAACAACTAAAGAGCAGCACCAAGTCGATTTTCTTGACTAAACGGAGCTGAACGAGGTCTCGCTGTTGTTACTCAGTTTTAAGCATGCAGAAACAGAGGACCGCTTAAATTACCGACTTGGAATTATGAGTCTGCGTGATATGAGTGAACATTTTGTAGAACACACATATGCACCCACACTGCTGTCACATATGCTGCTGTCACCAATTGTTTTCCTTTTATATTTTAAAACATGACGGTCAGCGATTAAAATAGTGTTTTTCTTTTCTTGTCTACCCAGTATCGAAAAGAGTCGATATTTCAATCGTTTGCATTGATTCCTGTCAAACATCTGCAGTCCGCCCAAAATACGCACATTCTGCTGTGCATCAGTTACTGAACCACCGTTCCTGGTTGTCCACATGGGAATACATCGTTAATCTATTTTCGGTCCGTAGTTGTGACACGTACATTGAAGCTCACTGATGCCTATTACCTGCGCCAGTGAATTCAGACTTCTGATCGATCATATGTCGAACAGTCAGGCATACAGCTTTATATTAAATATCTTCCTGTGCAGCGAATATATTATTAATATTAAACGAAGTATAATTTATCAGCTTACCACTGGGGAGACCTAGGCATAGATGGGTGGATAATATTAGGATGGATCTCCAGGAGGTGGGATGTGGTTATATGGACTGGACTGGGCTGGCCCAGGATAGAGACAGGTGGCGGACACTTGTAAGTGCGGTAATGAACCTTCGGGTTCCGTGAAATGCAAGGAATTTCTTGACTTGCTGCAAAGCAGTTAGCTTCTCAAGAAGGACTCTGCGCCATGGAGTGAGTAAGTAAGTAAGTATAATTTATCTGCTTGGGGATTCTCACCATACTTCGAGTAGGTGGAAAAATTACTTATGCCAAGTATCAACGTTTTATGGAATTAAAGAAGTTAAACAGATAGAACCCTGGAGGGGGAAGACACCGTTCGGAGACCTAGAGGCTGATGTGTGAGGTATTGAAATGAACTTTAAATTGCTGGTAACAGAATCAGATTATGAAGGTGTGAAGTGGGCTCCTCTGACTGAATGTAAGGTTCATACAGGATTCTTTTGGATGCGGGATTCCGTCAATGACGGGTAATTTCATGGCTAGCTGAACAACTGTTTGGGTACCGCAGTAGCACAGTGGTTAAGGTGCTGTTCTACAAATCGGAAGGTCGCTGGTTCAATCCCAGCTAGTGTCAATGGAATTTTCATTGACATAATATCCTTCCGATCGCACTATGGCCCTGGGGTCGACTCAGCCTCTAACAGAAATGAGTACCAGGAGTATTTCCTTGGGGTAAAGGAGGCCGGTGCGTAAGGCTGACAACCTTAGCACCATCCTGTGCCGTTGTCATGAAATCTGGGAACATTAACTTCCTGGAACCCTCTGGGCCACTCCAGGCCTGTAACGGGACTGCTTTACCTTTTTTTGAGGATGACTCTGCTTCATGTAGTTCGTGTGAATTGGTCTTTATCTAATGTAATATCCGTGCGTTCATTACCTTTTCTGCAATTAATTTATATTCGTTTTGTAGCCAAACTTGCTAGGCATCAGAACCCAAATACTGACATCTGAACAGTACTCGCTATAATATCGTAACAAGTTAGGCAGTGTTCGTGTAACGTAACATATGGGCACCTTCTCGTAACCATTGTTGCCATGGAAAAGCAACAGTGCGTTTCGTTTAATGTTGTTTACGTACGTGTGACGCGGATAACAATGTAGGGACTATTGAAAGCTTTGCCACTGAATCAGAGCAGTGCTTTCTCCGTATTGTTGCTTTAAATATTTCGCCGCTAACAATATGAAACACTTGTAAGGCCATGAAAGGGCCTGAATTTTGTTGTCCTATTTTGACGAAATTTTGAGTGTTTCGACAGATTTTCGTAAAAGTCGCCAATATAAAAATTTTCACTAAAATCCGTCCGGTTGGAGCCGCGCTGATTCATGCAGACAGACAGACAGACGGAAGGACGTGGCGAAACTAATAGGTCTTTTTCGCGACTATGCGAACGCCCCTAAAAAGATATCATGTTATATTAGCCATAGGATGTACAGTACCATTAGAAGAGTCCAAGAATAGTGTGAAGCGTCGGAACCGAATGGTTGCTCCTGACACTGATCTGTACTGCAAACGAGCAGTGGGACTTTCGTAAGGTGGCATTAGATAAAAGCACTCGAGTTATGCTCGTTCGGCTGCGTTGATATTCTCCACCCCTGCGCGCTGATAATCTTCAACCAATATACAAGAACCTTCATCCAATATGAAGTTGCTGAGGTTGATGTGTGTGTGTGTGTGTGTGTGTGTGTGTGTTTGTCGAATTTGCTATCACCAACTCTTTGACTGACATTCGACTATTTCACTCAGGCCCTCGATTCCATATCTCTTTGAAGTTTGATACAGGAGTGATGTCCCTTATCCTTCCTCCTGTAGCTGTTTCTCATGATTCTTATAATAAAACCAGCTTGCGAGCTGTCAGCAAGCCTGTATGACATATACCATTGTTGTGTGTACAGTGAAAAATTCCTGATGATGGACAGAGGAACTGTCCGAAACATATAGAGTTTTATTCCAAAAATACATTTTGAGAAGTTAGGGCATCTAGTTGGTTTTATTACAAGAATTTATCACGATGCACGGTCACGTGAACCTCAGGTTTCTCATGATCTTGGACCGGAACTCCACCGCCGTTAACATTACTGCGACGTACTGACGAAATACGTTGCATCATCACAAGAAAGACGCTAGCTTTTGTTTACGGCTAGCTTAAGACAAGATGGCGTAAGAAATTTAAAAGTCACCCGAAAACCTATTACTGTTACAACCCACTATATGTGTAGTGCGTAAGGACTAATTTCCAGTAATATGCGCTCGGGAGTATTGAAAATCGTCATAAAATTAAAATTCTTCTTCTTCGTCGTCTTCTTCTTCTTTTGGCGCAGCAGCCCTCAGTGGGCCAGGGCCTCTACTTTTCACGAGATTTCTAGATCACACACAACGACGCACCACGGTCGGTAGGACTCCTCTGGACGAGTGATCAGCTCGTCACAGAGACCTCTACCAGACAACACACAACAGACATACATCCGTGCCCCTGGTGGGATTCGAACCCACAATCTCAGCAGACGGGCGGCCGCAGACCTACGCCTTAGACCGCGCGGCCACTGAGACCGGCATAGAATTAAAATTAATAAAATTATTTCAAAATGCGGACTATTTTGCGCGCGCGTTTGGCCTTGTGATGTGCTTTTTGCATTCACGAAAACAAACACTCATAGCACGAAGAAGTCCGTATTTATTGCATGAGCTTTAAATATGTTCTCTCGAATGGCTGAATTTTTGTTCTGTGATGGAAGTTATGTAGCATATAGCAAGTGATATATGAAATAACAGAGAGTTGCACAAATCGGGGGCGACTAAATTTTTAACGTGGCGCCAAATGTTTCTTTGTCGTCGGTGTGCTGATTGCTCCTTGTCGCCCTTCTGAAAGGCATATCTTCGCCTATACAGTTCTGGACAGGCCCTTAGTTTTCCAGCAGGTTGAGGCTCCTAGAATTACTAGACAATCGGCACAGCACTACGTACCGGCTGCCTTTACCAGCAGGAGACATCGTTGGTACTCATTTCTGTTAGAGGCTGAATCGACTACAGGACTGTATTGCGGCCGGAAGGATTAAATGAATGAAATATATAAATTATCCCATGGGGAATCGAAGCCGCCCCTTCCGGCTTGTAGCGCAGTGCCTCAACCAACTGCCCCCCCCCCCTACCTTTCTCCCTTCTTATGCCTAGAATTTTCAGGTGCTTTCTAGATTTTTGTAACATGTGTGTACCCCTGATACAGCATTGTGCGTTAAGGTAATGATATCAGTTGTTGCAGATATATCGGCACGTTAATTAGGCTACGGCTTGTGGTATTATATGAGGGTCAGTGCTTTGTAATTTTTTTTCCTTAGGAAAGGCCAGTAAATCCTTTGTATAGCTAGTGTTTCTGCACATGTCGCGTGTAATATACACGTTGCTGTACCACGACTGTCACTGGCTATTGATAAAGTAATTTGTCACCACTGTCATTGGTTCTCAGGGACGTCATAACTCTGACTTAGAATCGCTGAGGTGGAATTCTCACGCCACAGAATTATTTGCTGGACGGCAGACAGACACGTTTGTACTTCAGTCGAACGTAGCACTGCTTGACCGTTATGGTGAAGACACTACAGTTCTCCGAAACGTCGGTAATTATTTACTGGTCGACACGGTCTAACCTTCTAGAACGGAAGTTTACTCAGGCGCTACCGTCGTACTTTATTATAGTTTATGGCGCTAACTTCGAGGGCCAGGATAGCTCACTCGGTATAGCGACTCGCTACGGGCTGGACGGTCCGGTGATCGAATCCCGGTGGGGGCGAGATTTTCCGCACCCGTCCAGAACCGCCCTGGGGCCCACGCAGCCTCCAATACAAAGGGTACTGGGTCTTCCCCGGGGGTAAAGCGGCCGGGGCGTGGCGTTGAGCACCCACCCACATCTAGCGCCGAGGTTAAAAAGTACAGCTATACCTCTACTCCCCTTCTGGGTCTTCGTGGCCTGTTTTAGGGTGAACTGTACCTTTACCGTTACCTGTATGGTGCTAACATCACCGGCAGCTTCAACAGAGAAACAAACAAATCCAGTAAAGTGGTTCATAAAGCTGCATTACATGCGCATAGATTTCCTTCTTCCCATTTGTGACGGATCGTTGGGGAAGATCTGGCCCAAGATTCAGAATGTAGCAACATACAAATACGTATTTATCTCAGTATTTAACCAACTTGATGCACAAAATTTGTTTCACAATAAGTTTTATTTCATGCCTCTACATGTTTCGAGCACATGTGCTCATCATCAGGAGGTCAAATTTGCATTACACAGCCTGTGGTATCATCACACTGAAACAAGTGAGTGGTCTAAAGTTACTGAAATACAATTCGATAAATGTGAGCAAATTTCACTACTATTTGCTCACATTTATCGAATTGTATTTCAGTAACTTTAGACCACTCACTTGTTTCAGTGTGATGATACCAGAGGCTGTGTAATGCAATTTTGACCTCCTGATGATGAGCGCGTGTGCTCGAAACATGTAGAGGCATGAAATAAAACTTATTGTGAAACAAATTTTGTGCATCAAGTTGGTTAAATACTGAGATAAATACACTGATATGCACGGTCAGCAAAACGTCAAAATATGAATCTGTGTTTCTACTTTTTTTTTAACTAACGTATTAACCTGTTACATTGTGCCCTCTCCATCTTTCTCTTTCTGCAGCTCCGTATGGGTCAGTTACCGCCTCTTCCATGTGCAGTAGTGAGAGAGCCTCTTCTTTCCGTCTGATGCGTCTGTAGATTTTAAAACGGCAACATGGCGTCTACACGAAATTTATATTTAGCTTACGATTTGATGGGCATAATTAATGGACTGTTGGAGCTAGACGTTTGCAATTTTGTATTAACCTATTTACTTTGTATGCGACATTTCGTTCATCAGTAACCGCGCGCGTCGCTATATTGCGCAACTTCGCGGTTACATGTGACAAGCTTAAAGTATTTTGAATCTCTGGTAGTGCGAAATATGAGAGTAAATGTGTCAGTCAATTTTATAGCCAGTTAGTTATGTCTAGTTCCTGCTAGCCAAACCTCGCAGAAGAAAAACAGGCATTGTGGCTTATTGTCGCAGTTTTTTCTTCTTGTTGTTCTTGTTTTTCTTCTTCTCTTTCTTCTTCTTCCTCCTCCTCCTCCTTCTCCTCTTCCTCCTCCGTCCCGGTCGAACGGGAAATGATTCTGTTCGAGCTTCCTTAGTTCATATCTCGGCCCGGAGACAACAATCCTGGCTGAGGGTTTTCGATTTTTTACCTCAGTCCGCCTAGGGAAATGTCGAAACAGTGCCTAAAGTTGGACGGGACCGCTTTCTTCCACATCCTCCCATACTGCACTATTCAATCTGAGCTATTTAAAGCGAAGTTAATACAGAAACAAATGAACCCAAATAACCTGTCAAGTGTTCCTTCCAAATCTGTCTGTTGGCAACTCAGTAAATCACATATTGACCCTGCCATCGTGTCTCTAAGTGGTAACAGGCTAACTGGGCGGCATATGCATGTTGACCTCGAATTTTCTAAGCTATACTATGTTTACTTATTTACTTACTCTGTGGAGCAGACTCCTTCTTGAGAAGCTAACAGGTTCTCAGCTAGTCAAGAAATTCCCCGTATTTTATGGAACCTGAAGTTTCATTACCGCATTCACAAGTTCCCGCCACCTGTCCCTATCCTGAGCCAGCTCGATCCAGTCCATGCCCCCACATACCACTTCCTGAAGATCCATCTTAATATTATCTTCCCATCTACGCCTAGATCTTCCAAGTGGTCTGTTTCCCTGAGGTTGCCCCACGAAACCCCTGTATACGCCTCTCCTCCCCTCCCCACCATACGCGCTACATGCCCCTCCCATCTCATTCTTCATTTATTTGATCACCCGAACGATAGTGGGTGAGAAGTATGGATCATTAAGCTCCTCATAGTATGTCTACGAATGTTAAAACCTTTCCACTGTACCCTACGACTCTCACTGCAGCTCGGTGCAACATAATCCACATACATCGCTGACACGTCTGTAGGTCCGACTGTCAGTGGTTATGCCCTGCGCCGTTCGTAAACAGCGTGATTCAAAAGTCCCGTTGTATCAGTAAGAGCAAGAAATTAGGGAGTGGCAAGTTACTCAAAGTCCCTCTGCACGGACCTTGTAGGTGGCGAAAGTGTCTTGCTTGAGTCATGTAACTGTTATCACCTTGACAACCGTTCGATCTTGGGATGTGCGCAAGTTGTTCTTTCAGGCGCAGAGAAACGTTTAAATCATTCTGTACATTAGGCTATAGCTGGCCTCGTTCTGCAACACGTCACGAAGTGCCATTTTTGTTCGGTATTCTGGCCGCGCGCTCCTTCGGTTTTGCATAGTCACTGTGCAGCTGAATCCAGGGGTTGACATTGTAGACCCTATATTTATGGCACGAAAACTGGAACTATGCCTTTAGTGGAGTGCGTGCGTGAGATTAAAAAACATAATTAGTATTTGAAAACAAGTGGATAAGGAAGTATTGATCGTAAAACAGATGGGTATTATGAGGACATGTGCGGTATGTACAGATCATTGTACTAATAAATACCATATGTCAGTCAATAACACACCATTCATTTTATATACAATGGTATATATGTCAGGGCGACATGTTTCGACCTAGTCGGTCATCCAAGAGGGCCTGAATGACCGACTAGGTCGAAACATGTCGCTCTGACATATATACCATTGTATATAAAATAAATGGTGTTATTGACTGACGTATGGTATTTATTTGTATGTTATAACACATCGGGATGGAAAACTTAAAAAAAAAAAAATCATTGTACTGTTAGTGAAGTAATATCAAACGAGATTCATGCTGATATTTTTTTTGTGGTCTGAAAATTAGTCAGTATGAGATGTTTTAAATGTGTGGGTAACACAAGTGTCTGTGCACTGTCGTCGAAGAAGGGTTTATGAACGAGCATATTCGGGTCCCTTCAGTTCAGACGTAAAATTACCATCGGACACGTGGAAGGGATAAAATCGGTCATTTGAAATAAGAAGGATATGTGACGATAGAGTGGCTTTTGAAGTTTGAATATAGCTGGATCATGATCCTGTCCAGAACAGACTTTTTGTCTTCTCCGTTATGTCCCTGTTCTCTTTCTTTTTAGTTTAGTCCCTCCCCTATTTTCCTTCCTTCTCCGTCTTCTTTGTCTCTTCTTCGCCTTCTTTTACATCTACTGCTCTTTCTTTGTCTCGTTTTCTTTCTTAATCTCCTTTTTTTTCAGCTCGCTTCTTTGCTGTTCTCTTTTTCTTGTCTTCCTTCTCTTTTATTCTTACTGTCCCCTTCGTTAAATAACCGACAGCCTTCCACCCATTTTGTGAGAGCAGCCTGACACAAGCTGCAAACTGGTGAGGAAAGTCGGCCCTCTGCTAAATGTTGCAGACAGTGTGTCGCCATATTCTTATCCTATATTTATAGTCAGCCTCACACAAGAGGCGTAATTAATACCGTACGAAACAACATACAGTATTCCCCAATGACGTAGCATTAATTCGTTGTTAGTGTTATATTCTTGCAGGCAAAGAGACAACGTTGTGATTGATTACCGTTCGCTCTGATCGATTCGTGCTAACAGTTTCCCATTTTCTGTCTGGCTCTTCTCAGGGTTGTGTTCATAATCTGATTTGTTGTAGGGTCAGACTCGGTGACTGTAGCCCGGAGACGGGGCCAGCTGTCCTTCCTCAGGGGCACGAGGTTTTTTTGTTGGATCTTTTGTGAGATGGCAGATGTGCTGTTGTTGAGTTCACACACAGCAATGTTACGTTTTAGGATTACTTTGTAAAGAAAATTAATCATTTTAATTATCTGCCTGAGGTCACTTCAAACGCCAAGTTGCCATCGGCAAGCGGTTTTAATACACAAGGTAAAGATCTGTGTGGCTCAATGCTATGTAAGTTCGTTTTTGGCTTCCAGCTTTTATGTGATGCATCCCTTAATGTTCCTGGTTAACAAATGTGGTTGATTTGTGTTGCGCGAAGACAGCTGCAGTCTGTATATAGTCTAATTAGATACAGTGGTACAACAAGTTTCGATTCTAGACTAGAGAGACGTAACATTGAGGCGCGTTCGTGCAGCCATTGTTGCAGTGGAAAAGCAATAAGTATTGCGCATTCTGAGTGTGTATGTGTGTGTGCGCGCGCGCGTTTGTATTCTGAGAGTTTGTGTGTGTGTGTGTGTGTGTGTGTGCGCGCGTGTTTGTATTCTGAGTGTGTGTGTGTGTGTTTGTATTCTGAGTGTGTGCGTGCGCGCGCGTGTTTGTATTCTGAGTGTGTGCGTGCGTGCTCGCGCGTGTTTGTATTCTGTGTGTGTATGTGCGCGCGCGCGCGTTTGTATTCTGAGTGTGTGTGTGTGTGGGTGTGTAGCCCCAGGTATCCAGCAAGCAATAAGCTGGCGCCATAGTCTTCTATGGCCTGTCCGGCTCTACAATATGTTTCCACGTTATCTCATAAACGGCATGATTTTCGAAAAAAAAAAATTATTGAACACAAAATGTGTGTTTTGACTTTCTCTATAACATTTGTATGAAACATTTCTAATTCTGAGAAGAACTGAGCGAGGATGATCCAAAATATATATTCGTTTCCCTCCCTCAAAAGTACCCGTTATTCTTGTCTGATTTTAATGAAACTTCAATTTTTTGGACAGATTTTCGAAAAATACTAAAATATCAAATTTCTTGGAAATCCGTCAAGTGGCAGCCGAGCTGTTCCAGACGGACAGGCATGACGAAGGTAATAGCCACTTTTCGCAATTTTGCGAACGCGCCTAAAAATCATCATTAGGCACTCTTCCGTATAGGCAGTAAATTTTAAAACCCAGCTAATTCATTCAAAATAAACGGGGATTCCAGATTACTTTTACAAATAAATCGATATATGAAATGTGCATGGACGTGCCGCAACTAGTTCAGTGACTAGGGTGTGGGCTGAACAAACCAGAAGTCGTGGTTCATTACCTGCCAAGTTCAAGATGCGTTTTCCCTCCGAAAAGTGCGAGTTCACTTGGACATGAGCTGATGTGTCTTCCCCATCCAAAAGGAAACGGCTAAGAATGAGTGGAGCTATACCTACACTCCCCGCATATGTCTTCGTGGAATTCAAAGGGACAACCTTATTTTTGCTTTATATTAAAACAAAGCCACTGAATTGTGACCAGAACATACGGGCACGTCAGCTGTGGCCGGTGGGATGTCAGCATTTCGTGTAGCCACGAAGCTTAGTTATGATGTGGAATGTCTTCTGACTGTGTAAACTAAAACTAAACTCCGTGGCCTTAGTCCGCACGCGAACTATACCGACAGAGCGGCCACCGCCGGTCGGCGAAGTTAGTGCCAACAAGTGCGTATTATTTTGCCATAATAGTTGTCTTTATTTATGCCTATTAGAATGATGTTATGTGGGCCCGGTAGCTCAGTCGATATAGCGACTGACTAGGGTCTGGACGGTCCGGGATCGAATCCCAGTGAGGGCGAGATTTTCCATCCGTCCAGACCGGTCCTGGGGCCCACCCAGCCTCCTGTAAAATGGGTACCGGGTCTTTCCCGGGGGTAAAGTGCGGCCGGGCCGTGCTGCTGACCACTCACCCCCTTCTAGTGCCGCGGTCATGGAAGAGTAGAGCTATATCTCTACCCACCCTTGGGCCACACCGGACCTGTAACGGGATCACTTTACCTTTACTACCTTTACCTTTTAGAATGATGTTATAGTGTGACAGCGGTGAATGGCCAGTCACAGTGGTCGTGCGGTCTATGGCGTGGGTCTGCAGCCGCTTGTTTGCTGGGATTGCGGGTTCGAATCCCGCCGGGGGGCATTTATATCTACCTCTTGTGAGTGTTGTGTGTTGTCAGGTAGAATTCTCTGCTTCGGCTTGGTCACTCGTCTAGAAGAGTCCTACCGAGTGTGGTGTGTGTCTGAGTGTGATCGCGAAGCCTCGGTAAAGTGGAGGCCCTGTGCACACTAGGGGCTGTTGTTGCCCTATTCGCAACAAAAAGACCAGGAGCTGTGCGTGACGTCAGCTTACACTTGGGTGGGGGGGGGGGGGGGGTGGGAGCCACTCTTTGTTGTTTAGTGTTGTGGGGGGGGTCGTCCCCCCGGGGGAAAGGGCGCCCGGGGG
>Ga0123354_10009898_pt1 | contig 14650 bp, 12 predicted proteins | sample TergutLab28metaG_2_FD_97872 | JGI IMG/M metagenome (GOLD analysis project Ga0123354, IMG submission 97872) | Labiotermes labralis P4 segment gut microbial communities from Petit-Saut dam, French Guiana - Lab288 P4 | ecosystem: Host-associated > Arthropoda: Insects > Digestive system > Gut ... | reverse complement strand
CGGAGTAAATTCCCCTCTGGGGAGGGGTACTCGGTCGCTTCGCTCCCTGTTACACCTTCGTCGCGTTCGGCATACGAGCAAGCTCGTCTGCGCTCACTGCTCCTCGGTGTGCCGGCGGAGCCGACGGGGTGGTCCTCCAAGCGTGTGCAGGAAGGTGACCGACCACCCCGTCAGTCGCTTGGCGACTGCCACCCCTCCCCTGAGGGGAATTTTCCGTGGCTCCGGCGCTGCACCCCCCGCGAGACCACAACGCGGAGGTTTTCGCACCACCCCAGGGCATGAGGGCATAGAGGAATTGCCCAGGCGCTTCTCAGACCCCCAGCAGCGCCAGCGGCACCACGGCGACTCCGTCGGAACGACGATAGGCCGTGCTGCCAGTTGTGATCACCATCAGGTCGACGACGCGGTCGGGAAGCTGATCGCGCAGCCAAACAAGATGACGAACATCGGCATTCGTCACCGTTGCTGCCAGTTTGACCTCAATGCCGAGGAGCTGCCCGTCAACCCCTTCAACTAGCAGATCGATCTCGCGGTCACCACCGCTCAGGCGCATGTGGCTGACGGAGGCCTCGGCCGCCTGTGCCATCACCCGGATTCCAAGAGTTGTGAGCGATTCAAACAACGGCCCCGCCATGTGTGCCCCGGTTGCCGTCGTCAACGCCTGGGCCGACAGCTTTAGTAGCCGGGCAGCCAAGGCCGGGTCGGCCAGCTGGTGTTTGGGCGCCTGCTGCAGCCGATGGATGAAACTGTTGGTCGGTACCCATCCCGGCACAGGATCGACCAGCCAGAGTTGAGTCAGCAAGTCACGGTAGGCCAGCGTCGTGCTCTTGGCTGGTTGCATTCCGTCGCCGCCAGTTGTGGCAGCGAGCAATTGAGTGTAAGCCGTGTTGGTTGATGACGCGGCGGCGTACGCCGTCAACCACCGCCGAAGGGTACCTGGGCGACGCACGCTATACCCCTGCTCTGGCAGATCTCTGTCAATAACACGTTGAATGTATGAGTCGAGCATCGCGCGGCGCAACCTCGGAGCCGCGCCCATGATGCCAGGGAAGCCGCTTTCGACAATTGCTTCTATGTAGTCCCGCAGAGTGAATGATGTGGTGCCCGCGACAATTCCCTGGCCACCCGTCAGCAGCGCCGCTAGCGAGACCGTCGGTGTGGTCTTACCGCGCTCATGCAACCCCATCGGGCGCATACGCAAGGACAGTATCCGGCCCGCTCCGCTGTGGGTGTCCCTCCCTTCCAAGGGGGTTGCCGAGCCCGTCAGCAGGAAGCGCCCGGCAGGCGCACCTGCGTCAACCTGTCGACGGACGGAATCCCACACCTGGGGCAGCTTCTGCCACTCATCCAGCAGCACTGTGCCGGCAGGCAGCGTCGACATCGCAAAATCAGCCTGGGCGACTTCGCGCTGGGCGGCGTCATCCAGAAACCACACGACATCAGCACGCCGCTGCGCCGTGTCAGTCTTGCCAACTCCCTTTGGGCCGTCCAAGGCGATGGCTGGGGCGGTAGGGAGCAGCTCGTCAAGTTCTTGATCGACGGTTCGCGCAAGATAAGCCATGTGTTAATGATAGTCCCGCAAAAGCCCCTACGCTACCATTTTCGGGCATTCTACGCTCCCATTTTCGGGCATTCTACGCTCCCATTTTGCGGTGAGGCACGACTGAGTGACGCGAACCGTCGGCGTGCTCCATTCCCCTCCTCACCCTCCTGCACGCGCTTGAGACGACCACCTCGTCGGCTCCGCAGGCACACCTCCCAAGGAGGGAATAGGGGAATTGGTAGCGTAATGCCCATGAGCGTGCGTATTGAGACCGACTCCATGGGCGCTGTTGAGGTGCCGTCCGAGCACTACTGGGGCGCCCAGACGCAACGGTCGATCGCCAACTTCGACATCGGACGGCCCACTTTTGTGTGGGGACGCCCGATGATCAAGGCCTTGGGTGTCCTCAAGAAGGCCGCCGCGCAGGCCAACGGCGAGCTCGGCAGACTTCCGCTCGACAAGGTCGAGTTGATCGTCCAGGCAGCGGACGAGGTGATCGCCGGCCAGTTGGACGACGAGTTCCCGCTGGTGGTTTTCCAGACGGGCTCGGGCACGCAATCGAACATGAACGCCAACGAGGTCATCGCCAACCGCGCGATTGAGCTGGCCGGGGGAACTATGGGCTCGAAGACGCCCGTCCACCCCAATGACGACGTCAACGCCGGCCAGTCGAGCAACGACACTTTCCCCACCGCCATGCACGTCGCCATCGTCGACCAGTTGAACGCCTGCCTCTACCCGTCCGTCGAGTCCCTGCGCGACACGCTGGCCGCCAAGGCCGCCAAGTTTGCCGACGTCGTCATGGTCGGACGCACCCATCTTCAGGACGCCACGCCGGTGCGGCTGGGTCAGGTGCTCGGCGGCTATGTGGCGCAGATCGACTTCGCCCTGGCGGGCATCCGCGCCGCCGACCAGTCGGCCCGCGACCTGGCCATCGGGGGGACGGCCGTGGGCACAGGACTCAACACCCACCCCGAGTTCGGCGTCCGGACCGCGCGGCACATCAGCCACGAAATCGGGCTGGAGTTCCGCCAGGCCGACAACCTGTTTGCGGCGCTGAGCGCCCATGACGCCCTGGTGCAGGTGTCGTCGTCCCTGCGGATCTTGGCCGTCACCCTGATGAAAATCGCCAACGACATCCGCTGGTATGCGTCGGGGCCCCGCAACGGCATCGGCGAGCTGAACATCCCCGAGAACGAGCCGGGCAGTTCGATAATGCCCGGAAAGGTCAACCCGACGCAGGCCGAAGCCCTGACGATGGTAGCCACCAAGGTGTTCGGCAATGACGCCACCGTCGGCTTCGCCGGCAGCCAGGGCAACTTCCAGCTCAACGTCTTCAAGCCGGTGATCGCCTGGTGCTGCCTGGAATCGATCCAGCTGCTGGCCGACGCCACCGCGATGTTTGACGTCCATTGCGCCCGCGGCATCGAACCAAATCTGCCCGTCATCCAAGCCCACCTGGACGACAACCTGATGCTGGTGACCGCACTTAGCCCCCACATTGGCTACGACAAGGCCGCCGCCATTGCGAAGCTTGCTGACAAGGCGGGCCTCAGCCTGCGCGCGGCGGCCCTGGCGTCAGGCGACGTCACCGAGCAGCAGTTCGACGCCTGGGTCAACCCGGCCGAGATGACGCACCCGGCTGTTTGACCCAACCGTCTGGTCGCCTCACGTAGGCAAATGGGCGACCCGGCTGGGGTATCCCGGGTGCCGGTGACGTTCCGCCACCACACCTTCGATGGTCCGCTCTATGCCGGCTTTGAAGAGCCAGTCGGTGGCGCCCGGCGCCGTCATGTCGAACCGCAACGGCCCGCCCGGGGTGCCCGGCCGCACGAACGCCGACGCACTGCCCAAACCCAGGTGGAACCTTTCGTCAGCCTGCCGCAGGATCGCCGCGTCGAAATAGCCGAGCTCGGCCAGGGCCTGCACAAACGTCGGATAGGTCGCAGACAAGGCGAGCCGCCCGTCCCGGGGCAGCTTGCCGACCTCATATGGACGGATAGTGCGCAGGCGATCGATCAACCCAACCGGCATCGTCCGCGGGTCAATGTCGCTTACACCTATCGCCTCGTTGCTGGCCGCCATTACGGCTAGGCCCATCCAGAGAAAACCTCTCTGGGCCTTGTCAGCCGGGACTTTCAGCCCCTCCACCGCGTTGTCGACAATGAAATCGAGGACCTCGGCCGCCCGGGCGAGCGCGAGGGCCGCCGCCGAGTTGTCGGGCGATTCAAAGAAGGCCAACCGGGCTTGCTCAGACGCCGGAATGCTGGAGGTCAGAAAGCCCAGCAGGTGGTGAGACCAGGCGATCAGAATGACGTCAATCGCGCTCATCACCGGCGCGATCGCCTGCATGACCAGGCCGAGCACCGCCCCATCAACCCCCAGGTGCAACCCGTCCGGCTTCGTCCAGACCTTTCCGTACACATTGGCTGGCACCTCCTGCCAGCGCAGCGACGCATTGCCATCGCCATCAACGCTCGCCTGCGGCGCCATCGCAAAAACGTCACGGATGGCGTCCATCATGCTCACCCCCGCAGTGCGAGCCAGTCCGGGCTCGGGCGTCCAGCTCGGGTTCTGCTGCTTCCTGTCCGCGATGGCAATGAACGCCTGCGTCGTCGCCAAAACCTGGGCGGCCGTCATGGGCGGTCGCGGGGTCCACCGCGGGGTAGGGGCAGTCCTTTTGCCTGCCACAGGCGCCCGTCCTAACCCCGGCAGAATCGGTCGCGGGCCCAGTGGCGACTGAGGGAAAACGGCGGTCATGGCGTCCCCGTGGCTGAAGGGACGGGGGTGGAGACGGGAACATCTGGCGTGGGGGTCGCAAACACGATCGGCTGGGTAATCGGCTGATACGGGGCCGGATTCACCGCCGGCACCTGGACCGGCACCAAATCGGGACGATCCACAGACAACCGCCGCCAAACCGTTTCCAGCAGACTCACCGCCACACCCAACGGATCCCGCACACCATTCACGTTGTCGCTAATCGTCATGTTGTAAGACACCACCACCTGCACACAATGCGTCTCATCCGCGCACAACACCGCCCAAGCCAAACCACCCACAGTCGGACTGGCTGGCATGGGTTCGAACAACAACTCCTCGACCGTCCACAAGGCACCACCCCAGCCGAAAGACGCCGGAAACCGATAAACGAACGCCTGACCCAAACTAGACTCCATCAACGACTTGACCATGACCCGCTGGTACCGTGAATCGGTTACAGCGACCGTTATCTGTCTGTCCCCCATGAAAGAAACCTCGCAGGCGCCCGGATCTGAAATGTTCACATAGTATGTCGTCGGCAACAATACGGCCTCCAAATCGTCCGCCGTCAACGTCAAACAGTCAAAAGACACCTCGGGCGTAAACCAGGGGGCAGTTGAGTTAAGCACATCGAGAGAGGATCGAACCATGAACTGGAATCCCGTGGACGTCTGGCCGGACCCGCGGTTCGCACAGCCCGACACCAGGAGCGACAACGCCACCAAACTGGCAGCAATTGAAGCCCTCACGCTCCTTCGCGCGGTCATGGCAGCGTCACCGCCAGGTTCGGCAGCGCTGGGCTACCCGGCCAGTCCCGCGTCACGTAGACGATGGCACCATCGACCCCTAACTCCCCCAGGAACCGGTCGGCGCCGGAGGCATCCCAGTCGAACTGCCGCGGACTGCCGGGCATCATGGGCGGATCCAGGAAACCACCCGCGCCGTCCGGAATCGGCTGGGTCGGGTCATAAGCGCCCAAGCCCGTGTTGGTCGCATTGACGGCCGCGATGACGCCCGGGTCGAAGTAGCCCTGCTGCGCCAGCGCCCCCACATAGGTTTTGTAGGCGCTATGAATCGCCGCGACCGCGTCCTGGTCGGTGTTGGCCTTGATGGTGTCTGCCACGTGCTGCGCGTGGTCCACCACCGCCTGATATCCAGCCATTCCGGCACCCAGGACTCCCGCCGGTATCGCCACGGGCGGCGCAAAACCGGCCCCCGCCAACGCCAAGCCGGCCGCATCCATGGCTGCCGAAGACACGTGCGCCGGCTCGGGCACCCCTGCCTTCAGATTGTCGATGATGAAGTCCAAACCCTGTAACGCATGATCAAGCCCCAGCAGGGCCGGAGAGTTGTCCATCGGTTGGACGAAGAACGTGACGCGCGGGTCCTGGCCGGACGCATCGGGCGCCGTGGGCATCTGAGACTTCAGATAGTCACACAAGCCATCCGACCAGCCCAACACCACGATATTGACAGCGATCTCATTCGAGCCGATCGCCTGCAACGCCGTGCCGAATATCGTCGCATCAACCCCCAGATGCGACACCCCACCCTCAATGTGGCCCAACCCGGTCGGCGTGCCCGGCGGCCAGGTCACCGAGGAATAGATGTCGTCATCGAAGGCGATTTGCGGCGAGACGGCCAGCAGATCACCCATATTGTGCGCGATGATCATCGCCACGCCATTGCCGATGCCCAGCATCGGCGTCCAGGCAGGGTTCTGCTGCCGCAGCGCGGTAACCTCGGCCAGCACCTGGGTCCCTACCTGAGCCTGCAGGGGCGTGAGGGTGCCTCCCGGCCCAGCCGACCCGGCCGCCGTCGCCAACGCCGCGCCCACGCTGTCCCCGTTGTCGGTGACAATACCCTGCCAGGCGACGGCCCACGCGATATGGGGCGAGATCGCCACAGATATCGTCTCGCCGCCCTGATTGGGGTCTTGCCTTATCGACTGAGTGACAGCCCCCATCATGTCCGTGAAGAAAGCGGTGGCCGCACTCGGATTATTGGCCAGCATCGCCATCACCGCCGGCACCACTATGTTGCGGTTGCTTGAGCCGGTGTAGTTCTGGTAGTCGGCGTATGTGCCTGTGACGTCCTTGTCAGTCTGATATGTCCAATCGGCGATGGCAACAGCACAGCCCGTGGCCAGCGACGCGTTGGACATCAACGCCATGTAACCTGTCAGCCAGGTGCCGGTCTGCGTCTGCATCTGCGTGGTGAAGTAATCGGCGATGATAGCCGACATATCGGGCCCAGACTTCGAGGCACCGCCCAGCACCCCAGACAAGGCTGCCATCCTCGGGTCGCTCATGGGGTCGCCTATGTTTGTGGTTTGGAATACACCTGCCGCCAACTGGCTAAACTTGTCCGTCCCAAGCCCGTTAAAGAACGCAGCCGCGAATGCCGGGTCGATCATGCACATCCGCAGGGTTTCCCAATCTGGCTCCGAAATGCTGCCATCGCCCGACGCCATCTGGATGGCAAACCGGCCAGCCAGGGCCAGCCCGGCGGCCGCAGCCTCCTCGTCCGATGCCCACATCGGCGTGCTTGAGTTGATCATCGACTCATCCACCTGCTGGATGAGGCCGGAGCCCGGGTTGCTCTCCAACAGGCTGTGCGCCAACCACGAGCGCCTGCGCAGATCAGGCAAAGTATCGGCGATCCACATCGAGTTTTGTTCGATCGCGCCCAACGAACAGGAAACTCCGCCCGCTGCAAGGCACTGGTTCAGATTCGACTTCAAGTCGGACAAGTCGTCAGCCGCCCGGCCCATGTCCCTGATGATTTGGTCCATGGCGTCCACGTCTATGTAGGAATAACCCATCACAACCTCACTAGCGCAGATGGCTCAACTGGGAGATAAGCCTCTGATGGGCCGCAGCGGCGGCCGCGGCCTCCTCCCGGGCGCGCACCAGGACGTACTGGTCCCATAATGTGTCGCACACGTCGTTGAGCATCCCGTCGAGCAGGCCCTGTTGAACCGTCAAGTCGTCGTAGAACTGATCGGCCGGGTTGCGCCCAGATGTGCCGGGCGTGGAGGTGGAAGTCCAGGCCCCACCCTCCATGGCTAGCTTCATTCGCCGGAACATTGGCGAATACCCACCCCTCCAGTAGTCATCCCGATACGTGCAGGCCTTTGCCCAGGCCGCATAAACCTGATCCGAAGTCGCCATCAGCAGCTCCCTTCGTCGCGCCACCAATGCCAATCCCCTGTCCGATTGGCACAAGGAAAAGCATAGACCTCTACTTCAGCAGGGTCTTGACCACCTCGACGATGTGTGCCGCCGTGAAACCGTACTGCTCGAACAGCCAGGGGCCGGAGGCTGACGCCCCGAAGTGCTCCAGCGAGACGCTGGCGCCCCTGTCGCCCAAGTACTTCGCCCAGCCCATCGCGATGCCGGCCTCGACGCTGACGCGCACCGTCCCCGCGGGCAGCACCTGCGCCCGGTAGTCGGCCGGTTGCTCATCGAACCACTCTTGGCAGGGCATTGAGACGACGCGGGTGGGCGTCCCCTCGGCCTCCAACGTGGCGGCCGCCGCCAAAGCCAGCGACACCTCCGAGCCCGTCGCGATCAACACAACCTTCGGCGCACCACCGGTGGCGTCGCGCAGCACGTAGCCGCCCTTGGCCAGACCGTCGGCCGACGCGCACCCGTCGTCGCCGCGCTTGACCGTCGGGACGTTTTGCCGGGTCAGTATCAGGGCGGCGGGACCGTCATGGCGTCGCAGAATCTCGCGCCAGGCGACGACCGTCTCGTTCGCGTCCGCGGGACGGACGACCGCCAGACCCGGTATCGCCCGGTAGGCCGCCAGATGCTCGACCGGCTGATGAGTCGGACCGTCCTCGCCCACGCCGACCGAGTCGTGCGTCCAGACGAAGATGCTGGGCACGCCCATCAGCGCCGCCAGGCGAACCGCCGGGCGCATGTAGTCGCTGAAGACGAAGAACGTGCCGCCGTATGCCCTTGTCAGCCCCTCAAGGTTCATGCCGTTGAGGACGCCGCCCATGGCGTGTTCGCGAATACCGAAGTGCAGCGTCCGCCCACCGGGGCCACCGGGCCAATCGGCACTGACGCGGTCGTCCGGCAGGAAGCTGGGCTCACCCTTCATGGTGGTGTCGTTGCTGCCCGCCAGGTCGGCCGAGCCGCCCCACAGTTCAGGCAACTGCGGCGCCAGCGCGCTCAGCACGGCACCGGACGCCGCCCGCGTGCTGGTGTCGGCGTCGAACGCCGGCCACGTCAGATCATCGGGCAACTGGCCGGCCATCACCCGGTCGAGCACCGCCGCCTGCGATGGCTGGGCGCTGCGCCACGCGTCGAACCGCACATCCCAAGCCGCGCGAGCTGCCGCGCCGCGGGCGGCCAGGTTCGCCCGAAGACGACCGACCAGCGCCTCGTCAATCGCGAAAGGCTGATCCTCGAAGCCCAGCAGGGCCTTCAGCCGGCTGATCTCGTCGGCCCCCAGCGCGGCGCCGTGCGTCTTTTCGCTGCCGGCCATGGTCGGCGACGGCCAAGCGATGACGGTGTTGAGCTTGATGATCGACGGCTGATCAGTGACGGTCTGAGCCTTGAGGATGGCGTCGTAAAGGGCCGGGATGTCCTCCCGGTAGGCTGTGCCGTCGCCCCGCCACGACACCTCCTGGGTGTGCCAGCCGTAGGCGGCGAAGCGGGCCAGGACGTCCTCGGTGAAGGCGATCTTCGTGTCGCCCTCGATGGTGATGTTGTTGTCGTCGTAGATCAGCACCAGGTTGCCCAGGCGCTGGACGCCGGCCAACGCGGCGGCCTCGGCGGCCACACCCTCTTGCAGGCAGCCGTCGCCCGTCACGCAGTAGACGAAATGGTCAAAGACGGACGCCCCGCTGGCTGCCGGGTCATAAAGGTGACGCTGGCGCCGCACCGCCATCGCCATGCCGACGGCATTGCTGACGCCCGCACCCAGCGGCCCGGTTGTGGCCTCGATGAACTTGGTGTGCCCGTACTCGGGGTGCCCCGGCGTCAACGAGCCGGCCGTGCGCAGAGCCTTTAGGTCGTCCAGCTCAAGCCCCAGCCCGCCCAGGTAAAGCTGGTTGTATTGCAGAATCGAGGCGTGCCCGCTCGACAGGATGAACCGGTCACGGCCCAGCCATTTGTCGTCCGCCGGGTCGAGGTTCATCACCTTGGCGTAAAGCAGATAGGCGGCGCCCGCCATCGAAATTGCCGTGCCGGGGTGCCCGTTGCCCGCCTTCTGCACGGCATCGGCCGCCAGAATTTTCGCTGTATCGACGGCCCGCTGGTCGTCGGCTGTCCACTGGAGATCGGTCATCGCTCCCACTTTCTATCAAGACGTCTAGCCTACTCAACCGGCCGGGACATAAAAATCATCCCTGGGGGTATTGACCGTCAGTCACGGGGACACGTCGCGTCCGTCGCCCGGCGTGGACGCCACCACATTAGGATGGTGTTGAGCGAAGCTGCGATGCGGGCGCCACGTCCGTCGCGCCGACAAGGATGGAGGACGACAATGTCTGATTCACGGGACCCCTGGCTGCTGGTGGTGGATCCGCAGGTGGTCTTCGCCGACCCGAAGTCGCTTTGGACGGTCCCGCATTTCTATGACGCCCTGGACGTCGCGCGTCAGATTGCCCCATTGTTCGGCAACAATATTCTGGTGTCGAGGTGGGTGCCGCCGGACGACCGTCAGGGCTCGTGGCAGGCCTATTTCAAGAAGTGGGCGTTCGTCGACAAACCGGCCAGCGACCCGATGTTCAACCTCGTGCCGGAAGCCGTGCAGTTGAGCCGGTTCCACACGATTGACGAGCCAACCTTCTCAAAGTGGGGTTTGCGCCTGCGCAGCTTGCTTGGCCCCAACCCCCAGTTAGTGCTGGCCGGTTGTTCGACCGACTGCTGCGTGCTGGCGACGGCCCTGGCGGCCGCTGACGGAGGGGCCAGCGTCACCATCGTCGCCGACGCCTGCGCCAGTTCAACCGACGCCAACCACGCCGCGGGCCTTTACGTCATGGATCTTTACGAACCGCAGATCCAGATCGTCGACTCAGTTGACCTGCTGCAGTGACGCCTAGGTGACGACGTAAATCGCGGCGGGCTGCAGCGTCACGCTCATCGCCGCGACATCCGGCATCAGGTCGCCATCGATCTGGACGGGCATGGGCCGCCCGGGCTCCACCAGCAGGCGCTCGGCTTTGCAGTATTTCAGCGCGGACACGGGGGCGTCGTGGTGCGTCAGGCCCTTGACGGCGACGGGCACCCACTCGGCGGGGTTTTTCAGACACACCTGAAGCACCTGCATCGAACGGGCACCGGGGCTCGCGTCCGGAAACGCCACGACGCCCATGGGGACGCGCGGCAAGTTGGCGGCCAGCACGCTCCAGGCCCGAATCATTTCGGCCGGACCGTCGTCGATGGTGACCTTCATCGGTATGGCCGGGCGCAGCGCCTGTCGGGCGCCGGTCGCGGCGTAGGCCATCCAGCCGCCGCGACGTTTCATCCACGGCTGGGTGGCGGCCACCGCCTCGCCGTCCCGTCCGATGCCGGCGACCGCCAGCATGGGGGTGATGTCGCCGGATTGCGCCTTGCGGCGGAAGGCCACCCAGCTGACGGAAAGGGGACGCCGACGCCCAGTCAGTGCGGTCATGGCAGCGGTCTCCAGCGGACCCGGGTACAGGCCGAGATTCCGGGCGACGATGTTGGCGGCGCCGATTGGCACGATGCCCAGGCCGGTCAGCTCGCCCGATTCCGCCAGGGCTCCGGCCACCAGACGCACGGTGCCGTCGCCGCCGGCCACGACGATGCGGTCAACGTCCGCATCCAGTGCGTCCCAGGTTTGCTCTTGGCCGGGGTGCTCCGTGGTGGTCTGCAGCACCATCGGCTCGTCCCAGCCTTTCAGACGGCTGGCGGCCCGGACGGCCCGGATTGCCGCGGTGGCGGCTTTCAGATTCGGATTGGCGATGAGGGCGGCACGCACGTTCCCATCTTAATCCGGATACGTCTAGGCTTGGAGGCATGAGCGATCCAACTATTACCCCCTCACCCATGCCCGGCGTGCCTGACCAGGCACCCGCACCATGGCAGATGGCCCCGGCCGCACCGATGGCCGGTGCGCCAATGGCCGCCGCACCGATTCCTGGCCAGCCCTGGGCTGGAATGCCCCCACAGGGCCAACCCGTGGCACCCGGGCCGATGCCCACGGCCTACGCCGCCACCACCACCGCACGTCCTGACATTCAAGAGAAGGCTGCCTGGTCGATCAGCGGCCTGCTGGCACTGGTCCTCGACTTGGTGCTGTGGATTGGTGGCATCGTCTTGATTGCCATGAACGCCAGCAGCGCCTCCAGTGGTTACGGCGGCGGCGGTGGCATCCTCATTGGCATCATCTTGTGCGTCATCGCCTTCCTGCTGGTGACAAGCATCAAGATCGTCAGCCCGGGCGACACCATCGTCCTGACCTTCTTCGGCAACTACATCGGGACGATCCGGCACACCGGCATCAACATGACGGTGCCGTTCACGTCACCGCGTCACGTCAGCGTCAAGGTGCGTAACTTTGAGACGCACGAGCTGAAGGTCAACGACGCCGACGGCAACCCGATCAACATTGCGGCCATCATCGTGTGGCGGGTGGCTGACACGGCCAAGGCGGTGTTCGGCGTCGAGTATTCGGAGCAGTTCGTCGCCGCGCAGTCGGAGTCGGCGCTGCGTCACGTGGCCTCGTCCCACCCGTATGACACGTCGGACCCGACCAAAGAGTCGCTGCGCGGTTCGACGGAGGCCGTCGCCCGCGAGTTGGCCGAAGAGGTGGCCAGCCGCGTCCAGATCGCCGGCATCCAGGTGATTGAGACGCGCATCTCGTCGCTGTCCTATGCCCCCGAGATCGCGCAGGCGATGCTGCAACGCCAGCAGGCCAGCGCCCTGATCGCCGCCCGGCAGAAGATCGTCGAAGGCGCCGTCATGATGGTTCAGGACGCCCTCGACCGCCTGGAGCAGGATCACATCGTCTCGCTGACCGACCCGCAGAAGGCGTCCATGGTGGCCAACCTGCTGGTGGTGTTGTGCTCGGATTCGCGGGCCACCCCGGTGGTCAACACCAGCGCATAAGGAGGCGCCATGACAGGCAACCCGAGTGTTCTTTTCATCGGCGGGACCGGCACCATCAGTTCCGCCTGCGTGAGTGAGGCGCGGGACGTCGGGTTCGACGTGACGGTGCTGAACCGCGGCAAATCGAAGCTGCGGCCACTGCCCGAAGGGGTGGCGAGCCTGCACGCCGACATCGAGGACGACGCGTCGACGGCCGCCGCCCTCGATGGGCGCAACTTTGACGTCGTGGCCGACTTCATGTCGTTCACGACGGCACGGCTGCGCCGCAACGTCGACCTGTTGCGCGGCCACGTCGGCCAATATGTGTTCATCTCGTCGGCGTCCGCCTACCAAAAAAGGCCACTGCCTCCCCTGCCGATCACCGAGTCGACGCCGCTGCGCAACGACTACTGGCAATACTCGCGCGACAAGATCGCTTGCGAGGATTACCTGGTGGGCCTTTGGCGTAGCGAGGGTTTCCCGGGCACGATCGTTCGTCCCTCCCACACCTATGACCAGTTCATGATGCCGCTGCTGGGGCGGTGGACGCAGATTGCCCGCGCCCGCGCCGGCAAGCCCATGGTGCTTTGGGGGGACGGGACGAGCCTTTGGACCCTGACCCACGCCAGCGATTTCGCCTACATGTTTGCCGGGCTGTTGGGCAATCCGGCGGCCCGCGGCGAGGCCTACCAGATCACGGGCGATTGCGTCATGACGTGGGACGCCATCGCGACGGCGCTGGCCGAGGCGGCCGGGGTGCAGGACGTCAAGATCGCCCATGTGGCCAGCGAGACCATCGGCCGGGTGCTGCCCGACTGGTGGCCGGAACTGGCCGGTGACAAGGCCGGTTGTGCCGTCTTCGACTGCTCTAAGGTGCGGGCGCTGCGTCCCGGGTTCGCCACCAAAGTGCCGTTCTGGCAGGGTGCCCGCGAGATCGTCGCGGCCTTCGAGGCTCACCCGGAGTTGGCCGTCGTGGACGCCAAGCTGGACGCGGCCTTCGACAAGCTGGTGGCCATCTCACAACTCAACGACGCCTGATGCGGCCGCTGCGGTTGTCGTCCAGGGTAGCTTTCGAGCCGCCCAACGACTTGGCCGCGGCGCGGCAGGCGGCCCAGGCGCGGGGTGATGCCATCTGGGATCTCACCGATTCCAACCCGACCAGGCATGGGCTGATGGACCCGGCTGTGATGGAAGTGCTGGCCAAGCACCTGGACGAGGCGGCACGCTACGCACCCGACCCCAAGGGGTGGCTGCCGGCCCGGCAGGCGTTGGCGGCCCGCTTCGGCGGACAGGCGGACGACTACTGGCTGACGGCCTCCACATCGGAGGCCTACAGCTGGTTGTTCACCGTGTTGGCCGAGCCGGGCGAGACCGTGGGCGTCCCGGTGCCGGGATATCCGCTGGTCGAACCGTTGGCCAGGCTGGCCGGGCTGCAGGCGGTGCCCTACCCGTCCTTCTACGTGCACCCGCACGGCTGGGAACTCAACCTTGACGCGGCCCGCCGCGTCGCCGAGCAGGTGCGGGCGATGGTGGTCGTCAACCCCAACAACCCGACGGGCGCCTACGTCGACCCGCCCGCCGCGGCGGCACTGGGCGAGGCGTGCGCGAATGCCGGGGTTCCCCTGATCGCCGACGAGGTGTTCTTCCCCTTCCGGTTGGACGGTGCTGTGGTGCATCGCCCAGTGGCTGACGCGGCGGCTGGCACCGGGGCCGTCGTCATCACCTTGGACGGGCTGTCGAAGCTGCTTGCCGCACCCCAATTGAAGGTGAGCTGGCTGAGACTGTCCGGCTCGGCCGAACTGACGTCGCCGCTGGCCGATGTGTTGGACACGGTGGCCGACACCTTCTTGTCCGTCAACTCGCCGGCCGCCTGCGCGCTGCCCGAGTTGCTGGCCCTGGCCGATTCGAGCGTCGCCCGCATCCGGGCGCGGTGCGCCACCAACTTGGCGTCCCTACAGGGCCTGGGCGACGACTACCGCGTCCGTCACACCGAGGGCGGCTGGACGGCGCTGATCGACGTGCCGCGCGTCCTGGACGACGACGAACTGGTCCGCCGCCTGCTGGCCGACGGGCTGGCCGCTCACCCCGGCTGGTTTTATGACGTGACGTCCGCCGGCTCGATCGCCGTCTCGCTGCTACCCGAGCCGGAGGCGTTCGCCGACTCGCTGCGGCGCTTGCGGGGTTCGCTGTCGCGGTAAGCTTGTGCCTCTAAGTCGGAGTGGCGGAATTGGTAGACGCCCAGGATTTAGGTTCCTGTGCCGCAAGGCGTGAGAGT
>Ga0123354_10009897_pt1 | contig 14650 bp, 15 predicted proteins | sample TergutLab28metaG_2_FD_97872 | JGI IMG/M metagenome (GOLD analysis project Ga0123354, IMG submission 97872) | Labiotermes labralis P4 segment gut microbial communities from Petit-Saut dam, French Guiana - Lab288 P4 | ecosystem: Host-associated > Arthropoda: Insects > Digestive system > Gut ... | reverse complement strand
CTCAGCCTCGTGAGGTCAATTGAGGAGCTACTTGAATGATAAAAGTAGCGGCTCCAGGTCTAGAAAACAGAGATTAACGGCTGTGGGGACCCGTTGCGCTGACCACGTGACACCCCTCTATCCACAAAAGTTGGCACTAACTTCGCCGACCGGCGGCGGCTGCTCTGTCGGTATAGTTCGCGTGCGGACTAAGGCCACAGAGTTTAGTTTTGTTTTAGCTGTTCATCATACCTTATTGCATAGAAGGACCACAGTATGTGGTGACCTCCAACTTCTAAGTGATTCTGCACCTTCTGCAAATATTTCCCAACAGATGACAGAGTTCCTATAGCAGTTCCTTTTGCAATGTTATCTTTCAGTTCTTGCAAAAATCTGGATTGTTCACATAAACTCTATCTTTCAGTGTCCTCCTCAAATAATAATTACCTGTATTTAAATCTGGAGGTCCAGGAGGACACAGTCTGTGAATTATTTATTTCCTCAATAAACAGGAATCATATGATTTTGCATGCACTTACTGCACACCTGATTCTGACTCCATGAGCCCAGTGTTTGTTAATCTAGCTATTTGCATTCCCATTTAATGTAAATCATTCCTCTTCCCAGCAAAATGCAATTTTCACATCAAGGCATCTATGGCTACCAATTATTTGAATCACCTGCAATACCAGATTCCTGTTTCCCAGTCCACAGGCATAATAAAAGTTTTGTTGCTATGTGCGGTGTGTGATTTTGACACCCCACTTTGAACAGCTAACCAGTGCAAAAATTTTCTGGTGTTTATTTCCATTTGTATGCCGGTACCATCAAAGGACAATGTTTGTATTCTTTCTTTTTGTCCAGCACTGATCCTGCCATTCAGAATTTTTCCACTACTCTATATGTTCCTTTATATATGGCACTGTGGATATGGGATATTTTTACATGACTTTTAGTGACTTTTGTCCATGACACAAACTTGCAAAAGTTTTTGCAAATAAATACTATTGTTCAATACGATACATCTCTTGCTTGCTTGCTTGCTTACACATGCATGCATATGTGTGTCTGCCTGCCCTCTGTGACTCATAATGTATGACTGAGCACCTGTCCCACACTCCAGCACCGACAGAGGAAGCTCATGTGAGCTGGTCCCCATAAACAAGTCAGCATCACTCTTTCCTGTGGTTGGAGACACAATTAAAGGTACTCTACCTGTTTTACAAAAATGAACTTAATGGCCAGTTTCAGTAACATTAAATGTGAAAATTAACAAATTTTAAACGAACATTGCATGAAATGGTGATGGTATTTTTTATGTGCAAAGTGAAATACAAGCAAAATCAACAGCTGTGAATTATGTAATGGTTAATATTATACATCTTCTATGTAATTGACAATATACAGATAAGATTTATTCCAACTTATTGCACTAGTATATGTCATTATAAAGCTATTATTAAAGTTATTCCAACATGTTTCAGCTGATATACATAGCCATCACGGAGGTCATATTTAGTTAAGAATACATAACATTGTCCAAGGTAAAGGTAAAATGCACATTCTAGAGTAAATTACAATATCTTCATTTGCAGTAGGCAATTGTATATAAAATGTACAACGTACAGCATACTACAAAACTCAATAAAAATTATTTGCACCCAAACATCTTTTTCGCCTGATGATGGATATATCTATTATCAGCAAAACATATTGGAATAATTTTTATGGTTTTGTAATGATATATACCAGTACAATAAGTTGGAATATATTCTAAAATCTCTCAAATTCTTGCAATATTGCAGAGTCCTGCTGAGTTAAAACAAGTAGGTACAAATTCATATGAGGCCAAGAAGTTTCAGTGAAATGCTCTCCAGCTCTTCACATTTCTCAGGCCCAATGCATTCCACCCACCCCGGTTTCAGTTGTGGAGGTTCTTTCATTTTGCAAACAGCATACATAATGATTCCAGCTCTAATACTTGAATAGGAAATGCCCACAGTATCCCACAAGCACATTGCATAAGCTCAAATTCCACGGTGTTCGGGAATCGTACAACTACTAGAACGTTACTGTCTGAACCTCCTCCTTCAAAAATGCATCTAGGTAATGACAATTTATGGATGTTCTGTGGATGTATGTTCTGCATATTGTCCACACAGTGGCCTATATTCAGCTCCTCGAAGTTGGTCTCAGAATTGCACAAAAAGTCCAATGTCACTAGGTTGTGAGGAGGATGAAATCAGGATTCTCACTTTACTTGAAAATAATGTCGACACGGGAATGCTGGATCTTTCGACGCGACTGATCCACCGAGACTGGCCGGTCATTAACATCCCCAATGGCTACCAGATGGACACAACATGAAAAAAATATATGGAGATTTGTGATGTTCCGTCTCTCTCTCCATCTTTCTCCGTTTTCCTTACTCTCTTCATTCTTCGTAACTCTACCAAGCATCCACTCCACCATACTCATGTACAACGATGAACTGAATGACGCGACACAGACTCGAAACTCTCAAGTACAAAACGACCGGCAGTCACGTGTGTCTGTGTGTGTGTCAGTTCTACAGCGAAGTGTGCCGGCTGAGCTACCGACTCTGGTACCTCTCCGGCCGCCATGTTGAGAGATCGGTGACGGCAAGTAGATCTTCCTGTCAATCGAAAACATGCCAGCCAGCAACGAGTCACATAACCCTCTTTGCAACACTCTGAAACAATCAAGACACGTGTGGGAGTGTGTTAATCTAATGCGTGTAAACATGAGTTTTCCATAAGTGTTGGTCCTTATTTTAGAATATTTAAGTACAGGGGTCAAACTAAATCTACAGATAACATGTGAGACGTTTCATCAAATACTGAAAAATAACAAAAAAAGTAATAGGTTAGTTAAACTTTGCAAGATGTTACTTCGCCGACATCTCTAATGTAAAGTATTTCCTGAAGCTAGAGATTTGAAAAAGTTTAAGAGAACTTGATCTCATAAATTATTAAGATAAATTGATCTAACAAGTTGCTACTGTTTGAAGTCTGTAAATGTCTGGAGAGTGTGTTCAAGCTGCCGAACCTTGAGGCTCGTTATGTAGCGGATAATTTCCTAGGCATCAGTGATCTCTTAAAGATCTTAAAGGCATTACACCAGTTAACGCGGCTTTCATTTTCATTGAAACCTGTATCTGTTCGTCATGCTGGTTCTTCAGCGCCTGGAGTTTCTGCTTTTATATGTAAAAGACTCTCTTTCAGTAGATGTGATATGATTGCAATTTACAGCTTGCTTTCACATTGCATTGGCCTCAAGGAATTACGGGTTATACGTACAGATGTAGAATCAACATCGCGACACATGTACAGGTTTCAATGAAAATGAAAGCCGCTTTAACAGGTGTAATGCCTTTAAGATTTTATGAGACCTCTGTTGCTTAGGAAAGTATCCACTACATAAAGAGCCTCAAGGTTCGACAGCTTGAACACACATCTCCGAACATCTACAGATTTCAACCAGTAGCAACTTGTGAGATTAAGTTCCCTGAAACTTTTGCAAATTTCTGGCTTCAGGAAATACTGTACATTAGAGATACTTGATGATCTGTGTTAGAGATGTCGGCAATGCAACATTTGCAGAGTTTAACTTCCCTATTCGTTTTTATTTTTCAGTATTTGCTGAAACGTCTCACATTTTGTCTGCAGATTCAGTTTGTCCCTTGTACTTAAATATTCTAAAATAAAGACCAACACTTATGGAAAATTTATGTTTACGCGTGTTAGATTAATACACTCCCAGACGTGTTGTGACTTTCAGGATGTTGCAAAGAGGGTTATGTGAATCGTTACTGGCTGGCATGATTTCGATAGGCAGGATATACACGACTCTGAATCCTGCAGCTGGTCGTAAATCAACAACCCGCACGTTGCTCAGTCCCGACATGTTACACACCAGGGTGCGAAAACACCTAACCAACGCCTAGTAACTCATCCACCATAACACAATTGGTAATCCGTGGCGGAAAATATGTGTAACCGGTGGTTTTAGGATGACAAAAGTTTGCGGAAGTAGTAGGAATGTGTAAGGAATTATTGACTGCGTTAGAGGTTATATAAAAGTGTTTTGCGACTTACCTAATTTTGGTAGAGGGTCTGACGTTAGTTATTTCATTACGTGCGGTAGTAATTGAATATTATGAAGGAATTGTGCTTAACCTGACGCAGTGTAGTTCTTCAATTCCCATCACAGGTGTCGCAACAAATCTAAAGTAGAAACCACTAAGATGGCAGAGGGCTGGACTCAGAGTGTGCGATGCCGGTAAGAAAACTAGGTTCTGCATGGTTATTGTTGCCTCTGTCGTAATGATGTACAGTTTTTCATACAAATGAAAGTGTGGGATTTGTTATATGTTGGTTGTTTAATGACACAATGTAATGCAGCAAACAATAACATCTAGAAAAAATGGGTTTATCATAACTAGTGTAACGCATAAGTAGTGAAGTATAGAAATTGATTTCGAAAAGTGCTTTATACCTTTGTTGAGTGCACAGTTATTGATTGGTTATACAGGTGAAATAGTTGGCCTCCAGAAATTCCCAGTGTTGTAGAGAAACTGCTGGCTAAGGTGAGGATATAAAATATTTGGCAGTTTGGACTAATGGGGTTATCTATGTATGCCAGTGAAGGTAAACATTATTGAAGTATAATGTAGAATGCATTGTAATGCCTAAAACTTAACGTCACTTGCACAGCATTGATTTCAGAAGTAGTACTTTGCCATAGGGGCAATTATTTAATTTTTATTAAATGGCAGTTACATAGGTATGAAAATTTGGTTATTTGTAGGTACTAAGTATGAGAATTTGGCTTTATTTCTATAGTGGACATATGAAAAAGCAGCTAATGTAATATTTATATTCTGGAGTATGACCAAAACCAGCACCTGGTCAAGAAAATGGAATGTATTAATTATAGTTTCTTTTAGTTTATGCTACATGTTAAATAACATACCTTTGTGTAATTTCAGACTTTCATGTGTGTAGCTAAACTAATATAGTCACTGCCTGGCGTGCAGTATAATAGTTTGGAATGTCTGTAGCCTCAGGATCCTTTTACCTTGAAGTATATCTCTTTTGTGTGTAAAAATTCTATGGTAGAATCTGTTTTTGCTTCAGTTTTCCATTCTGTTAATTTGTCTGCTGGATAAACATTTTCTTTGTTCACTACAGCTGGTTATTCATTATACAACGGTAAGAAAAAAGTAAAGGCTGTTTATTTGTAAGTGTAACACTGCCAAAGTGATCGTGCCTACTAGGTTCGGCAAGTTTCGCCATAGCGTGCACTCTTTTTTTGTTGTACAGTCAAGGTGTAATCACTTCAGCTGTGCTTTACGGTTACATTATTAGTGAACATTATGTGTGGGAATCAGATTTTTGTGGTCAGAAGGGGTGAAACCATCTCACATTCACGTAAGAATATTGGCACATCATGTAGAATGGTGTATAAATGTGTGGAAAAGTGGCAGAGCAAGTGAGGTTGACAAAACCCATTTAGGCCATCTAAAGTCTTAAGCAAACAGGAGGATTAGTGTTTCTCTTTTTATGAAATTCTTTGGGTCCACCTGTGGGTCTGTGTATTTAATCATCACCACCAACATCAAGTACAGAAAAGGTTATGCAGTGTGGGTCCCCACATGTCTCTTGCATGAGTGCTGTGCAGGTAGTGATGAACAATTGGAAATGTTACTCTTGGATGGTGGGGTTCAAATCCCAGTAAGGGCAAGAGATTTTTCTCTTCTCCAGCACATCAAGACTTGCTTTGGGGCACACCCAGCCTCCTTTTCAATGGGCACTGGGGCTATTTCATGTGGGTAAAATTGCCAGAGTGTGATGTGGGTCACTCACCATTTACTGCTGAGGTTAAGATTGAGTGGAGCTATATTCCTGCTCCCCCTTATATGTTTTCATGGTGTTGACAGGGACAGCTTTACCTCTTTCTTGTTTTTTAAGAAACTTGTGGAGTTATTTGGCAAGTGTTTGGTGAACCAAAGGGACTCTGTTGAAACATTTTTATATTTTTTTATTTAATAAAAGATAAATTCCATTTATTTGTGAGTTGCAGTTGTACTTGAAGCTACAGTCTATATCCATATGCCACTGCTGTCTGCCATCTTAGGATATAGGGGCAAGGGACCCATGCTGCTGTTTCTACTGAATGGACACATGTCTCTTATTTTACTGTATGGGGGAAAAGTAATTGAAATGTGCAAAATCTGAGGATGACCTGAAAATCTAGATCATTTTTCTCAGTTAATAACAATAAGCCTTCTTTCTAATTATTTGCAGCATAGTCATTTTTGAGAAGTTAAAGAGTTTCATGGCTAGTTGAGAATTCTCACATTTTGTCCCACCCGAAGGTTTATTACCATGCTCACAAGAGCCTGCCACTTAACGTTATGCTGAGCCCATTGATTCGAGTCCATGCTTTACTGTTCTGTTTCTTTAACTTTTTGGCGATGAATTTAGACATTTCAATTTGACATATTACCAAATCCAGCCTAACAGTTTCAAAATCTATAAAGCATTCATTTGCATACAAATTTACTTTCAGATCCCAGTGCTTGGGGAAACAGTGTCATAAACTGTGTGTGTTTGCTCAGTATGAAAACAAAATAAAGCTAGGGCATCCCAGAATTCTGGTGGCCTTTCTGTCATGACCAAAATCATATCCAGTCACTTAGATCTATGGGTGGCAAGCTCCCGGTTTATGCCAATAATGTAGTCAGGTAAAAATGTAAGTGATGGTTCCTAAAGCAAAGAAAAAAAAAAAGACTGTTGAAAGCTTGTATTGATGCTGGTGTAAGTTAACATGGAGAAAACTAAGCATGTGTTAATTTCTTGTTGCTAGAATGCAGGACAAGTCATTATACAAAGGTAGATAATAAATTCTTGAAACATTGTGGCATTGTTTAAATTTTTATGGACTACACTAACAAGTGAAAACTGCACTCACAATGCAGAAGAGCAGGTTTTATTTGAGGAATGCTTGGAACCATTCATTGCATGTACTTTAGTGTCTCTATTGCTATCTGAAAGCAAAGATAAAAATATATATAGATTTATAATTTTGGGTGTTCTGTGTGAAATGAAACCGTGTCTCACATACTGTGGGAAGAACATAGAATGAGGGTGTCTGACAGCAGGGTGCTGAGGGGAATATTTGGACCAGGGATGAAGTTACTGGAGGCTGAAGAAAACTGTATAGTGGGGAGATCCATAATTTGTACTCATCACAAAATATTATTAGGATAATCAAATGAAGGAGGATGAGATCGGTATGGAGTATGAAGTATGGATAGTGGCATTTGAAATTGATCACAGCCAGTTAGAGAGGAAACCAGTACTGAATGATACTTTGCCCAGTCAATTTTTTTTTAAATCAATAAACCATTACCTGTTCATTTTCAGCATGTATTACTTTTGTAAGTACTGTAGTTACAGTTGTATTTTGCATAAACAGCACGTGTATTTTCTACCACATCGACTGATAATAGAATATATATTTCCAGTTAGTATCAGGTGTTAGGTTCTTACAGAAGTGACTATGAAGAATACAGTTGTGTGGGATCTAACACCAGTTTGTGTGGTTCCTACCATACAGTATGATGTCATATGCCAGATGAGAGTAATTATCAAGTTTTCAGTCTCTGATATTCATCATGGTTCATAATTTTTAAGTGTGTCGCCTAAATTCAACAACAGCGTATTCTGACACTGGTATGTGATTGTAGTCGTGACTGAAATTTAGACCATGTCCATCATCTCAGGCTAAGACACAGACAGTGTTTCAGATGCTGAATCTAGGGCTGTCTTAAAAAGAAATGGGGCAAGGGGAAATCCTACTCAGATGGGCTTGTCAGAAAGAGCTAATCTCATCTTCCTCCATACCACCAGAATATGAAGGCAAATCATCCTAGGAAATGATAAAAACTTTTTTAGCTTGAGATGGACAGTGTCCAAAATATCGGTCATGCCTATGTGTTACCTAAGTGTTTTGACAATTTCTGAAATATTTTGATAAGTAATTTTTTTACTTCTTAACTTCTTGGTCATTACTTCTGGACTATGTTAGGAATAATTTGTTTGTTCCATCAGAGGTCAGGTGCCAAATATTCCTAGTTGTGTGTATGACCAGTGGTATGCCTTTAGTGTGTGTCAGCTTTGTGCTTTTTATTTTAAGTGTAGCTAGAAGAGTTGTATAACAGCAATGTGATGTGTATTGACTGGAAACAATGTACAGTGAAAGATGGACTCCAGGCGTGAGAAAAGCAAACTTTCCAGTACCCCTTTATTGGAGGATATTGTAATTCTCACTTACTTATGTACTGCATGGAGCAGAGTCCTTCTTGAGAAGCTAGCTGGTTCTTAGCTGATCAAGAAATTCCCTGCATTTTGTGGAACCCAAAGGCTCATTACCGTATTCACTAGTGCCTGCCACCTGTCCCTGTCCTTAGCCAGATCGATCGAATCCATCAGTCCATACCCCACATCGCACTTCTGAAGATCCATCTTAATATTATTCTCCCATCTATGCCTGAATCTTCCAAGTGGCCTCTTTCTCTCAGGTTTCCCCACCAAAACCCTGTATACACCTCTCCTCTTCCCCATACATGCTACAAGCCCTGGTTATCTCATTATTCTCGATTTGATCACTTGAACAATGTTGAGTGAGCAGTACAGATTATTAAGCTCCTCATTATGTAGTTTCCTCCACTCCCCTGTCACCTCGTACCTCTTATGCCCAAGTATTCTCCTCTGCACCCTATTCTCAAACATGTTGAGTCTGCATTCCTCCCTCAGTGTGAGCAACCAAGTTTCACACCCATACAGAAGAACAGATAAAATATAGTTCTCTGTATCTTAATCTTTGTATTGTTGGATAGCAAAGTGTAAGACAAAAGATTCTGCACCGAATGATAACATTAGTCTGCTCTTAATTTCTTCCTGAATAGATTTTTTTTTTTTTTGCTAAGGTTCCCAGATTTCACCCTTTCAAAGGAGCTGTTCTCAATCTTCATAAATTGTGACTTTGTCCTGCATCTGATCTCAACACGTGATCATGTACTTAGTTTTATCAGCATTCACTTCTACTTCCAGCAGGTTTTTGTGTTAGGAAGAGAGTACAGTTGTTACAGAGATGAATTTTAATTTGCTTTTTAATTGGACTTTGATGCATTCTCCCATTATGACTCATCATTTGAGATGTAATCAAGACTTAAGTTTTTTGTGTCTCAGAATTTGCATATGAATGCAGTATACTAATATGAATAAGGTGATTTTACTCTCTTTGTCATTGTCTATTGTTGAGTGGTGTGAGACATTGATCCCTTAGCACTAGGAATGTTGGTTGGGTCTGATCTGTCATCCCTGACAAAGGGAACTTTGAAAGGATGTGAAAGAATGTGGTAATTTTGTATTGTGAAGTACAGTCTTGGTATGAAGATTACTATCTTCAGGGATGTGATGGCCATGTGTTGGTAGATGGGTACCAGTGTTTAAGGTGAACATGCTGCATCCTACTGCAGGGTTAGTACTTGTCTAACAAGATAGTCACCAACACAAGGACTTTGGAGTCTGTCTTTTTGTACTCTGAAGATGGAAGCAGCTGATTCCTGTGAAGTCTTGGTACTTAACTACCAAACTGTATGGCATCACAACCCAGAAGTCCATAATTGTCATAATAACCACTGTGCATACCACTAAATGTAAACAGTCTTGGTACTTGTCTGGGAGTGTTGATTTAAACAGTGACAAAATTTAGGTAATACACAAGCAGGTTTCAAACAAGATGTGTCCTGAATGTAAACACATTATATTACTTAGCTGGCATAAATTGGACCACATTCCTGATTAATCATCTAGGTTTATTTGTAGGTGCTACTTGCTTTGTTATAATTTTCATATAGTAGTTGCATGATGGTTTTATACCACCATGTTGGAATAAATGGAAACAATTGTAAGATGAAGAAACTGAAGTCACTGCAAGTTATTTGCTGTCCTTATAGCTGTGTCGCAAATATATAGAACATCAGGGTTCACAAACAAAGTTTGATACCAACATACAAGTCACATATCAAGGAACACTGACATAGGGCTCAACATATATTGTGTGTTTAGTCGTTACTGAGTAAAATGTTGTATTTTCTGAATGGAGAATTATTTCATATTCTGTGGGTTTTTTTGATGTATTATTATTATTTGTTGTATTTATGGTATAACATGAAATTGTTAAGCATATGTTTTTGACTCATTAATTGAAGAGACATTTGTTCACCTCATTGAAGTGTGTAGGTGGGTAACTGAATACCTAAAGTTAGCAGTTACATTCACCAGGTATTACGCAAATGGAATATGTCGTGAGGGGGAAGCTTGTCGCTATCTACATCAAGGAGAGGCTGGATCAAGCTTGGGCATGTCCGTAAGGATTGATCCTTCAGAGACACTTTGCCGTTACTATCAGCTGGGTTCATGTGCATATGGAACCCGTTGTCGCTTTGTGCATGCTGGTGAAGTCTCAACTTCAAGTACAAACAACAATAGTCACAGTACAAGCCCGGCATCATCATCTGCCACACGGAAAAGTACATTCGCTCGTGTTAACAAACATGGTCAAGGAACCAGGTATGATGTAACATAACTTTACAGTTCAGGTTTAGCTTTTGAAATATACAAGGAGATTGTTGTCTGGTGTTGTGTATGACCACCCTGGAACCTGGATACTGCAACATTCTTTTCATATCTTGTTGCGGTTTTTATCGTTGTCTGTGTATGCAAAAGGGGCAAGTTTCACACTTGGATTGACTACAGTAGTGTATCTCAGTAATGTGCTATACTTACAAAAAAGCTGTAATGTGGAAGGTGTATTGTTGTTGCAATATGACCAGGATTATATGGGCAATTTCAAAAGTAATGAGGCACTTCACTTTTATTCCAAAGAGAATACTTTTGTTAACAAAATAAATTTTCAGTCCAGTGTAATAATACTGCCTGATGATTTGCATCAGTTTATACACCTGTTGACAGGCCTTCATTGTTGTTGTGTCATATGTATCAGTTTGCTACTTCAGTAAATCCTCTCTTAATGCTTTTGAAAAATTCTTCACTGGAAATGGGACTCTTGTCAGGACTGAACTGGGGGAGGGACAAGCAATTCCTGTCACAATGCTTCCCATAAGATTACCTGCAGCCAAGCATGTGGCCATGCATGATAAGACTCCTGTTCATAGGCACATTGGGTCCTGGTGCAGATTTTTATGCAGCAGCAGAGGACGTTGACATATTTCTTGCTGTTCAATCTATTTATGACTGACACAACGTTACCATTCTTGATATTCCTGACTGCAGTCCACTGTATTGTTTTCACAATCTTGTATTTTTTTTTGTGGATCTGAGGTATGTTCTTGCCATATAAAAGTCTAACTTTCAATGTGTGGTCAGTGATCAATGTGTGATATTCAACCTAAGACATTTTCATTCACCGTTTTGCCAAAAAATTATATGGCAGCAGTGCAACAAAGAGAGAGATACATTACCGCTCCTACTTGGAAGTGTAGCTTTCACCTGACACTAAAGTCATGAATATTTAACAATTTTACTGCCCCTATGTGGGCATTTTGTGTTACTTGTGAAGCCATCCTTACAGATATTTTACTAAAAAACTGCAACTTGGAATCACATTTCAGTAAGTGTGTCGAGTACAGTATTATAGTAGTCCGGTTAATTTTGATAATTTTGCAAACCTCTGCCTTCATATCAGTTTGTCATCAGAGAGTATTCATGGGACTGAAGTGTTTATTTCTGTGCTTAGCTCTTTGTGTGGGGATTTTAACATGCCAACTCATTTTTAGGAGCATTCACAAAACATTGTCAAAAGTGACTGTTGGCTTTATAATGTCTGCCCATCTCTTAGTTAGTGTACTTTTCCTGCAAAAGTGTTTCTCTGGTACACATTTGAACACACTCCTACTAGAATAATCCTGTGGAGTGCAGTAGCATGAATTAATAGAACTAAAGTAATAAATTTGTTCATTAATAGTTCTGTGAAAAGTAACTTTAATTTATTTGCCCTTCAGTATTATATTTTCATTTCTCTTGGTAGTCGGAAAACATCAGTCCTTAAGAAACAGGGAGACAGTTCTGACAGTGGAATTGGGGAAGATTCAGCAGAGAATTGGGTGAATGCACCAGAATTTTTCCCTTCAAGAAAAAATAACATTCCAAAAACAGCAGAGAATGGTAAGTAAATTTCTTGTTTATTAATTCTTAATAATTTGTGTGTGATAATGAGGTAATTCACTTACAGGACCTGAGCCAACCATAGGCATATCTGCAAGAGTTTCCAGGGGATTGAGCAGGGACTGGATGAGTAGAGAAGATGGGGCGTATTGGCAGTCCATTCATGGACCAAGGCTGGTTAAGGGCTTTCTTAAAAGACTGTGCTAAAACAGTGGGAGAATTACACAACTTGAGCAGAAACCAGCTACACACAATGATGGGGTTAACAGGACACTGTCATTTAAAAGGACATCAGTTTAAACTGGTGCTGGTGAACAATCCCAAGTCCGATAGATGCAAACAGGCATCTGAAACATCTGCACATGTTCTTCGTGATTGTGAGACTTTGGCCACATTGAGTCAAGCATCAGGTTCAACTTTTTATGAAACCAGGTGACTTAAAGGACATATATGTCAGGAGGATACTGCTAAACACATGAATACAAGGGCTGCACAAAGGATCAGTTATTATCGAAGTGTACGGGTCACTGCAGTGCCCGTCCTCTTTGTGTTCTTTTCCATTCTACCAAAGTGTTAAATTATTGTTCTACTGCTTCAAGAAGAAAGTGCATGTGGTTGTTTTGCTGTAACGACAGTCAGTGTGAGAAGCCTTTGCTAGATATTGAGGTCTGAGTATGAAATTGAAATATGCACTCTGGTGTTTATGTGCAGCTTTGGCAACACTTATGGCATTACCCACCATATGACTACATTCTTAAGAAGTTTTGTTACATTAAGTGTTCTGTTGGTGCTGTGTTTCGTTTGTTAAAAATTTGAGAGAAAAAGATTTTCTTCTATCATGAAAGTTTAGAATCAAGGAGGTGAACACTTCTTTGTGGTATTGTAAGGGAATGCCATCTGGTTGAAATATCAATTAATGGGGGATTTGTTTAATTGCAAAACTGTCCATCATGTTTAGGTCCATAGTCTTTATGGATGTGATTAGTTGGGACCAGTAAAGCTCTCATGGACATCAGAGCCCATTTTCAACTTAAAACAGGTATTTTGTTCCAAAAATTCAACAAGTGCCAGTGATAAAAATAATACAGCAACCTTGAAAGTGATTCGTTGGAACCAGGCATGAAAGGTCAGATCAGGTGTGTTAAAAATGGGTGATCACGAAAGGTTGAAATCCTGAACAGTGAATTTAATGAACATTGAGACAATGATGTATATATTTCTGGCTAGTAACCTTATGGAAGAAGGTGGTACCATGAGGGTCTTTTATCAGAACAACACACAGCAGGTGTGGTGTGTCCCCTTCCTGTTGCTGCATAACAGATGCCCATGTGTAGTGTTTGAGCATGTTGACCTTGCCACAATAGGTGTATGGGTGCCATGTCCACATTCTGAACTGTATTTTTTCTTTGCACTTAACTTTTCACTTTGCTCATTTCATGTAAGTGAGCTCTCCTACACATACACATAGCTGTAGGCAGCCCTGCACATTGGGAATAAAATGAAAACTTGGAGAGGATGTATTACCAGTGCCCTGTTTTGGAGAATACTTTTTTTTTTTTCTTGAAATTGAGATGCAGGTTTTGTAATTACAGTATTGTTTATGGTGAAATTATCACTCTGTAGTTTTTAGGTGAGACAGTCCAATTGTGTTTTATTGAATGATTAATAGAAAAGTGTAATTTAGTCTAACACAAATTGTTTATGTAATACAGTTGTGTTGGACTAAGTTATCTCTCTTTAGTTTCTGATATAAAGAATCTGTGCAAATACATTGTTTCCCAGAATACTGTTTGGATTTTAAAGTCCAGTTGTGAGTCCTGTCAGTGCAGTATTACAGTTACACACTTTAAACAGTTCATCACTATTATGTTTTATTTAATATATTGCAAGGCTTCTTTTCTCTTCAGGCTGATTAGGTTTCATATCCGCAATATACATTTTGGATGCTTTTATCTAACAAATGAGGAAGGAGCCAACATGTTCCTTCGAAATGTTGGAAATGGAGCCAGCATTAACTTACTGCCATCACCCAAAGACATCATCATTATTTACAATCCCTGTGAAAGCTTCAGAACTTGTATTATAGTACAGTCAGTTCAGAATGCAGCCTTGTGGGTATTGATAGTAGTCTGTGTTGGTTCATTATGGACAGGGTACAGTGAAACATGGATTTTGTGTTCCTTGAATCCACATTTCCCTTGTGATTCAGCATTTTTTTTTATCAGTCATGCCAAAACTTCCATAAGAACAGTGTTCAATCTTCCATTGAAAATAACTTTGTATTTCCTACCCATATCCTCAGATATGTGTTAAAATGGCAGAAATTGGCATGTTGCTATTATTTTAAGTTCTTTAAGTTGGAAATTGGGGGGGGGGGGGGGGGGGAAATTTTT
>Ga0123354_10009896_pt1 | contig 14651 bp, 12 predicted proteins | sample TergutLab28metaG_2_FD_97872 | JGI IMG/M metagenome (GOLD analysis project Ga0123354, IMG submission 97872) | Labiotermes labralis P4 segment gut microbial communities from Petit-Saut dam, French Guiana - Lab288 P4 | ecosystem: Host-associated > Arthropoda: Insects > Digestive system > Gut ... | reverse complement strand
GTTCCCACCATTCTTCTTGCGTACCACAAAACGGAACATTGGGATTCCATTGATTGGAAGATGAAATTCCGGCAGTTGCCGGTTGGCGCTGATAAGCCGTAGCAGGTTCGCAAACGGTTTTTGACGCATCTTTCGGAATTTTGTACGGTTTACTATTTGGCATGATTTAAATTTTTTATGCGATGCAAAGTTATAAAAAAAAACAATGTAAGAAATATCGAAAAATAGAAAAACTTTATTTATCCGTATGGTTATGAAATAAATTCGGTAATTCCCCTTGCTTTTTGCAAATTCTTTTTCAACGCCTCTTCAACGCATCCTCAACGCCTCTTCAACGCTTCAAAAACGCTTCATCCTTGTTTGACATTATGATAATTTCAGAATGAATGAAAACGCGTTAAAAATTATTGGATTGCCTGTATTTTCTTCATCATCTCAAAATGCGGAATCCCGACTTCCGTAAATTCTTCCCCCACTACAGTATATCCGATTTTCCCATAAAATCCTACGGCTGTTTTCCGGGCGTGCATGCGCATAATGGAATATTGATTTTCTTTCGCAATTTTTTCTGCAAAGAGAAGTAATTCTCTTCCAAGACCTTTCTGTTGGTAATCCGGAGCGACAGCCATTTGGCGCAATTGTACCATACCGGAATTTATTTCCGTGAGAATGCAACACGCAATAGCTTCTTCGTTTTCCATACAAACGAGTAAGACGTCGTTTTTGTCGCGCAAAATTTCCGTTTCGGTTAATCGCAGCCCGATAGGCTTTCGAAGTACTTCATCCCGCAATTGACACATCGAACGGTATTCGGGACTTCCATAAGTGATGGCGCTTAGTGAACGGTGAACGGAATACGAATCCATTCGCAGGCTGACGGCATTTTTGTGCGCTTGCAAAGATTCGTGTTCCGCCAGAATCCGAATGGTTTCCCCCAGATTCAGAATACCTTCTTTCGATATTTCCTGAAAAGTTATTTTTTTGACGAAACTGTCTAAATTCACTCCGCTGTAAGCGCGGGCATAGCCGTTGGTCGGCAAGGTGTGATTCGTTCCGGAAGCATAATCGCCGGCACTTTCCGGCGTATAATGACCGAGAAAGACTGAGCCGGCATTGACCACCTGTTCAGCAATTTCGTCGTAATTCCGGGTTTCAATAATTAAATGTTCGGGTGCATAAAGGTTGGTTAATTGAACTATTTCTTCATTGGTCTTCAAGACGATAATCCGGCTGTTTCCCAACGCTTTTTCTGCTATTTCCTTTCGGGGAAGCGTATCCAATTGCACTTCAATTTCTCTGAGAACTTTTTCCGCCAACTCGACAGAATTGGTTACCAATATTGATTGGCTGTCAACTCCATGTTCGGCTTGGGACAGCAAGTCGGCGGCAACAAAAGCAGGATTCGCGGTTTCGTCGGCAATGACTTCCACTTCCGAAGGACCGGCAGGCATGTCGATTGCCACGTCTTTCAAACTTACCAATTGTTTTGCCGTCGTTACATACTGATTACCGGGACCGAATATTTTGTAAACCTTTGGAATACTTTCCGTACCGTAAGCCATCGCTCCGATTGCCTGAACGCCTCCCGCTTTGAAGATTTTATCTACTCCGGAAACGGATGCGGCAAAGAGAATCGCCGGATGAATTTTACCTTCTTTGTCAGGTGGCGAGCAGAGGATGATTTCCTTGCAACCCGCTATTTTTGCCGGAACAGCTAACATCAGAACGGTAGAAAAAAGCGGCGCAGTCCCTCCGGGGATGTATAACCCCACTTTTTCGATGGCTACGGCTTTTTGCCAGCAAACGACTCCGGGAGCGGTTTCGATGCTGGGCGTCTCCGTTTTTTGTGCAGCGTGAAATTTTTCGATGTTGGCTTTTGCCGTCAAAATCGCCTCTTTCAGCGCTGCTGGAATTTGTTTTTCCGCATCCGCTATTTCTTTTTCGGAAACGCGAAGGTTGGTCAATTCAACATTGTCGAATTTTAATTCACAGGCTTTCACAGCCCTGTCTCCGCCGTTTTTTACCGCTTCCAGAATAACGTCTGCGATATCCTGTATTTTCCTTGAATCGGCAACCGGACGACGTAGAATTTCATCCCATTCATTTTCTTTCGGATATTTATAAATATGCTGCATAATAATAACTTACAATATCATTTTTTCAATTGGGATAATCAAAATTCCTTCAGCGCCGGCAGCTTTCAGTTTGCCGATAACTTCCCAGAAGCGTTTTTCACTGATAACCGAATGAATAGAACTCCAGCCTTCTTGAGCCAGCGGAAGGACTGTTGGGCTTCGCATCCCCGGCAAGATGTCGAAAATTTCCGGCAACTTTTCGTTGGGCGCATTCAACAGAATATACTTTTTGTCATCAGCGGTTTGAACAGCTTCGATACGGAATATCAATTCATTCAGGATTCCTTTGTTCACTTTCGATAAATTGGTATTGGCAATCAAAATAGCTTCCGATTGCATCACCGTTTCTACTTCTTTTAAGTGATTACTAAGCAAAGTGCTCCCCGAACTCACAATATCAAAAATAGCATCGGCTAAACCGATTCCGGGCGCAATTTCAACAGAACCGTTAATTATATGTATATCTGCTTTAATTGCATTCTTTTTCAGGAATTCAGCTAAAATTACGGGATAGGAAGTTGCAATTTTTTTCCCTGCAAACCAACTTAGATTTTTATAGAATAATTCTTTTTCTTTTGGAATAGCCAGCGAAAGGCGACATTTACTGAATCCCAACCGTTTGACAATCTCAGCATTTTGCTTTTTTTCCACATATTCGTTTTCACCGATAATACCGGCGTCGGCAATTCCATCAGCAACAGCTTGAGGTATATCATCGTCCCTCAAAAAAAGTATTTCGGCGGGAAAAGTTTTTGATGGAATCAGTAAACCTCTTTTCCCTATTGAAAGCTTAATTCCGGTTTCCTGTAAAAGATTTAAACTGTCGTCCGATAATCTTCCTTTTGCCTGTATAGCAATTCTTAACATAAAAAAGTATAAATTGTTGTTAATCGCTCACAAAGGTAACGGTTTTTCGGCAAATAACAAACGCACAATTTTGAAATAAATAACCCAATAGCTACCAATCTTCTAATGCAGTATTAGATAGCTTATTTTACCGGTTATACGCATGAAAATGGACGAGTTTATCTGCATTTGTGTTTTTTCTACAAAATTTTTAATTACTTTTACACAAAATTTATTAAACGACAACTCGATGGTTAAACAGATAAAACAATTTATTTTCAAAGCTTTAGGATTAGTAAACTATCTCCGTATCCTGCAACGAAGCTATTTCTTGCTGTACCGGACAGGATTGTTAAAATTCAATCCGACTTATTCGTACCATTATTTTGTAAAATATTTGATTAACGAAGGGGATGTCGTCCTTGATATTGGAGCGAATTTAGGATATTATTCATTTTTATTTGCCCGCTGGACAGGCGATTCGGGAAAAGTTTTCTCTGTTGAGCCAATTGCTGTTTATAATAAGATTTTCAATGAGAAAGCGAAAAAATATAAAAATGTTACCCTCTACCCTTACGCTTTAGGCGAGGAAGAAAAGACCGTTGAGTTGGTTTCTTCTCCTCAAACCGGATTTTTACGTACAGGGTTACCGCATGTTTATGATCCTCTGCGTGATGGAAATTTTGAAAACCAAGAGTTTAAATTTGAAGCGCAAATGAAAAAACCGTCCGTGCTGTTCGAAAATTTAAACAGAATAGATTATATCAAGTGCGATGTTGAAGGCTATGAATACATTGTGCTCTCGGATATGAAAGAAATAATACGAAAATTCAAACCCAAAGTTCAGGTGGAAGTGTGGCCGGATAATGAAAAAAATTTGCTTGTATTATTTGACGATTTAGGATATACGCCTTATAAACTGCATAAATATCAATTAATTCCGCTTTCGGATATTGAACGGCCGATCCCAGGCGACTATATTTTTATTAGCAAATACCAAGAAAATCAGAATTATGTTAGAAATTCCCGAGTCGAAAGTAATGAGCCTGCAAGTTGAAGAAATTTTGGCAGGGAAAAAAATCGTTAAAGTCAAGAACGCCACAAGTCCTCACAAATTTGCATGGTATAACGGCGACCCGAAGGAATATGACAAACTCCTTTCCGGGAAGCAGGTTGTGTCGTCTCGCGGACATGGAATGTATGTCGATATATGCTGTGAAGACGAAACTTTTGTTATTGCCGGAGAAGGAACGAATATCAGGTATTATTCTTCTTTGGAACAATGCCCTGAAAAATTCCAGTTGCAGATAATCTTTGGCGATAACAGTTGTATCATTTTCACGGTTGCCATGTACGGAGGAATATGGGCTTGTAAGAATGAATTTCAAAACGATTCTTGTAAGAATGAATTCTCTTACTACCAGAGGAGCCTCCACAGCATTTCTCCGCTTGATGACGCCTTTAATGAATTTTTTTTTGAAAAGATTTTCCAAAGCCTGACCAAAGACATTTCCATGAAAGCCTTGCTTGCGACTGAACAACGTATTCCGGGACTTGGCAATGGCGTATTGCAGGATATTTTATTTAATGCCGGAATTCATCCCAAACGGAAAAAATCCACGCTAACGGATTTTGAAAAAGGCGAACTCTTCCATTGCCTGAAAGTAACCCTTAAAAGCATGACTGAAAAAGGCGGACGCGATACCGAAAAAGATTTATTCGGACAAAACGGCCGGTATAAAACTATTTTATCGAAAAACACGATCAATCAACCTTGTCCCAATTGCGGCGGAAATATAGTGAAAGAAGCCTATCTTGGCGGAGCAGTATATTATTGTCCGGTCTGCCAAAAACTGTGATATATATATCTGCGGAGAGGACGAGATTCGAACTCGTGAAACACTTTAGGCGTTTACACGCTTTCCAGGCGTGCCTCTTCAACCACTCGAGCACCTCTCCTTGCTATAAAAGCGGTGCAAAGATAGGAATAATATTTCAATATTAAGTAAATCTTAACTTATATGCAACAATTTCGTAATATAGTGTCAGTAATTTTGCGGCGTAAATTAAAAAATAAATTTTATGAAAAAGTCTTTAAAAGCTATTTTATTCACAGCCCTAATTCTCTTAGGTGCAAGCTCTTTAAAAGCGCAGTATTTACCCGCTTCTGATTCCACGTTTAATGCTGGAATACCCATGACAGGACATTTGTGGGGATACACATTCGCCGATTATTTTTACAAAAGTCATGCGGATGCGCTCAATCGCGGCGGGTCAAATCAATACACAGGACTTCCGACAGACCGCAACGCTTTTCAACTTCGCCGCATCTATTTAGGTTACGATTACAATTTCAACAAGAAATTCTCTACAGAACTATTGTTGGCTGCCGAAGATAACTTTCCGGCAGGAAATCCGCCGGCAAACGCTGCTGCCGGCGGCGATCAGTTGGCAAATAGTAAACTTGCCTTTTACATAAAATTAGCCAATATCCGGTGGAAAAATATCTGGAAAGGAACCGACTTGGTAATAGGGCAACAAGCTACTCCGGCATTTGGAGGTTCATCGGAAAAAGTGTGGGGATATCGCTCCATTGAAAGGACCATTGCCGATATTCGCCGTACGCCGTCTTACGATTTAGGAGTCGGGTTGCAGGGAACATTTGATCCGAAAACCAAAAATTATGGCTACAACCTTTTGGTTGCAAATGGAAGCGGCGCTAAACCCGCACCCAATAGTAGCAAATGGGTTTACGGAGATGTTTGGGCAAAATTTCTCAATCAAAAATTAATCGTCGATATCTATGCCGATTACTATAAACAGCCGGACTATACAGATTCATGGCGTCATTCGCGACAAATGCTGAAAGGATTTGCCGGTTACAGCACATCCCCATTATCAGTCGGAGTAGAAGGTTTTATAAATAATCTAAAACAGGATGTAATTGCAACAAGAACAAGCGATTGCATTATAGATACGTTGAACAATGTGGCAAGCGGTATTTCTGCATTCGTTAACGGCGATATTGTGAAAGGTAAATTACGTTTCTTTGCTCGTTTTGATCATTATACTCCTACCAATAAAGTAGACGGTAAGTATAATGCATACTCGTTGAAAACAAACAATTATAACGATAACTCTTATTTTTCTACTGCAACTTCCGCAGATGGCGTCAAGGCAACCGGAGATCAAACTTATACGCAAAATTTCATCACCTTAGGCTTGGATTTTATGCCGACAAAGAATGTTCACATTATGCCGAATATCTGGTATAACCATTATTCTACACAACTTTCGAACGATTTGAACAATTCCGTTAACGGTGATTTGGCAAGTAATGCTAAAGGCGATTATGATCTTGTCTATCGCGTTACTTTTTATTACGTTTTTGGAAAATAAACTCCCATTAAAAATTTATTCACTTAATAATAATTTTGAAAAATGACAACAAGAATTTCGAGAATAATTAGGTTTGCTGTTGTAGTATTGACGTTAAGCACAGTGTTTATTTCTTGCAGCAATAAAAAAGCAGACACTGCCGAAGCAAAAAGCGTTACCATTACAGGTGCAGGTAGCTCTTTCGACAATCCGCTGTTTTCTAAAATGTTTGCATCATATTACGATTCAACAAAAGTTCAAGTCAATTATCAATCCGTTGGTTCAGGAGCAGGTATTTCTCAATTAATTAACAAAACTGTTGATTTTGGAGCTTCCGATGCTCCGATGAACAGCAAGCAGGACTCTGCCGCAGTTGCGCCGGTGTTGCACATTCCGGTTACGGCAGGCGCTGTGGTTATTAGCTACAATTTACCCGAAGTAAAAGAAACGCTTCAATTTACGCCGAACATTATTGCTGATATTTTCTTGGGAAAAATTACCAAATGGAATGACGCTACCATTGCTGCAGCAAATCCGGGCGTTAAATTACCCCAAACGCCGATTATTGTAACACATCGTTCCGATGGAAGCGGAACTTCGGCTATCTTTACCTCCTATCTTTCTAAAGTAAGTCCTGAATGGCAAACTAAAGTAGGCGCCGGTACGGCGGTCAATTGGCCTGCAGGTTTGGGTGGAAAAGGAAACGAAGGCGTTTCCGGATTAATACAACAAACTCCGGGCGGAATTGGTTACATTGAATTAGCTTATGCTATTCAAAACAAAATGCCTTATGCAACCGTTCAAAACAAAGCCGGAAATTTTATTGTTCCTTCTATACAAAGTGTCACAGCTGCTGCGAATATTAATATCCCGGCTGATGGAAAAATTTTATTGACCGACACGAATGCTCCTGATGGTTACCCGATTGCAGGATTTTCATGGGTAATACTTTTCAAAGATCAAGCCTACGGTAATCGCACGCAAGAACAGGCTGCCCAATTGGTGCAATTGATAAACCTGATGATTCATGAAGGACAGAGATATGGAGCAGACCTGCATTATGCGCCTCTTTCGAACGCCGCAGTAACAGTAGGTGAAAATCTTTTGAAATCTGCTACATACAATGGTCAACCGATTTTGAAATAATGGTTTCAAAACATTTGCCCAATCATATAAAAGGCGATAAAACATTTGAAGGACTGCTCAATGCAGCAGGAATACTATTGATTTTAGTCGTGTGTACTATTCTTGTAACGTTGGTATGGCAATCCATTCCGGCGTTACAAAAATTAGGATTAAAATTTTATTGGACTTCTACATGGAACCCTGTAGATAATGTTTTTGGTGCATTGCCGTTTTTGCTCGGTACATTGATCACTGCTTTCACCGCTTTGATTATTTCCGTTCCATTTTCCATTGCAGTTGCCATATTGCTGGGCGAATATTTTCCAACCGGCGCTTTTTCTAATTTTATGCGTAGCGTTATTGATTTAATTGCTGCCATACCTTCTGTTATATTCGGCTTTTGGGGATTTTTTGTTTTAGTGCCGTTAATCAGAGTTTTACAGATAAAGCTTGGGGTAATGCCTAACGGCGTTGGACTATTTTCCGCATCGTTAGTCTTGTCTATCATGATTATTCCCTATGCCGCATCGCTTGGAATATCTATGATTAGAATGGTTCCTTCCGAATTGAAGGAAAGCGCTTATGCGTTGGGAGCAACACGCTGGGAAGTTTTGCGTTATGTAATTTTATCGTATTCAAAATCCGGCTTATTTGCAGGAATATTGTTATCGCTTGGTCGCGCTGTCGGCGAAACAATGGCAGTAACTATGGTTATTGGTAATACAAGCGATTTGCCCAAAAGTATTTTTTCTACGGGAAACACGATGGCAAGCGTCATTGCCAATGAATTCGGAGCTGCGCCCGATCCTATTTATGTTTCGGCATTGATACAAATGGGGTTGTTTTTATTTTTAGTTACTTTTATTATCAATTTGATTGGGAAGACGATTATTAAACGACTTTCGGAAAGTTAAACAATGGAAACAAAACTGAATTACAGAATCGCAAAAAGCAAAGGGATGAATTGGTTTATTATTCTGCTTTCGACAATTTGCGTATTACCGTTGATTTTCATTTTGGCATATATTATCAAATCCGGTATTGGAGCCATTAATTGGAGTTTTTTTGTAAATATTCCAAAGCCTGTCGGTGAATTAGGCGGCGGTATTGCCAATGCATTGATCGGAACGGTAATGATTATTTCGGTTGCTACTGTTATTGCCGTGCCTATTGGCATTTTATGCGGCATTTATTTGAGCGAATACAAAAAAAACAAACTCACTTATTGGGTAAGTATTTGTGTAGATGTGCTGCAAGGTATTCCGTCAATCGTTATTGGTATTATCGGTTATTTATGGTTAGTCGTTCCGTTTGGCAGTCATAGCGCTCTTTCCGGAAGTGTAGTACTCGCAATCATGATGTTGCCGGTTATTATTCACTCTACGGAAGAAACTTTAAAAATGTTACCCAATTCCTTGAAAGAAGGGGCTTATTCGCTGGGAGTTCCTTTTTACAGAGTAATTCTTCAGGTGATTATTCCTTGTGGATTCAGCGGAATTATTTCCGGCGTGATGCTTTCTGTGGCACGAGTAGCAGGAGAAACGGCTCCATTATTTTTCACGGCGTTCGGTAATTCATTCATCAATACCAATATGTTAAAACCTATGCAATCATTACCTTTACTGATATTTAATTATGCAACAAGCCCTTTCGAAGATTGGCAAAATCTGGCTTGGGGCGCTTCTTTAATTTTATTGGTTTTGGTTCTATCACTCAATTTATTAACAAAAGTAATAACTAAAAAATGGAAAGTACGATTATAAAAACCATTGATTATAACTCTTACTTCGGCGACAATCACGTTGTGAAAAACGTAAATATTGAAATACCGAGAAATCATATCATTGCTGTAATGGGTCCTTCGGGATGCGGCAAGACTACCTTCCTGCGTGGTATTAATCGCATGCACGAATTAACGCCCGGCGCTCATGCCGACGGACAAATATTAGTGAATGGAGAAGACGTCATGAAGTTGCATCCAATTGTAGTCCGGTTGAAAATAGGCATGGTGTTCCAGCGGCCGAATCCTTTTCCCAATCTCAGCATTTATGACAATGTCATTGCAGGCTACAAGTTGAACGGCATTAAATTATCCAAATATGAAAGAGATTCTATCGTAGAAGAATCCCTAACAAAAGTAGCCCTATGGAATGAAGTAAAAGATTCTTTGAAGAAAAAAGGGACATTCCTTTCCGGCGGACAACAACAGCGGTTGTGCATTGCACGTGCGGTAGCTATACAGCCCGAAATATTGTTGTTCGACGAGCCGACCTCGGCGCTCGACCCCATATCTACGGCGACGGTAGAAGAATTGTTTATTGAACTGAAAAAAAATTACACCCTCATTCTCGTCACACACAATATGCAACAAGCCTCTCGCGTTAGTGATAAAACAGCATTTTTCTTTATGGGAGAATTGATTGAATACAACAATACCAAAAAAATATTTCTGAATCCGGATAAGGAACAGACACAAAATTATATCACGGGAAGGTTTAGCTAATTTTTAAAAATATGAAACATACAGAACAAGAGTTAATTGCTCTCAGAAGCGAAATCAACCAAATGTGGCAATTGGTAATATCGCAATTGACAAAAGCCAAACAGGCATATTTAAACCATGATGTGGAACTGGCGCGTGAAGTGGTCGGACGTGAAAAGCGGGTAGATGCCTTCGAACTTAAAATAGACAGCGACGGTGAAAACTACATCGCCTTGTTTAGTCCGGTAGCCATTGACTTACGGTTGGTTTTGTCGTTGATAAAAATCAGCGGCATGCTTGAACGTATTGCCGATTTTGCAGAATCAATAGCCCGCAATGTAATTAAAAATGAACTTCATGAAATAGACAAAAAAGTGAGGGAAGAACTTCGTCTGGAGCAAATGTTTGATATAGTCATCTCCATGCTTTCCGACAGTTTTGTGGCGCTTGAATCGGAAAATGCAAAGTTATCCGGGAAAATTCTTGCAAAAGACGAAGAAGTGGATGCAATTTACCACGATGCAGTACCCATATTGGCAAAATTCATGCAAGCCGATGCCGATTATATTATTCCCGGCATAAGAACCATGTTGATTATCCGCAAAATAGAACGTATTGGCGACCATTGCAGCAACATAGTCGAAGAAATTGTTTTCTATATCGACGCAAAAGTGCTGAAACATGCAGGAGTGAAAAATAAACAAATATAAAAAATATGAACCCGAAAATTCTGATTGTTGACGACCAGCGCGATATTTGCGAGATTCTTGAATTTAATCTTGCCAATGAAGGATTTTCCGTTGAATGTGCCTATTCGGCGGAAGAAGCGTTGAAAAAGCTCGATATTTCCTGTTCGCTTATTCTGCTTGATGTGATGATGGACGGAATGTCAGGATATAAAATGGCGGAAAAGCTGCGAAAAGGGAAAAATGACATTCCAATCATTTTTTTGACAGCTAAAGATGCTGAGAATGATATGCTTACGGGATTTTCCGTTGGCGGAGACGACTACATTTCAAAGCCGTTTTCTATCAAAGAAGTCATTGCAAGAGTGAAAGCCGTATTGAAACGACAGAGAACGAATTCTTATAATCTTGATAATAGAATAGTTATAGAAAACATTATCATCGATTTGGAATTGAAGGAAGTGATAATTGAAGCTGAAAAGATGATTCTTACAAAGACCGAATTTGAAATTCTGGTTCTTTTAGCCTCTAATCCGTCAAGAATATTTACCCGCGACGATATATTGAAAAACGTTTGGAAAGAAAATCCTTATATTACAGAGAGAACCGTAGACGTGCATATTACCCGCTTGCGTAAAAAACTCGGTTCTTATGGGAGTTTAATTTCAAACAGAACTGGATATGGGTATCGTTTTAATCTTCCAACAATATGAAACTGAATTATAAACAAAAAATTTTCGCCTATTTTTTACTTGTGTTCGCATTGTTTTCTGTCGGAATAGTGGTTTTTGAGCAGTTGAATGCAAAAAAATACAAAACAGAAGCATTAGAAGAAAAATTAGACACTTACGCCGGTATTATCAACGAGGCATTGACCCGTTCTAAAGCAACTGATTACCAATTGACTATAGACTCTCTGCTGCAAATATTTCCCGAAAATATCAGAATCACCTTGGTTAACGCGCCGGGAGTTGTAGTATATGACAATGTGATCGCAGATATTTCCAAAATGGAAAATCATGCTACGCGCCCCGAAATAGCGAAGGCACGCAAAGCGGGATCCGGATCGTTTATCAGACTGTCGGCAACGAACAAACATGAGTATCTCTATTATGCAAAATGGTTTACTCCTTACTTTATCCGTGTCGCCTTGCCGTATGACATTCAAGTTAAAGCTTTTCTACATCCTAACAATCTTTTTCTCTATTACATTATTGCGCTATTTGTTGTCGCTCTATTTTTTATAAACTTTATTTCTAACCGGTTCGGCAAATCGATGAAACAGCTGCATGATTTTACGCTGGTTGCTGAAAAAGGAAATATCAACTCGCTGCCCAAGTTTCCGAATGATGAATTCGGCGAGGTAGGAAATAAAATAGCTGAAAACTACAAACAGCTGGCAGACAACCGTAAAAAAATTGCTCTGGAACAGAAAAAATTGTTGCAGCATATTTTGAATTCGGAAGAAGGGTTGTGCTTTTTCTCTCCCGACAAAAAAGCAGAATTTAAAAACGGATTGTTCCTCCAATATATCAACACCATTATTGATGAGCCAACCATCGACCCTTCGGTCATTTTTCACGAGGAAGTTTTCCGCGAGATACAATCGTTTTTATCTGACCGCACAGATGATAGTTACTTTGAAACAAAGATTGAGAAACAAGGAAAGATCTTTGCTGTTCGTGTAAACATCTTCGAAAGTAATGGTTTTGAGATCACCATTAACGATGTTACCCAACAGGAAAAAAATCAATTGCTCAAACAGGAGATGACCAGCAATATCGCTCATGAACTGCGCACACCGGTTACAAGTATAAGAGGTTACTTGGAAACGGTTCTTGAACAGCCTCTCAATGAAGAACAAGAAAAGCATTTCATTACCAAAGCGTATCAGCAAACACTGGCGCTTAGCGCTTTGATACAGGATATTACTTTAATCAATAAAATAGAAGAAGCTCCCGGATCTTTTGCAATGGAACCGGTAAAAATCCATTCAATTATCAAAACGGCAGAAGAGGATCTTGACAGGCAAATTGCTACTCAAAATATTGATATTAAAATTAATATCCCGGAAAATATAGAAATAAGAGGTAATTACACACTTATCTATTCCGTTTTCCGCAACCTAATGGACAATGTCATCCTCTACGCAGGGAAAAATGTGAGCGTCATCATCAATAAATACGATGAAGATAACGAATTTTACTACTTTTCATTTGCCGATACCGGCGTTGGCGTTAGCGAAACTCATCTGAACCGCTTGTTTGAACGTTTTTATCGCATCACGGAAGGACGTACCCGCGACACCGGCGGAACCGGATTAGGACTTTCCATCGTGAAAAATGCTATTTTATTTCATAAAGGAACCATTGTTGCCAAAAACAGAGCGCACGGTGGATTGGAATTTTTATTCAAACTGCCGAAGTCAAAACTAACCTTATAGTTTTTTTACAAAGAAGCTGACCCCCATTCCGGTGATGTCGACCCCCCTCTTTCCGAAGGGCAAACCGAAGGTCATCCTTTTTTGATTTATCAAAAAAGGCAAGTACAAAATTACTGTTTTTTTCTTCTCATTGATTCACCTTTTTTTATGTAAAGCATTATCAATGTCAATAAAAACAGATAAAATAGTAAATCTCAATTTGTACCGTAAAAGAGTTAAAACATTGATATAAAAATAATTATATCTCCTGTGTAGGAAAGTAAAGGTTTCCTATTCTCTAAGCCCCAACCATACGTATCTCTAAGCGCTTGCCTTGCCTATCTCTAACCTGTCGTCATACATAACTCGAATACCATTCATTGTACAACTAATTAATAATTCGTTGTACAACTAAAAGATTATTTATTGTACAACTAATCATATTTTTATTGTACAACTAATCATATTTTTATTGTACAACTAAAATGATTACCTTTGCCTATCGCAAGCGCTTAGAGATATGTATGGCAAACGCTTAGACTTACGTATCCCTACTGCTTGCGGAAAGAATGTTTAACTCATAAATCATAAAAGATAACAGGAGTCATAAGACTACAGTAAAGAAATTAGTTGTGAAATAATTTATGTAACACCCGCTACATAGAAGTCTGTACAATTGAATTTAGCAGCCCATGAATTCCCGGTAAAAATCAAGCGCTTCTTCAATTTCTTTCCGGTCAGCCGTTTGATTGATTTGAATATCGCCAACGGCTTTTAGCAAAGTGAAATTAATGGCGCCGGCATCATTTTTCTTGTCGTGCTGCATCAATTCGTAAACAGGTTGATAATCATTGCAATCGAAAGTGAAAACGCCGTAATTTTCTTTGATAAACAGGGCAATTTTCATTAAAACATTTTTATCGAAACCCAATTGGATAAACGAGAGATACAATTCGCAAACCAATCCCCACGCTACGGCGTAACCGTGTTGAACCGGACGTTTGCTTTTGAGCGCCAGACTTTCAAACGCATGACCGAAAGTGTGTCCGAGATTCAAGGCTTTACGAATCCCCTGTTCGGTCGGATCTTCCTCAACAATTCGTTCTTTAATCAGTACCGATTCAAACAGTAACTTATTCAATAATTCGTATTTTATATCATCGAAATCAAAACATAAAATGCCGTTCAAATCCGAATCGCCGGTCAACAATGAATGTTTCAGTAATTCCGCATATCCTGAAAGCAATTGAGTCGTATCCAATGTTTTGAAAAAATTGGAATCGATCAGCACGGCGATTGCGGGAGCAAAAGCGCCGACTTCGTTTTTCAAGCCGTTGAAATTAATGCCCGTTTTTCCTCCGACCGCAGCATCCACAGCTCCCAGAAGCGTTGTCGGAATATTCACAAACCGGATTCCACGTTTAAAAGTAGCGGCGGCAAACCCGCCCAAATCAGTCAACATTCCGCCGCCAAGGTTAATCAGCAGCGATTTCCGGTTCGCTCCATTTTCGGAAAGAAACTTCCAGACTTTAGATAATGATTCGATACTTTTACTTTCTTCGCCTGACGGAATTGAG
>Ga0123354_10009894_pt1 | contig 14652 bp, 14 predicted proteins | sample TergutLab28metaG_2_FD_97872 | JGI IMG/M metagenome (GOLD analysis project Ga0123354, IMG submission 97872) | Labiotermes labralis P4 segment gut microbial communities from Petit-Saut dam, French Guiana - Lab288 P4 | ecosystem: Host-associated > Arthropoda: Insects > Digestive system > Gut ... | reverse complement strand
TTTTTTGTTGTGTTGTGGGAGAGGTCTTTCTTTTTTAATGGGATAACAAAAAAAAAAAAAAAAATGAAAGAACGAAAACCCCCAACTGTTAGGTTGTTTTTTGCCCCCCCCCCCCCCCCCCCCAGAGCCAAGTACCTTCTGCATTTGGTGCATATAACTAGTGTTACATAACATATGAATGAACATATGTCCTTTGATTTATATTCCTTCCTCCCTTCCTCCCTCTCGGTGCTACAGCCCTGAGTGAGCCTTGGCCTCCTCAACAATCAGTCCTTTGATTTATATTGGGCATTGAAAATGCTTTTACCTATGTTGATAGAGGAGTTATGTTGCCAAAATGTGTAAACAACTGTGAATTCTGAAAAAGAGAGATATAGACAGATTTCATCTATATTACTTGGGTTATAGTGTTCATTGTGCACATTCAAAAATGCATTATTTAGTCTAAATTTCAAGTTTAATTTTCACATCAGGTTTACTTGCAGTTATGAAGTAAGATTAAATTTCATTTACATACTTGAACAATTCCTTTCTGCAGTATTTCATTGTAAGGAGGCATTCCTGTATATCATGTTACCTTATCACATTATGTATTTATTGAAGGTGACATGTTGCAGGCTTTGAATATTAATGATGCAACCCCAACTAACATAGTGCTTCAAAGTACAAAGATGGTGTTGGAAGAATCTTGCCTTTCAAGAAAAAAGCTGAAGTTTAAAAGTAAGCTGCAACACCAGTCTTCAGAGAAACAAAGGCTTACAGAGTTGGAAAGGTTGGTATTTTTATAAAGTTCCCCATTCATTTGTTACTTTCATTCAGAACTTGTTGGTTTATGATAATTGAATTTACACTATTGGATGGAAGTATGTCAGAAAAGGAATTATGGATGGGAACGTTATTCCATACTTATAAATGTGTTTTTACTTGACAGGAATATTCAGTCTGCAAAGAAAGAAGGGGAGGACTTCAGAGAGGCAATGAAAGAGAAGGTTATTGAAACTCAGTTTCTTCAACATCAGATAGAAGAACATAAAATCACACTAGAAAAACTCAAGGTACTCTATTCTTATTAATTCTGTATCATTCTAGTATATGATTCACCTTTGTTCATCATTATTGTCTAAAATTTTATGACATTTCATCACAGGCTGAAGTACAGAGACTGGGTATTTTAGTACATCACAAAGTCATCCAGGAGAGAGTGGAAGCCATTGCAGAAATGAAAAATGAATGTGCCACATTAAGACAAAAGCTTGAGAAGTACGAAGGACTTCCACCAAATTTGGAACAGGCAGAGGAAATGCTGGCTCAGGTTAAACAAAAATATGTTCATGTTGACCAACAAGTTCAGGCTCAACTTATAAAACATAAAGAATTGACTGTTAGTCAGATGTCTGTGCCTCGACCTCAAGCATTTTGGACCTTCAGATGGCCCAAAGATGAGCCAGGGAACACATAATACAGATCCTAGAAACCATATTTGGACTGTGTCTGTTTGCGAGACATCCGGTTCTGAGACCACTGGTTCTTCAGTTCCAGTTCATTTTCCTTCGCCTGGAAAAAAAATCACCAACAAATGAAATCTTATATGCGAAAGAGACATTCTCACTATTTTATGGTTCAAATGCATGCAGTTATCTAATCTTTTGTATCAAGTCTATATTGAAAAAAATTACAATTTGGCAATTTTCAGATGTTTAGCATATGCCCAGCATGCATGGTAAAACTAAAAGAGGTAAACAAAAATATGATTCGGTTTATAATGAAGTGTATCATCAGTATAAACTGTTTTATATGCTGTATCATGGACACCACAATTTCACTGTTTATAACAATGTTGCCTGTTAATTTAACACTGATAAGACTTGGTCATCAGGAAAAAATGTTAATATTTCTGGAGGTGAAATCAAATATGCAATTGAAGTAGCATACATATTCTACTTTAAGCTAAATATATTCAAAAACTAATGAAAGGAGGAACAACTGGGGGCATGGGCAGTCTTTGGTCTGTGACTTAATATGAGTTCAATACAAAGAAACCACAGGATTAAGATATTTAATTAGCAGGGGAAAAAAATTCTTCAGCACTGAAACAGTAAAATTCTATTAAATGGGAGTTTACAATTATACTTCACTTAACTTTAAATACAGGTAAGCCTTCAAATTCCAGTGGACTGAGACTTTGTTTATTATGTATAATAGATGTGTATAGTCTCCACTTCTTCAGAAGACCACTGGTGACTACTAAATATACAAGTTTCAAAATATGCATAGCATAACAGTCATTTGTTTCAGTATCTCAAAATCCAAGGCTTCTAAAGCAAGTGAAATGGATATGAAGTGTGTAATTCATCCTTCTTTACAACTTTTATTTGAAACACTTTTCACTACAATAAGAATTCAATGAGTTTCCGTTGAGTTGAAGATCTTTGTGTGAAGTCTCCATTATTTATGTGCAATTGTAACTAAATATTTGAAACACTTTTCACTACAATAAGAATTCAATGAGTTTCCGTTGAGTTGAAGATCTTTGTGTGAAGTCTCCATTATTTATGTGCAATTGTAACTAAAACTGGAATGTGTCAACAAAATTGAGTAAAACTATAGAAATACATGATGATTTATGGGTGGTTCTCAAGCTCTTATGTGTGAATGGATGGGCAAATGTGGTAATGTTAATGGTGCATTTTTTTGCAATTTTTTTTATTGTGAACATGCTCAAAACCCGTTTCCTGCACTGTTGCTTCCAATACCTCAGCACATTTGCAGAAGTGAGTTTTATTTTGTGGCATATCAAAAACTACAGTGTAAAGGTTAGTGATGCCTATTTTTAGTAATCGGGTTACTGTTATGCTGTAGACACTTCTATTTTCCTTTTTGCATGATGCATTTCAGATTTTAGCAATTCCATTAAAACCATAGTACATAAATTCACAACTCAAATGCAGTAGGTATCATCTGCCTTCCACACTTCTGTAGCCTAACTATTCAATAATCTAATTTTACCTGAGTAACCTTTATGACATTTGATATTAGCAGAAAGTCTATGATTGTTCTAGTAGTTAATGTTAATGGTTTGGTTGTAACTTTTCAAAATGACGCTAAATGTATTTTTTCCTTGTTTTATTAATACTAAAGATAAACTTAATGCAGAACATGTAATTTAGTTCATACAATTGGACAGGCAAAAAAGTTTTCCTTACCAGACTATGAAAAGCCAGATTTCAAATCTAGTCATTTTTACTGAACCACAACAAGAATTACACCAGATCTCACGTTCAAGTGATCAGCATTCCTGATTCATATTTGGGAAGTCTTGCATTCAAATTTGAGTCCAAAGACCATATCCTGTGCTTTTGCTTAATCCTTCCTAATAAATGTGGGCATAATACTCTAAATTACATTATGACTGTTTCCTTACACATCTCTTCCAATCCATCATTTATCAATATCATATGACAACACTATACAATCTGTGCAACTGAAAGTTTTGTTAAAGAAGCCACAAATAAATAAAATAAAGATTCCATGTTATCTTTTACCAAACTACTTGAATTTGAACCATTTTTTATCCATACCTGGAAAGCAAGATATGTAATTTGGTGTTTGCGCCTCTGCTGTGTTGTTGGCCCATCATTTTTTCTGTGACTGTGGGCTTTAGTGTCTTGCTCCTGTGTCATTTGTTTGGTAAGCCACTCATTAGGGTCAGGCATTATTGCATCACCACTAACTTCAATCAGCTGCATGTCTTGTTGTTGCCTCTTTGCCCTTCGCCCACATAAACGCTGCAACTGGAGAAATACAATTCCATTATGAATCAAGAAAATAAACTGATTAATGAGTTGTGTACCAAAGCACAATCTCTAGTAGATGCATGAACTGGACACAGAAATTATGATTCAGCCTGCACGACATTGAAAATATTATAGTCATAATAAAACTAATGTGATTTGCCTACTGCCAAAAACATTTTTCACCTCACTACTGAATGTAGATTTGCTCTGAGGTCAACACGGAAGAGAATATCAACTCTAGAGATCATATTCATTGTGATGATGTATGCTTCAAATAAATGTGGGCACCATAAATAAAATTTTCAGAGCATAATTAATTTCCAAAAACATGTGAGAATTTAAATTAATACAGGATATACTACAGTAACAGTGTGGGCCATAAGGGAGGGATGGGAGAACAATATCAGAAAGTATGTTTCACAAGAGGCAGTGCTTTTTTAAATATAAAAGAAATGAAACAATGAAATGATTACAAATCTCACCAACCTAAAATTTATAACACACCTGCAAATAACTTAAAAGAACATGCTGAGGATAGGATTCCATGACAAATTATATGTCATACCTGTAGATGATGCTTATGAAAACCTATAAAATGACAGAAGAATGTGTATTACAAAGTTTATTGAATATTTTAAACTTAACATTTGTATGGTACTAATGTATCTTACTGCTTCATCATTCAATTGTAGATCTTCCTGCTGCAATGGAATGTAATCATCACTGCTGCCACATGTCTGTGTCGTAGGTTCCATATCATTCTGCTGTTGCTCATAAACTTCATGTCCACCCTGAGATGGACCACTTGCCCATGGTGATGGATTGAACGCAGAACTGAAGGCAAGAGGTTCATCACTTGACCTCAGTGCATCTTCTTTATTGGCAGAAACACTGTCATTTGTACCAAAACCACTATCTGCCATGACAGAAGATGCTGATTTTGTAGAGTGAGCACAATTTACTCCTTCAAATTTGTGGTGCATTTTCAAGGAAAAAAAATCGCCCTCTCCATCTGATTCTTCTTCAGAATCTGCATAGTTTATTAAAGATGATCCTTTTTTAACTACGTCATCAGTTTCGGATTTGAATATAGAAGCTGCAGAAGTGATGCTTGGAGGTTTCTTTGTCAAAACATGGGGTACCAGTGGACGGTTTGTTTCCTTTACAGACAAATTTTTTGGAGCAGGAAGTATTGCAAACAGGCCAGAACCCATCTGTAACAGAAAATTTTATATACAGAAATGTCAGGTGACACAGTAACACACAGAGGATTCACTAGTTTGTTTTAAGTGCTGATATAAATATTAGGGCCTACGAGAGATGAAGTAATGGTTGAATGGACCCAAGTTACATAACGGGATTTCCCAATTCATACACTAATTATCTCTTAATGTTTATCCTACTTGAGTGGGTATTTAAATGTTACCACATTATATGTAAAAAACATTATTTTAACAGAAAAAGATAAAAATTATGAAATAAGCTGCAGTTTGTTGGAAATACAACATTATGCAGAATGTTGTCAAAATGCAGTGAATTTCCTTGTTGCCTAATATATAGGATGCATATTTAGAGGTGTTTTCCTATATGAGTTCACATTTGGCAACACAGGTATTTAAAACATTAATATTACAAAGGTGATGAATGATCATATGTCGGACACATCTTTAACAAGAAAATATGCATTAAGAAATGCATACAATTTTTGGTTGGAAGGCCTCAGTATTAACTTGCACTGAAGAGAGTCAGAATCAGTTCAGATTTCAGCCGGGTTTCCATCTAACTTTACAGGATACTTTTGGTTTTCTTCAGTATCCAGTGAATCTTGGAAAAGGTCATCACCACTTTACAGCCACAATAAAATAATCATTACATTCAAGGCATAAACTCTTCAGTTGAAACAATGTTAATAATCTACAATCTTTTGTACCAGGCAATGCCTTTGACAGCTGTCAGCTGTTCATCATGGTGGGCTGAATTCAAGTCCGTGGTAGTTCATGTGTTATTTGTATGGGACACAGTTTCACTGTTACTCCATTTCTGTCTACCAGCAGTCCCAAGATCTGCAATAGGCCTAACCAGGACACATGAGGTCATCCTGCTCTTAGTGGTACTCAAAACTAGGACTTCTCCAGTTTAGGGAAATATACTTCAATTTTATAAGGAAATTATGACTGGTGTGTGCTGTCATTTACTATGTAACATGATATTAAAATATGGAAATAATCTGTAGTAAGTACATATACTTACCAGTGATGGCTTCAGTTTCTTCTTTGCTGGCTCTGATTCTTCATCTCTGAACTGTAGGGAAAAAATGGCAAAGGAATTAAAGTTTACTTGAATAGAACTGTTCTAGCATCAGCCACAAGCAGATGTGTTCTGAAGCTCAACAAATTACTTTGCCAAATAGTGTGGGTGGGTGGATGGTGGACAGGGGATTGTTTGGAAGACAGGTGCAGATGGGGGTATAACTGTATGACTGATATAGAAACAGGATGGCAGGGTGTGGAATGTTATCTATCTCAGGATAGGGATCAACTGTGGGTTCTTGTGAACATGGTTATGAACCTTCACGCTCCATACAATGTAGGGAAATGCCTTAATCAGCTGAAGAACTATGACCTGCTCTATGACCTTGGAGTTAATCACACTATTTTTTACCTTACCTGAGAAAATACTTATTTTACAGCCGGTGTCTTCAGTTTGAATAGTTCTACTTACTTCCTTTTTATTTCCACAGAGGTATCATAGGAAGTTAACTACATACCTTTCAAATCGTATACTGACCTTATTGAGTTATTGCTGATAATTTGAAATTATAATGCATGCCATCTTGCATAACTGTTTTATACATAGGTACTTAAATAGCTATTTTAATATCATGTGAAAGCATTCACTTTTACATTGTAAACTGACATGTTTAGATGCTTTAGTAGTATTTAAACTAAGGTACTTATTTTAGGTAGTTAAAAAAGTGTCGTTCATATTTCCTTTTTTCTCATTGTATAAGAGTTGTCCCGTGTTTAAGTTCCGGCAGACTCACTAAGTTACTGCTATACTCATTTCTTGGATAAGAATAAAATTATTCCACTCATCTTACTGGGGTACACAATACTGATAATAACTTATAAAACTATTTTACTTCAGACTTATCAATGTATATAAACATTCATGTGGTACATAATAAAGTTTAGTTTAGTATGCAGGGATATTCTCTGTTCAGGAAACGTGAATGCACTCTTCTTCTGGCAAATGACCTAATAAATGAATCAGATGCTACAGTACATTTCTCAGCTTATACAGCAGATGAGATCACAGTATTGTGTGCTCACTTTTGAATAAGAGGAACTTCATGGGCTTAGTTGTGGGATTTTAGAATAAAAAAATATATTACTGTTCACTTCCCACCCCTTCATCTATTAGAACTTCTGCAGTAACAGATATTTCCATTTACCTCTGATAAGGAAGGTATTGTAATCTTCACTGGATGTTTCTTTTGCAAGTGTTTGAATTTATTTACACTGAACCTCTCATCATCTGTTTCCAATGTGAAACCGGGTTTACTTTCTTTCGGTGGTGGAAGAGACGAAAATAAACCCAAATTTAAGTCTTTTTCATCTTGCCTGGCCGACTGGTTATCTTCACCATCGCCGAATGTCTTCACAACGGGAGGTTCACATTCATCGACTCGTTTACTGTCTTCGTCACTTGCATTTTCATTTTCACTTTCGTCACTGCTCCCATAATCCACCAAAGAAGACATTACACCTCAGTAATTTATAACCTGCTAAAGTGAACGTTGGTGGAATTACAACTTAATTACGATTTCTGCAGTGGCCATGTATATGAAATATACAAAAAGATTAAAAGGAATCCATTATTCTGTACACATATCTAAACAAAAATAACCGTAATTCAGGATACAGCAAAAATACACAGCTATACCGTAATTAAGGTACGAAATCACACAGCAATTACATAAAACAGGCTACTCCCCATGCTGCTGAAACAGAGACGCCTTCGTCTATTTAAAAATGACGTTCATGACCAACTTAAATTCATTTTCGGAAATCAGGAATATAGTTTCTTCGCCTTAAACATATTTTCATAATAACTAGATTCAACAACTAGTTACTACTGTTACCTTATATACATTAGTTGATTTTGTCATACAATATTACATTGATAAGTTGTAATGGTCCGGAAACTGGAATGTTGGTACAATGCAATCTCGGTCAGCTGTTTTGCTGACAGCCGTGATGACAGTATTGTTCACTAGACGGCGCACGTAGCTGAGGGCTGCTTCTCCGTATGTCAAATTTCTGTGCGAATTGCAGTACACGATTGGGTGTGGGTTCGCTGTGGTATGCAGTTAGGTGTGTGACGTGCAAGAGGTTTGCTGTTGGTTTACATCAAACCCTAGGCCATTGCTGAATGGTCTAGGGTAAATATAAACTGATACTTTGGACACGCAGAAGTAGATTCATATTTGTTGTTGGAGATATCTTCCAAAGTTGTTTTAATGTGGAAGTGGTTAAATAATTATTGGGGTCGGTTGAAAGAGTAATTCTGTGAGAACTGCAGCGCTGGCGACTGAACAAGCGGGCCTGTCTGGATCTGGGGGTGTGCCCGTAATTCCAGGCCGAAGGCCCACCAAAATGGGGGCATTTGACAGTGGAGGAACGGAACGAGATGGAAAGGGCGGGTCTCAGGGAGTGCATATGCCAGTAGCAAGTCAGACTCGAGGAGGCATACGTGTGTATAAAATCGTGGTGCTGGGAGATGGTGGTGTAGGAAAGTCAGGTGAATACATTATAATGTAATAAATGGCATTGGATAAACAAATGATGTCAACTCACTTTTATCTTCAGAAGCAATGTTTTATGTGATTGATTCATGTTTCGTTTTCAGCTTTGACACTGCAGTTTGTGAAACATAGGTTTTTGGACTACCACGACCCAACAATAGGTAAGAAAAAGAAAAGCAATGAAATTGATATTGTGCTTTATATTTTGTATGTCTGGTTTAATAGCGGTTAGTCTAGTCTGATGAAATGCAATTTTGATACTTTTGCATAGACGCAGGTACTGTAATCTTTTTTGCGCGTTTTTGTTTTGTGGGTTAGGATAACAAGAGTTAGGGTTTGACAAATGATTGGAAGAATATGTAACAACTCTTGGTGATGCAGAAATCTACTCAGACATGTTACCTGCAGTTGTAATTACAGTTCTGTTTATTCAACTAAATAATTAAACTTGTTCTGCAAGAAAGTTGCCTGGCTTGATTATGTCTTTAAAATTGTTGAGTGGTAAAGAGGGACCATCTGATTTGCTTGTCAGGGTCTTGCATTATTCTGAACCCAGTGGTCTTCTTCAGGTTATCCCTCCCAGTGTTTTATAAGTTGTACAGTACGTCTGGCTACAACAGGAACTTCAGAAATTTCTTCAAACTCTCAGGAAAAACAAGGCAAAAAATGCATTAAAAAGGTTGCATAAAGTTACAACATCCAGACAGTTATACTGCAGTGCAAATGAGTCTCAAAAAGGGTTACTGAAAATTATACATCATTATGTAAACAATAGATTTATAATCAAGTACTTAAGGTAAACATGCTGGTTTTTATAAATACAAATTGAATGAAAAGTATACATTCAAATGTAATATAAGAAAAGGGAAATTAGAGATAAGACTTTGCAGCTTTTCCTACAATTTTTCATGGAAATGAGAATTTTAAGTGTTCACTGCTGACCTTTCACTCAATCCTACCTGACGGTGATCCATAGGATTAAATGTGTTGCAATTTAATATAAAAACAGTTATGTTTTTATAATAAATTAGTTGTGTTTGCTGCTTCAGAGTTGCTGCTTAACCAGTCTGTAATTTGTACATTCCATGTAGTTGCTGCTGAACCAGTTTATAATTTGTACATTTCACGTAGTTGCTGCAAGAACAGACAATGAAGCAAAGAAATTATGCTCTTGCATGTTACGTATTGAGCTGACATTTTAAATGATTAGTATAGAAACGTCCCAAGAGTATTTGCAGAGTCACTTCTTGAATTCTGAAAATTAATTCCTTAACTTCACATAGTTAAACATATATATATATATATGTGTGTGTGTGTGTGTGTGTGTGTATGTGTATACAATTCTGTAAGTGTTCACTGCCAATTTTAAATGGCAAGGTAGTGGAAATGATGATGGAGGTGTAAAGTCTCTCACTTGAAAGTCACCAATGCCTTGGTGTTGGGAAGAATAAAATTCTTTTAGTCAAATGAATGAAAGCTGCCAAAATTTTGCTGTAGCTGTTATTAACATATACAAACTTGTTTGTGTATAAAAGTGGATCCATATTCTCATCTTTAAGATTCTGTGGCCAATATGCAGTGTTTAACGTTGGCTTTCCAGGTTCAGTTATGTCTTTTGCAGTACTTTTCACATATTTATTAATGTCTGTTGGTATTGCAAAAAGTGCATATGAAGCATTAAGTAGAAAAGTCACATGTAATATATTCATCCTGGAATTTTTTTTTTTCACATGGACTTTTAAAAGTGTTCTCTTACCCTTAGTATTTAGAAGTCTTCTTATAGAAATGCAATTGGGCTGTGATCTTTGAATTTAAATGTGCCTGATTCCATACCATATAGTGATCTAATTACAGTTTTTTGTGACTCATAGTAAAATAAAATGAGTATTTTTGCATGTGTGGTCAGAAGTCCGTTAAAGAACTGGGTAGGGATGGGAGACGTTTGTGTGGAGTCGAATTCTCAGAGATTTTCACTGTTAACTTAACCAGTAGATCTAGAGTATAGACTCTTTACAAGTGGACTTTATATGCTAAATATGACAAGAAATGTGCAGTAAGTTTTGAGACTTTCACAGCAGCATAGCAGAGAATTCCATTCAGAGGCCTCAGTGTACAGTAACTTCTTATGACAGATCAGCATAGATGTGTGTAATAAAAGAATACAGTAGGATGGATTTTATGTACATTCTATAGATCCTTTTAGTACAAGTTTGTGTAGCATGTCATTGTATGAATGTGGTATGAGGGATGTTCCAAAAGTATAGTACAAACTACTAATATGATACTATAAACAGATTTTATTAAGACATTTGTCCCAATTGGGAACTAGTGTATCTGAGCTCTTAGCAAAGATATCTGCAGCAAGTGCATGGAGGCAAAAGATTAGAGGACCAACATTCTCTCCAGAGATGAGACTATCATTGCTGCTGCAACAGACTTGGAGGACTGAGAGAGGCTGTTTGAAGAACGAAGGCGGAATATTTCAATCTTGGTGTCATCCACCATGACGGTGCAACACCCTACACAGCCCAGTTGCCAAAACAGTGCTTTGTGCAGTTTGGGTGGGAAGTGTTGCAACAGTCACCATACAGTCTAGATTTGGCTGTCTCAAAAAGTAATTGCTGGGAGAGTGATAAATTGGGTAAATGCACGTGATGATTTCTTCTGCACCAAGGGGTTTGGGCACTAGGTTTTGCCGTGATGAATACTTCAAAAGGGGCAGAGATTATGTTGAAAAGTAATGTGCATATTTTTTTTATATTATACATTTTCTGTGCAACTGTAGTATATTCACAAAGACTCAAAACCAGCTTGTTACAGAGTACTCCTTTTTATTTGTAGATAGATTGCCAACATGTTTCAGTTAGATTTATTGGCTATCTTCAGGGAGACAAATGCAGCGATGTTTCAAATTATAATTATCTCGTGTGGTTACAACTGTTGTTGTGTTTACAATTATTAAATTATTAAACTTGGGTTGTAGTTAAAATACAGTTGGAATATAATTTAAATACAATTGTGTATAATGTAAAATTAAATATGGTATAAAATTATATTTTGTGTGCAAACATCTATGTTTTCGGTTCCCTTTTCTGCTGTAGTAAGTTTTTGGATCAGGTGTTTGGTGTGTTGTGTATACATTATGAATGAGTATGCTATAATGCACATACTTATGTATGTGAGCCTATGTGTTAATGAAATTTGTTTACAAACATGCAGTATCACAGTGGCAGTTTGTTTCTTGTTTTTGGAACATCCCTCATATGATACAAATGTGAAATACACGGTTTGTAGAGGTGTTCATAGGTACCTTGTCAGGAAAACATATATATATATATATATGTGTGTGTGTGTGTGTGTAGGTATGTATGTATGTATGTATACAGGATGGGCCAAAAGTAGGTATACAGACCATCAATACTATACTATATCCTACTGTATACCTACTTTTGGCCCATTCTGTGTGTGTGTGTGTGTGTATATATATATATATATATATAGAGAGAGAGAGAGAGAGAGTTGACAAAAATTCTTCTGCATATTAGGAGTGAGTTAAATACTTTTATATCATGCTTCAAGATTTGAAGGAGAGGTGGGAAGAGCATTGTTGGTTCCTGCACAGTGCACATCTTTCTGGTAAATAGTGAGTTTAGCATTTTGCACAAGCAGGTTATGTATTTGTCTTATTTTTTGAATGTGTCTTTATAAATGTTTTTCAAAATTTTTGCCTTGTCTATATAGAAAGATTGCGATGAGAATAGATATTCATTCAGAAGAGGAAGTGTTTTAAATTTCTCAAATAATTCCCTACAAGAGGCTCTTTTCTTTACACCTTCTGTAATTCTAATAATTATCTTTGCATGGTGAAAACTCATTTGTCATGTGTGGAATTTCCCTGAAAGATAAGTTCAGTAACAGTATTGGAATGGGAATATACAAGTAAAATACCATATTCTTCCAAATATAAGATATCCCTGTGTATAACATAACTCTACAATTGTCAGTTTTTAGGAAAATATCTATACCGGACATGTTTAACTTCATTTGTGATTGTAACGTGAGCTCCTATTTTTCACTGATTGAATTATAATAAAAATTATTATCTTATATTCAGGTATATGTGGTAGTTTTAAAGTTTTTGTTATCACAAGTGGTGTGACTGCCCTCATGGCAGTGCTACTGAACTAACTTTGTGGATAATGTATTGAACATGTTGTGACTGGTTTAAGTTTTATCAGTTTGCAGACCAGGGCATTTAGGTGTAACTACTGCAGTTTTTTTATTACTGTGGCATATATTTTAATTAACGCCTGTCTACTTGTTAGATAATGTTTGCTTTAAGCCACCTGTTCAGCTTGGCAAATGCATTATTAATTCAGTATTGAAGTAGATCACTTTTGGGGTGATCATAGTTACTAGTGTCATCAACAAAGGGTATAGGTTGGAACTGCAAATTCAGGGTTTGGGGTGGACTGTTAAAATGTATATGAGAAAGAGTAGGAACAGAGTACAGAACCCTGAGGAACTCCATGCTTTACAATACCCCAGTTTGGTGATGAATAACCTAATAACTCAGAGAACTGAAGAGTTGTACTTTGAGACTTGGAGTTATTGTGGCAGTGAACGTGAAGATTGTGGTCACCTAAGTTTTGACATAGTGTATTATTTATTTATGGTTTGTACAGTGACACTGTTAGTATCTCACACTATATTACATCAGTAATAGGGCAATTAATGAATAATGAATTGGAAGGATGTGGAAGGAAGCAGTCATGGCCTAATTGGAAGCACTGTACAGTACTGGAATTTGCCTGAAGGGATGAAGGAAAACCACAAAAAAAAACCACATTTAGGTGAGCCATTCTCAGAGCTGAGATTTTAACCTTGGATCTCCTAAGTACAACGCAGCTGTGCCAACAAGTTAACTGCAATGTTGGTTGGGTAGAAAGGTACCAGCATTTTGTAGGAGCTTGCTGCTTTCAGCTGGTTGTCACCTTTCTGCACTGATGATGGAGGCAGCAGGGTTCTCTGAAGCCTAAAAGCCCAACATATTGTTAAAGATCCCTCATTTTTGTTATGGTTTAATAGGTTTGAATTAGGTGTACAATAATTGTGCTTGTTCTGCATTGTTTCAAGATTCCTGTTCTTCTATAAAAAAGGGTGTCAAAATGGATATGATTGGGGGTGTTAAACCACAGTTATTATAAAGGAAGCAACGAAGTTAGTGTGCATTATGAGGTCCTGACAGCAGTGTTGATCAAGGTTAATGTTTTCTGGGATAGGACACCTTTTGTCTGGTTAACAGTGACAGACATTTCAGAGGAACATGCTTCTTCCATCTTCAATGTACTCCACCAATTAGTAGCATTTACTCTTCTTTGACTACCCTGATAGAGACAGAAAGCTTATCCATAATCATTAACTATGTACTAACCAACATTGTATCACATCCCAGAGGAGTGGAATTTTTAATAAGTTCAGTATAAGTTGAACTCTGTGCTTTGTGAAGAAAGGTGCCATTCAGACATATCATTGCATATGACCAGAAAAAATTGTACTTCAGTAAAGTAATTATGTTGTTTTTCATTGTACTATAGAGGATGCATACCAGCAACAAGCAGTCATAGATGGTGAAGCATCAAAGTTGGATATATTGGACACAGCTGGACAGGTAAGCCTGAATTTATTAAATGCCAGTTACTGCGCTGCTAGGAGTAAGGCACACTTTTGTGATTACATCAGAATGCTCCATGCCTGTGTCAGTCTTTGCGTGCACTTTGTTTACTTTCAGTTGAGACTGTTTGAGTAAAATCTTAACACATTGCCATCGGCTCACGCAGAAATGCGTGATTGCTCACCCATGCGTTGTTGACGGGGCCCACATTTCTGCATTTTCTTACACGACGTCCAACATGCGCGTTTTCGAGTTGGTCTGACACACTGATCGCTTCAAGGTCATCGTCAGCTACATGCAGGATGTTTGGATCTCAAGTTACAAGCAGACAGACCGCTCTTGAACCTTATTTTAGAACGATAAGCCTGCAAAATGTT
>Ga0123354_10009893_pt1 | contig 14654 bp, 6 predicted proteins | sample TergutLab28metaG_2_FD_97872 | JGI IMG/M metagenome (GOLD analysis project Ga0123354, IMG submission 97872) | Labiotermes labralis P4 segment gut microbial communities from Petit-Saut dam, French Guiana - Lab288 P4 | ecosystem: Host-associated > Arthropoda: Insects > Digestive system > Gut ... | reverse complement strand
TTTTAACCTTGGGGGAGGGGGGGAGGGATAGAAAAGATTTCCTTTACGGGGCTTTACACGGGGGGAAAGGACCCCGGGGTTTGTTGGGGGGGGGGGGGGGGGGGGGGGGGCCCTCCGGACATGAGCTGTTCAGAAAGAGTTCTGTGCCTTGGAGCTGGTTAGTTGGCGCCTCTATGTATTTTTCACATAAAAGCCAGTCACTAGACAGCAGGAGACCTGTGTTTCTGCTACTAACATTATTACTGAGAAACGTGCTTAGTCGTCACGACCTTAGCTTCCTGTAATTCGTAAGCTGCTGGTATTTAAATTTGAAATGCAGCCTCGTCGACATGCAATTGTAGATACCGCTTGGCTTTGCTTTGATCCGCTCTGTCGCAAGTCTCCTTAGTTTGCACGACGTGTACTGTGCTTTGTGACGGAGATAAGCTAATCCCTATGATAATTAAATTTAACCACTTAGTGCTCTAGAATGCATACGCGTCAAAGAATTTACGATGTACGAAGTGTCAGGTTGCATAGAGTCTCGTACTGGCGGCTCCAGACCCATTACGTCATCCCCGTTCTTTACCCTACTTCCACTGCTAGAATGACCTGTTAACCTCTAATGACTGATTATATTGTTTATTATTTACACTGTGTGTGTAATTTGTTTAAACCAACAGCGCGACTCCACTATCTTAATTGTTATACATTACTTAATTCGCGTTATTTAATCACAGTGTGCCGTACCCTATGTCATTTCTGATCCTGTCGAAGATGAGGACATAGGGTACAGTGTTACACGGTGTGGCATTGTTACCAGTTTCGGGGGGGGGGGGAGAAAATTTGCTTCATTGTGTTCTGTCTTCCAAAAGCTGCTCCGTGAACCTGGTACATATTTACGAGCTTTCCGCACTAACAAACTCAGTTACCAATTTCTGCCTACTACCTATGTCCACAAAATCCGCTATTTTAAGCTGCTACTGTTCTGAACGCACGTGACCGACTGCAACACCGATGATCCTGGTGCAGCCGAACAGTGTCGCTCTCCGGTGGGTGAGGCAAGGAACTCCAACCGGCGCCGCGTTTAAAATAAAAAAAAAAAAAAAGAAGGAGGCGTTACTTGCGTACCGACGTTCGTATATTAGCTCCAGTTTGGTTGCTACACAACGACGTTTAGGTACTTAGGAAACTTAGATACACACATAGGCTATTGTTTTGTGGTTATAAGTTTTTTCGAAACTATACAGGGGTGCTGATAATTCCTTAGCCCGACCAGGAAGGAAACAAGCTACTTTGCCCCATTTTATGGAACTTGCAGGTTCATTACCGCATTCACAAGAGTCCATCACCTGTCCCTACCCTAGCCAAATCAATCCATTCCTCTGCCCTTCACACTTTTGACAGGCGCAGCTTGTTTCCTTCCTGGTCGGGCTAAGGAGTTATCAGCACCGCGGCAGTAACTAGGCTCGTAGTCTGGGGTGCCGCTGCACAATCTGTGTTTCGTTTTTTCTCGCTGTAATGGAATTTGAGTGTAGTACTGCAGTTTGTACTAGTAAGTATGCAGTAAGGGTGCATCGTGTAGAACACTTGGTGTTAGGCACATCCATGAGCTTCTGTATTGTGACCCAGCTGTTTAACGATTATTACAAGTAATTAGCGTGGGGAGAACTGTTTTTAAATGGTATCACTTTGATGCAGAAATGTCAAAGTATCGGAAAGAGGAAAGATTGTGAAGGTTCTCAGACAATGTTACTTCTAAATGCCTACGTAACTGTGGTGGATTTAAAACTTTATGTGACTGTACAGCCTCAACTTAGCAAAGAATTCACCGAACCCCTGTCCATTACTTTTGCTTCGTTTGTGCGTTTGTGTGCCTGTATGTGCAAACGATACATTTTATTAGTTTTAATTTTTCAAATCAATACATGTAGCTTTTTCATTAAGTAATAACTTTTACCAGCGTTTTTTCACATACTACTGAAGTAATCCATTTTTATGATTAGCTGGTCCCGTACTATTTTCTCCATTAAAAATCTCACATGGAGTGCTTTGGGATCGAATCTGGGCTTCCGCAGTAACTTATAGGTGACTGTTCAGTAGGCTGTGTGCATAATTAAGAGGAGTAGATACAGGTTATATCGGTTACGGACCCCAACCTAACTTCTTCCAGATTGAGACAATAGAATAACACGAGAATAAAAATAGGAAAGAAGGCCAGCCAAATGCCGTTTGTCTCAAGTGTTCACGGGAACAGAAGGTACCAGCATGTAAGAGAAATCTTGTGGGTGTAACGTATTGATTTCTGGCGTAACCCGGATAACTTTAAGACATCCGTTTCTCGTAAATTTTCCGAAGGTGGCACAAAATAATTGAACCGAGGGATCAGTCACTGTTCTCCTTCTTTCCGTCGTTACACCGTACGTTTCAGTGCTGCTCTGAACAATAATTGGAACAACACTCTTGGTTCTGTAATGGGCTCTTTGCTGTTTATCATTGGCCCCACCTTATTTGCCTGGACGTTTATATTTGCTTTACTAATATATACGGACACTGTAATGGGATAGGTAAGATAGCACTTCTTGAAGGGGTAGGGGTTGGGGGGGGTACGGATGTAACTCCATTTATTCTTAATCTCGGTGCTAGATGGAAATGAAATGATCGTGTTCACGCTGCGGTCTCTTTATCTCCGGTGGAACACCCCCCCCCCCCGGTAACATTTGCTTAGGAGACTTGATGCGCCCCCAGAGCCTGTCTGAACTCTTCGGAAAAGAAAACTATCTTTTCTGCATAAGAGGAATCAAGCTACGCTTCCTCGGTGATCCATCCCGTAACCTGGTCAGTATGCAGACTAACCTGTGCGGGCTGTTTGGTATATTGAGCATTTACGTTTTCTTGCTAACAATACACGTGTTCTTTTACACGCATAAATGTGGGTAGCGTCTGTAAATATCTTGTGTCATGGAAGGGAAATATCTTGTAATTTGTGCTGAACAGCTAGTGATTTTAAATGAGACGTGGCAATATTAGAATGGGGAAGCTGAGGAAAATCAAGAAACCTTCGTAAGGATAGTTACAGATTCGAATGATTATCCCTCAGAATCCTACAGCATTGCCTTTATACCAGCGAGCAAAATTAATCTCGATTTATTCACATATCTTTTTTCTTTTTGGTTTACAAAATTGGCATATTGCTAGTGTGTTGTTACAAATTCTGAATTCTGAGAAATTCTTTCAACCCGGACTGCGGCCGACAGATATGCACGTTAAGAACCAATCAAGGAAATGTTTATATAGACAACTGTCAAGGCAGGCATGGAATTGGCCGATACAGTTTTATCAGTCCATTAAATTATGTGTTTTTAAGGTTTCAGCTTTATGTGTCCTACTGAACTTGAACACCGAAAGTTGATATCTCACTGCTAAAAAAGTGCGTTTAAACGTATGCCTTTCAGGTGATTTTTTTTTTACTTGCAGAATTTTTCATATATCACCAACCAAATAACATTTCTTGCCGCGATCTTTAGGTAGGCCTGTTCACACCTGAACTTCACATATAAATCCTCTTCTATAGGGAAATAGTTTCTGTAGCACGTATTCACGTTTCGCTCGTGTATCTAAAATGGTTGGATTATTTGCTAATGCCATTTAGATTTGCTCATTTTATAGTACACACTGTACCCGTACTAACAAACAAATCAATCAGTTATGGATCCTTTTGTAGTATTATATGGAACATCGGATCGTGGGCCAGCAGTAAACAAAATTTTGTCGACAAATGACAAAAGGGATAGTGCAATATGTTAAAACCATATGAATATTGCATGAAACGAGGCAGCTTAGTCTGAAATGTGCTAGTTCCTGACTGCACACACTGCTTCGTCTACAGGCTTGGTTAGGAATTTTTCTGCACCTTTGCTGTTTCGGCGTGGTGTGGTATACGCCACTTTTTATTCACAGCGGGAACTGAAACGTTCTGGGATTGAAGCTGCTATTGAACGCCGTCTAAAGTCGAGTTTAAGAATTGTTCTAAACATTTATATGACGTACTGCTTTGTTGCAGCAACACTTACATGGCAAAATGTTTCTCTCTACGCTTGATCAGTGACACTGTAGCGTGTGACGGTACTCTCTGGTGCCTTTGTCGGATCTCTCGTGAGCTAGCTCGGAGTTCATGGTCTTAGTCTACGGTCATATTATTCACAGTCTCTGACTAATTTGCGTGGAATTCTCTATTAATATCGGGCCACTGGTTATTTCGCCAGCTGGACATTTCCTAACGTTCAGTGGTCACCAACATAGCCGTCGAACTCATTGTGTTGTTAAGTAGTATTAATGCCCTTGGACGTAGTGTCTCAGGCTCTGTACTGTGATAGATATTTGAAAAGTGGCATATATAAGTTAAAGTACGGCTGTTCATATTAGGACAGGTAAAGTAGCAACTTGGAAGCTTTGAGGAATGTTTTGTTGCGAGGGTAGTAATTGATGAGTCATTGTAAATCTGTCTCTGAAATTGGTATTAGAAATATTTGTCTGCTAATAGCTGGGGTGCCTTGGAACACTGTCAAAATCTTCGGTACCTAATATATCACTATGATAGTGTATATGCTTTCTGTGCTTGCAATGTTTCCAACCACAAACTAACATTGAGAGACTATTAGTTTTGCAATATTCTAATTAATTTAAGTACGTTTATTGTATCTTAAGATGACCAGTGAATATTAACAGACCGAACAACAATCCAAGAATAACCATAATTGTGGAGTATTTCAACAAATACGAAAATTGCGTGGTTTTGCATTGAAATGTGAAAACTTTTATTTGATGTAAATTGTGCTGTGTCAGAAATTGCATGGCAAACTTTCTTCCCAGAGCAAGTGTTTGTGTGATCTTTTCTTATGGCAAGTGTTTTCATTTCCAGGTTACTAGTTAATTACTCCATCAAGGCTTAGGGGAGAATAAGTAAATCTCCATGCATTCTTAACCTTGTCTGCACATGAAATTTCACGCTGTTGCCATTTCGGTACTGAACACAGAACCCGCAATTCATGTGCGTATGGAGTATCAGATGGATTAATCCCAGAGTGAGTTTGGATGTGGTGGTGAAAATTAAATCCTTGGATCCTGCTAGAGTCGAACCCTAGTCCTTGCCAGCCTGTCCTTGATTTTCGAGTATGTTCTCCAGCTCGGCCAGTGTAATTCGGACCCAACCCACCAACGTCTGAGGCTAAGACAATAAATGGGCGGGAGAACCTTGCTCCCTACTCACCTACAACATTTTGCCATCGTGTCTACGAACATTCCATTTTATATCGTTTAATTAAAATAAGCATACAGCTAAAACAAATCCCTCAAATGTATGACAGAACTTACATTTCGGAATATTACACACGTTGCACAGTAGGTAAATCTCTGTGAATGGCATCCAGGTACAATCCACAGTTCTCAAACCAATTGGTGTTAACGTAAAAATGGGGGTGTCCTTTACCCGCCAGAGTATTTGGTTACTGGGGTAGCATAATTTCAGAGGCGTCAGAACTTTCACCCTCCCTCCGATAAGAGTACTTATTTGGCCATGTTCGCCTACCATCGTCAGAATCCCTTGATGACCTACATTTCTTTACTTGAGAATAAATAACACCGAGAACGTCTTACCAACGACCCAAGCGGGTTATAAACTACCTATCATGTCGCACATACTCTTCAGTTGGTAACCGTACAACTTTGTCAAATGACGGCGTTCAGTTGCAGCGTGGCTGGGGTGGGCATTGTGTAACTTTGTTCGCCATATCACTTTATCGTTAACCAGAAGCTGACCACATGCTCTGCTGACCTGTCATCCACGAAGTATGAAGAGAGTTGCCACTGGAGTGGCACTGGCTGAAAAGTTAATCGCAGTGTTGCCTGTTACCCGTAGTACCGCAATACGCTCGCTGTGGAGAAAGGGCCGTCTGATCAACGTGTGCTGGACAATTACGCCGTCCCATTTGCGCTAGGTACCAGTTCGAAAACCGGCTGCGCTTTATGCTGACTTCTTCTTGACGTTTCCTGTGTTCCGTGAAGATAATGCGGGAATAATGAGGCTACCTGATTATGAACAGGAACAGCCCCTTGCCGAAATACCTACTAGCGATTCATGGTCATATTTGCGTCTCGTTATGTGTTGCGTAATGTTACAGTAAGATCCAAAATCACTCCCGGATATTAATATCGGAACAACTGAGTACGGCCTTAACTCTGTCGTACACCGTGTTCGTGGGTTAGAATCGCTCTGTGGTAGTGTTTCCCTACCATGGTTCCGCAGTACATCTTCCGGATTTCCGCGAAAAATTATGGAATAAATACAAATTTTAAAATACCTCGAATAATTCCAAACATCCTTTGAAACACCGCGGGAATTTCTGTCCAGCAGTTGGCAATACTAGGATAATCCTTACACTTCTATGTATTGTAGTCCGTACATTTTTATACGGGCCCTTCGAGATGTTTAAAATTTTTTCGCCAGAACCTCTATCGAGAGCGGAATTCCAGTTGATGGAATCTGTGTTATGCATGTATCAAAATCTGTCTGACATAGGCGTTAAGTCAGGGTTAACGATTGTTTAATATGAACCAAAAAGATGCACTTTTTTCTTTTAATTTATTTCTATAATCACCCTCTACATGTTTCGAACAGATTAACCGTTCGTCATCAGCAGGCAGTTTACTGTATATGTAGCGTGTGGTATTTATCATGCATCTACGTTGACTAGCCCCTGGCACGGTCAGAGTGCATCTTGTTGGTTCATATTACGCAAATATATCACGATGCACGGTCCACAGAATGTCAGAAAGGTTAACGATTGATTGATTAATTAATTATGAACGATTTTGTTCTTCTGGCGTGTGGTGTGTTCCTGAAACGTAGCCAGTCATATCATTTGACTGATATGCATTTACTACTTCTAGAGTACCGTACCGTATCATTTGTAGTGGGGCTGTCCAACCCTTTGTTGCTTTGAAATAATGGAAACGCGCAAGTGTCGGTACACGCTTGTTCTCTGGGTGTATGACTTGAAACTAACCTGTGTGTCATTGTCCTGCTTCTTCGCACTCCATGCTAAATAACCTGTCTAGTTGGTATAGTGTTGTTAATTAAGTTATGTGCCAAGTCGATGTGAGGATCGGTTACACCGACCTTGTAGGAGACTTGTTGTGCCTGCTCATAATTATGTGATTGTACTTGAAGAAGTGCAGACACCACAATCCCCATCACATCAAATGAAGCGGCTAAAACAAGCCTTCAATGTTTAAAGCTGTATGATGTGCCTTTCTGTTCGTTTCATTTGCATCTGTAGCTAGCTGCATGCACAGATACCAAGGAAATGCGAGAATTAGATACGTACGAAAGAGGATGGATCTGAAATCAGAATTACTTCTGTTTTCAGTGTCGTGCCTGTCATATTGGTCATGTCGTTACGCTAAGGGTCGACTTCATAGATGTCGGACTCGATCAGTGGCCTGTGGTGTGTTATTTTATTTTATTCGCTCGTCATCAGCCCCCTGAGATGTTCATTTGGACACACGAATCTGTAATGAAATTCGAAACGTAAATAGAGTCGAACTCGGTTATAACGTCATAAAAGGGACTGAATATTATATGCCGTTATAAACGGGTGTTGTTATAGTCGCGGAGTGTAATGTTACGGTTAACAGTGAAGGATTAATTTGTACCACAGAACTTCTGACGTTATAGACGAGGTGTCACGTAGACCGATGTCGTTATAACTGGGTTCGACTGTTTTTTTTCAGATGCATACGTTGAAAGGGTTTTAGGGCGGTATTATTCACATGACGTCTTGGTTGGTTCACCGTAAACGATTACGGGTTCGGTCGACGGTTCGGAGGAACGTGTTGTCTCTATCTGAGTGATGACTGAATTTCAGCATCCGCCTGAACCCAATTTAGTCACCCTTAAAGTGGAGGTAGTGCTTTTCTCCGTGACGCCGGAAGCTACTAAATATCCTTCGCGGTGTACTGACCCAGTATGTTATAATTTTCAAAATGCGTATCTTTTTTATGGAATCAGCTGGCTTGCCTCTCCGCCTTAAATTTGTATTTATCGTACCAGCAAGTTCGATGTCGGACTTAACATAGACTTTAACCCCTCACCCGACGTTGTTTTGATTACTGTCGGGTTGAAAATTATTAAATTTGGAGAGAAAACTTGCCGAACCCTGAAAAATTTAAATACCCGCAGATAATCACTATCAAATCGCCGTGTAAATATTTGGCGTCTAAAATATCTGTATTTTAAAACGCCGGAAGGAGCGGGGGGGGGGGTCTTTGTTCGTCGTAGTATAGGTAACTCGTTTATTCCGGTGTGAATTTGTGCGACACGCCTTCATCAATCTAACCTCCTCGCTGGGTGAGGGATCAGGGTATACCACATTTCTAACGTCTATACAAGAGTTACGAAGGCTACAATGTATTTCGTCAAATATTTGCCCTGGTGAAATATGTTTAGAACGGAGGTGATAGCCTGCAGCAATATCTGTGTGCACGTGTTATAATAAGTATACATTTCATAGGATGAGATAGGTGAATTAGTTTGGGGCAACCATGCTCATGTATTAGACACCGTACACTGTCTCGTTTCGGACACTGTTGTGTTTGTTCAGTCGTTCACGTGGAGGCTAACTGCCTACACTGAGCCCATCTGAGAAAGTTCATGTTTAACGTGTATAAGGAGAGAGAACAGTTTATGGAGATATTTTCTTGTAACCTGGACACCCTGGCCCCTGTCCAGTGCAATCCTACATATCAGTGACGCTCCATCACTAACTTTCAGGCGCTGAACACTGCCCATGTTGTAATGATTCACTTGCGAAGAGTTGTATGGCAGTGAGAGAGGAATGGTGAGTAGCGTTCCTACCTGAAGTTGCCCTTTATTGACCTACGTACAAAAACTTACAGGCAAAACTTCAACAATCTTAGCGTTTAGTAATTACCGACACTTCGGTGCAACTTCCTATCTCCACCGTCTTTGTCTGTTCAGTGCAACATGTCTTTCCGTTATTCTTCTACGGCCTAGACCCAGGACATTGAGGCAGCGAGATCCTCAGTAATTGGGTAAATGTTAACCAATCGACACGCCTTCAATTCCCGAAAACTTGAACCCTCATAAACAAAGCTGCGAGAACCTCAGATCTCGAATTAAAAGGTATTTGAACTTGTTCCACAGTAAACTTTCCCGCCACCGACTGCTTATATTTCTCCATAGGCGTCGAACAGTAAACTTATAACTGGCATTTCTTCGTCGAGATGCAGCGAGAGGATTATAGAGAAATATAAATTGAGCAGCGTATGGAAGCGGAATGTGTCTTGTGGAAATTTTGTAACGATTGCAAGTTTTGTCTGATTGTTGAACGCTGCTTGTAGACATATTCAAAATCAGTTTTTTTGCGTATTTATGTTTGTTTTGTATATACTCTATGATTTGTAACTGAAATACTGAAATGGGTCACCACACCTGCAGGTCTAGTATAAGACCTATAGAGACTACGAGTCAAACGAATGATGCAGCTGTGTTCACTTTGCGACAGTGACTAACTTGTACAATCTACCGTTAGAATGTTATTCATATAGCGTATTGTGAGAGATGAGTTTCGTTATGATTTTGCTTGTCTCTTTTGCTTCAGTGTACAGCACACATGTTCTTTCCCATGCAGGTATCAGCCGTGCGCAGTCAACTGTATGTTCCAGCGAGGAAGTTGTTTGAAATCTTGACAAACTGTGAAGGAAATTAATGATAGAATTCCGGCCAATCTGTCCGTAGGCAGGCACGTTAATGAAAGCTGACCTGGATGAGCGAGAATAACTTATTGTGCCTGCGTCAGTGATTATCATTCTGATCAGACAGAAGGAAGTCATTATGAATGAAAGCGGTAGTGATTCATTTGGCCTGGAATTGAAGGGGTATAAGTAAAATTGTAAAATAGACGATCTATTTCGCGTGCGTTCGCACGTGTAATTGCTCTTTATCGGGGACGTAGGGGGTGTCATAGGGAAGGGAAGCAATGAAAAATGTCCGAATGAGCTACTTTTTTAACTGGTTCGCCTGGACCCCGAAATCCGTCTAGCGATGTAAACTTTTAAAATTGTATATGCAAACAACAAAAAATCGCCTCATATGTGAACAAAGGTCTTTTTCATTCTAGTTTCTTGTGGCTGTCTTGTTGGTTCTATCTTATGGCCAACGTTGCAAAGTTACATATGCCAATTGTATCTATGGGTTTCTTGTTGTGGGCAATCGTTATTGGCAAACCACGCCTTAAAGTAACTATGTTAGTGTGTACGAAATAACTGCCCGGAGCTGTCTTTCTAATAATTCCTAGCAAGTTGTGTGAAGGTGTACTTCTCCTAATTGTAGGTCTTCGGCCCAAAACTCGATCAGAACACTGATTATTTACATTGAGATTTTCGTGGGGTTTCTCATCTCCTGAGACACAGACCAGCACAGTGTAGTGATTTTTAAGAGACGACCCTTTCCCTTCGCATCTTTTAAATTCGTTATTCACAGCAAACCTATTATAGCATCATTGAGCAAATACAAGTTTATTGTATGAATAAAATAAACGTACCTGATAACATAGGAAGTAAATAGGCATATACAAAATAGACATTGCGTGTTTTGGAATGCTGTCATTTTGTAACAACGTCGCTGTCCTTGGTCTGTTAGTTAAGGCAGAGGTACGCTGTTAAGAAACAATCGCAGTCATAAGTAATTTTTTGTGAATTCCTTGAATCATTGATCATGTCTATGAACGTTTAAAATGAAGGTTATACGTGTATTTGTTACACACCAATTTCTTGTAATAACCTTTTTCACAAAACTCCTCCTTATGTAGTTTTCTCAACTCCCCTGTTACCTCGTCCCTCTTATTCCCAAATGTGATACTGGGCTACATACTCCCGAAACCCCTCAGGCCGTATACTCCCTCAATGTGAGAGACCAAGTTTCACACTCATACAAAATGACAGGCAAATTATAGATCTGTCTATTTATATTTTGATTTTTCTATTTTTGTATAGCAAACTGGAAGATAAAGGATTCTGCACACAACGACAGCAAGCTTTCCCTGCGTTGAATTTGTGGTAATTTCTTCATGAATTCACGTTTCATAGACACTTACTGTCTAAATATATTTTGTAGATCTGTACTGAACTTTGTACTTTTTCATTTTGCGCAGTAATCTGCAGGACATCGAAACGTGTTTCGTAAATAGAAAATTTCAGCTCGAATTTCACTGTAAGTAAGAGTTTATACTGAACAAGTAGGGACTAAAGTAAAATGCACGAGACAATATTTGACCTATACCCTGATAAAAACTGAAATCGGATTTCGTTCCGTAGTTCTTGAGATGAAATCTGCTATCGGCCAAACAGAGGCTTATACTTTTTGAGTATAATATATGTGTTTCTTACATTGAAATTCCTTTGTGCTACATAGTTTATGTGATAATTCTGAAAAGCAATACACAGAACATTCTCAATATTATACATAATTCCTTAAGCTTTTAGGTTGGCGCTCATGCTTCATATTATGCTTATGTACTTACTTTCCTCAGCAGTACCTTTTGTTAGACGAAATACCACAGGCTTTTTTGGTGAAACTACGTTAATTTCTAAAGCCCTCAAGCTTGCTAGTAACGAAAATTAAAATATGTAGGGTTCTTGATTATCATATCTTACTCATTCTTTCGTCATCGTAATCGTGGTGATGGTGCCGATAGTAATAATAATAATAATCGTCACAATTGTTGTCTTATGTAACGCGTTGGTTTATCAGTCACGCTGTCAAACTTCCTTTTAGAGAAACCCTGAATCTTTGCCAGTTCTCTGCTGTCATGGCTGTAACTTCTCGTAGATTTTGTGCAAATTCTTTCCAGCTGAAAGGTCTGAAAGTACCTTCAAATGCGCATCGACCGCCTTTAACTGAAACTTTATAACGCTTACCTTCTTGCTGCATTTAATAGCGAAACTTGTAACCATGTATTTCGATAATGTATACGCTATACGGTTGGATCACGGTCCATAAACGAAGTAAGAATTATCTACTTCAAATTCATTTCAAATGCTAGGTTAACTTCCTCCTGCCATTACAAAGGTATTTTTGTAGTTTTGTTCTTGTGCCTTCTTCAGAAACTCATTAAGTATCTGCAGAATATTATGAAGTCCCGTGGCTAAATTTGTGTTAATTGCTCGGGCAGTTAATTTTGTCGATACGGAAGCCTATGCCACAGAAATTATGAATGTGAAACAGAATCGTTAAATAACACAAAGTATATCGATGCTGTATTCGTACGACACACAGTTGTAATTTTGAATGGATTACGATCTTTACAGAGAGCTGGCATGGTTTCTGTACGTATCTGCAACAGATTAGTCAGCTGCTGTATTGCAAGTACAAAGTTATCGAACATCAAATGTCCATGACGTATAAACTTAATGACATCTTCTTCGACAATTAGCAACGTCTGTGCGCAGTTTCAGTGATGATCTCTGTCTGGAACAAAAACGTATTTTTTAATTTTAATTCTATTCATGTTCTTCTTTGTTCATTTTTATTTATTTATTTTTCTTTCTTTCTTTGCCCTTGCTTTCACCTACATTAGCATAGTAATTGCCGTCCGGTACTTACAGCGGTGCAAATTACTGACACACAACAGGCTTCTGTCAGTGCTCTGTTTATTGCTTATGTAGCAGAATATCTGCCACCCTTGCTGCAGTATTCTTCTTATAAAGCGCTACAACATGTACAAGGTTCTGGCTTGCTCAACTACTTTCCTCCAACTATCTCTGTTCTGTACTACTTTCTTCCAATTGCGTACATTCATGCTCTTTATATCTTCCAAAACGTCATCTTCCCAACGTGTTTTAGGTCTTCCAATTGGTATTTTAGACATGGGTTTCCGCCTTTTGATCTTCTGCACATTACTATCCTCGGCCATGCGTTTCACGTGGCCTGCTGCAGTATTTATGGACATAATAATGATCCTATAGATGTGACGAAATGTAAGGAGCGTTTTAATAACGGCGGAATGTGTGACGTGATGTGAAATCTGTTAGATTTGCCGTGAGTAATTTGTATGTGTCACTGTTGCTGCTGCTGCATTACTGACTTTTGTCATTCTCCGTACTGAATCTGAAGAATTACACCGCGGACTCTGAATACTTTGGAGTTTTATATAGAAAATTTGTTATGTCCATGCTTATTTGACCCGTGCCATGTGTATTATACCGCATATCCCAGTGAATCACATATTGTAGAGTCCGCCACGTAACTACTCCATTGTATCTGTATCTCTATCTTTTGATTGTGTTATGTCCGATAGCGCAGTCTGTTAGTCCGTTGTTTTGTAGCACATAGAAATCGCCTGCGCTGTTAGACTACCCGACTGGTGGGTATGTCAGTGAAGTGGCCGTAGAGGCACGGCGAAACTGGGTTTTTGTTGCTCCAAGTGGGCTGAGGGTGGGGGGAGAAGCTACTTAATTTTGACTTCTTCAGTCTGCTTGTTATGGGGAACTCCATCGCGTCTTTCTTGTGAAGGCGAATCTGGTCAAGAAACCCTCCACTCCCCTATTTTGTGTAACCCAAAGTTTTCACACCGTGTTCAACTGATACTGTCATGAGCCAGTTGAATCGAGACCAACACCTCACACTTTTTCAATTTTCTTCATTTTCATTGTTTTTCTTATAAAGCGCATCCGTCTTCTGACTAATCTCTTTCACTTAGATTTTCCGCCTTAAATTCTGGACACATATCTCATATGTCGGATTCATGCTACTTTCCACGCTCATATTGGCCTTGATTTGAACACCGTGCTAATATTTGTCTAGGACTGCAAACCACGAAGCTTCTCATTACGCACTTTACTCCTTCCGACTGTTGCTTGCACTCCCTGCGCTCTAACTTTTCCCCTCAGCATCCTGTTCGCAAAAAAAAACCACTTTATTATTTTCGTATAAGAAGTGCTGCTAATTGAAGTTTTTATGCTCTCTGTAGCCTTCCCATGTTTCTTTTCTTTTTCTTTACTCGACGCGATGCAAAATACGGGCGTGTTTTATAAATGATGAGCTTCATAAAAGTGACACATTTAAATCACGATTCTTCACATTTCTACTGCTATTCACAGACAGCTACTGTCTTCTAGGGTCTGGTGTCATGTAGTTTTGTATATAGATTTCAACGCTTCAGAGCGACCTGTTGTTAATATCTTTGCTGTAAAAGCTCTTTATGGACCCTGTTGCCAGGCCTCACAGCGCTGTATCTCAGAACATCGAAATATTGTGGTGAAGCATAAATATTAGCTACCTCAACTTCATTTGGCTTTTTGATATTTTTCAGTCGGTCCGACATTTCTCTGTAAGGACAGTACTTATTAATTATACAGGATTGTTCGAAATGATTTGTCGGGGTTTTAACAACTTGTCATATATAATACACTTAAGATAGGAGTATTTATTTATTTTTTTTATTTAATAAAACAACACTTCAAGTTTTTGTTACATGCTTTACAGGTGCTCCATATGTGCACCCTTTGTGATTCTACAAACATCAACACGATAATCGAGTTCGATCCGCATGTCAGCGGTGATGGTTTCAGTGGCGGTTCTGATTCGTACCTTCAGT
>Ga0123354_10009890_pt1 | contig 14658 bp, 10 predicted proteins | sample TergutLab28metaG_2_FD_97872 | JGI IMG/M metagenome (GOLD analysis project Ga0123354, IMG submission 97872) | Labiotermes labralis P4 segment gut microbial communities from Petit-Saut dam, French Guiana - Lab288 P4 | ecosystem: Host-associated > Arthropoda: Insects > Digestive system > Gut ... | reverse complement strand
CGGTCGGGGGGGGGGGGGGGGGGGGGGGGGGCGGGGGCTGAATGTAGTCGTGTATCCCTCCTTAACTTCGTTAGGCTAGGCAGTGTATTAACGGACCGTCTCCAAGAGCGTTGTGCTGTAGCAACTATGACTTCTGCTTCGCCGTCGGGAGTAAATCGGTTCGAACTTGTACCAGCTTAACGACCATCATTGCTGACGTGTTTCATGGTGTCTGTCTGAACCTCATAGAGTGCCTCTAAATACAATACGACTGCTTACTTCCACGAGCTACGTTATTCGCCATTTTGAATTATCATTTCATATGGCATTCATGAGTTATACTCGTCACCAAATATTATTCGAGCGATAAAATCAAATTGGAAAAGACGGACGGGGCGTGTGGTACATATGGTGGAGAATAGAAACACATGCAGAGTTTTGGTAGGTAATGGACTGTGTGGAGGATCTGGACACAGTTTGGAGATTAACCCTTTAAATGCCGAGTTAAATCCCATCTGCCATTTGCTGGCATTATTAGGAGCTCACCATATTCTCCACGTTAGCAGGATAAGGGTTAATATTAAAATACATCTTATGTAAATGGGATGAGCGGGCGTGAACTGGATGCACCTGGCTGATGATAGGGTAAAGTGGAAGGCTGATGTGAACACGGTAATGAACCTTTGGGTTCCGTAAAAATGCAGGCAGTTTCTTAACTAGTAGCTTTTCGAGGACTCTGCTTCTTGGCGTTTGTTGTCTTGTCGCATTGGACGCTGTATAGCCCGAGTTAAACAAACAAACAAACAAGCACAAATAAAGGAAACCTATCCTCTATGTTACCACAGTTTTATTTATATGCCGAAGGGGTACAGTCTTATTGTGACTTTTCTTACTGTTGACCTTTGTGCACGCATGCAAACACCAGTCTTATGTACCCACAAACAATACCGCCTTGTAGGATAGACTTCATTTCATATAGGCGTACATAAAAGATTCGGGAGAGGTGGGAGACCAACAAGCACTTCATAGGCCTGTACCTTATAAATACGTTTAGAAAAGAGTGGGACCACACTTTAGAAAAACCGTTTAATGCTGCTTGCTGGACTGTGTGATGTTGGAATTGTGTGTAATTAATTCAACGCAAGAGCGACATTCGCTTCCTACAGGTCAGTGTACAGCGACCTTTTAATGCACAAAAGCCACTTGAAAACCTCAAAACCCTGCGCGGGCCGCAGTAAGTCTTATTTTCAAGGAGAATTTTTTTTTATATTGTACGATAAAGTCGTTAAATTACTGTTAATTATAAGGATTATTGAAATAAACGTGGTATATTAATCAGTTATAATGGTATTTTAGGACGTTTGTTTTTAAGAATGAAATGAAATAAACTTGGTATATTAATCAGTTGTAATGGTATTTCAGGACGTTTGTTTTAAGAATGGAAGAACGCCTGTGGAAGCGTTGCCAGTTGTTTTTGTCACTGATCGTTTTTTTAGAGAAACATATACACTTTTATTCCACATAATTGTAGTATGCTTGTTTTACTGTCATTAAAAGATCATACTCAAAGCTGAAATCCTTCCGGCCGCACTTTGGCCCTGGGGTCGACTCAGCCTCTAACAGAAAGAGTACCAGAGGTACTTTCTGGGTCTAAAGCCGGCCGTAGCCTAGGGCTGACATCTTTGCCACCTTCATATTCCGATTGTCTAGAAATTCTGGGAGCGTCAACCTCCTGGGGCCCTAAGGGCCTGTACAAGTATTGCTTTGCCTTTAAAGCTGCAAGAGTAAGGGGGATGGTGATGCTTACCGTACTATATCTTTCTCATTTTCCAACATAACGAAGTTTGCCCATGCAGTATGCACGAACCCTGTTACAACTTAAACATTGTTTGTTAACCCTTCAAAGACAAAGCCTAAACTCTTTTATTTATATACGCAATTCGTACCGCGCAGTAAACACGTTTCACCTCCGTTATAAAAAGCAATCAGTTAACGTTGTGTAGGGCAAAAGTCGCTGTTTTGGGGGGCGCGTCGCAAAATTGCGGAAAGCTACTGTTAGCTTCGTCATGTCTGTCTCTCCATCCATCCGCATGGAACAACTCGGCCCTCACAGGATGAATTTTCATGAAATTTGATATTCGAATGTTTTTCGAAAATATGTCGCGAAAAGTCAAGTTTCATTCAAATATGATAAGCATAGCGGTTACTTTACGTGAAGACCAATATACATTTATAATCACACCTCGCTCAGTTCTTCTTAGAATGAAAAATGCTTGAGGTAAAAGTTGTAAAGGAAGTCAAAAACACACATTTTGTCTTCAATAACTTGTTCCGAAAATCGTGTCTTTATTGTAGAGCCGGTCAGGTCACAGATGACTTTATGGCATATGCACGTTACATGCTGGTACCTAAAGTTACAAACACACCCTAAGAATATGTAATGCTTATTGCATTTCAACTGCAACAATCGTTGCACGAATGTACCTCTCTATTATATTGTACGTAAATTGCTCTTCTTGTTTCGGAGATGAGTACAGTGTAGGCAGATGGTAAAATTTTTGAGTGTTAAACCAGCTAACCAGTAGCCTTTAAAAGGTTAAATTTAACTATGCGTGTACGTTCACCGTACCACTCAATACGCTGTCCTTTTTCTGACGTGGGAACGTAAGTGACCGGTGTTCAAAAACATTCGCGGGACACACACTTTCTCCGGCGGGCAGCGGGTGTAACACGACTGCTGTAGATGTCTTCATACTCGGTGAGCCTCGACGGAGTCGCAAACTACGACTGTAAACAAACTGTTAACGCCTTTCCTCGTGACGTCAGAATGAGTGCGGTGCTGTCCTATCTATAGTGCCGTACCGCTAGATCAACAGAAAAGCTAAGCCTTATATTTGTCATAATGCTATATGCGTGAAGTGTATACTTGGCAACGTGCAGTGTGTGCTTGGCTACGTGAAGCGTGTACTTGGCAAAGTGAAGCGTTTATTTGGCAACGTGCAGTGTATATTTGGCAACGTGCAGTTTATACTTGACAACGTGAGGCGTATACTTGGCAACGTGAAGCATATACTTGGTAACGTTAGGCGTATACTTGGCAACGTGCAGTTTATACTTGGCAACGTGAAGCGTATACTTGGCAATGTGCATTGTATAATTGGCAACGTGAAGCGTATACTTGGCAACTTGAAGCGTATACTTGGCAACGTGCAACGTATATTTGACAACGTGCAATCTGTAGTTGGTAACGTGAAGCATATACTTGGCAACTTGAAGCGTATACTTGGCAACGCACAATGTACATGACTTAACTCTGTGTTTCAGTTAGGACGCTGTAATTGTTACCAAGCTTACCGAGTTGAAAACATCCCTGTAGTAAAATCTTAACATAAGCAGCTGGAAATTACAGATGAAGAGTTTCACATGGAGGCTTCTCATTACCATGTATTGTTAGGTGATTAGGGCTATGTGCTGCAGGTTGAAATGAACGAATCTGTAGCATGTATGAGAGAGTAGCTTCCCACAGCACTTTGGTTCGAGGACCTCGTGGGAGACTGGATGTAGATACGAAGATCTGTAGGCGAGACTGGGGATTTCGCAGAAGCATTACTGAAGACTGAGGTCCTCGGTTATGTTACCAGTAGACACAGCGTGACATCCCAGATGACTTGCATATTAAGGAAGACATGTAGTAGACTCGTGCGTATCGTGTACCTCGATGTTTTGATTTTGGCTTTTCGTGATCACCTGCCTTAACGCCGTTGTTTCGACCTTTCGTGACTGGTTCCGGCGAATCGGGATGAGATCACGTGGCTGGTAGGGGCAAGAGCTTTTATCTTATCCACCGCGTCCAGTCCGGATCTGAGGCCCACCAAGTCTTATACGCAGAGGGCGCTGGGAACTCTTTGCCCGTGTATAAATCGGCCTGGACGTAAAGCTGACTACCTACATACATTGCTGAGGCTTAGAATGCATGGCGCTATACTGCCACTCCCCTGTACGACTGTGACGTAATGCTTCAGTAACCTGAGAGACAACTTTACCTGTACCAAGTGACCATATATCACGGGAGAACTCGTTAACTACCGTTTTCATATAATGACCTGCGTTTTCGAGATCCCACCTTTCTCATTATTCGGGTATGGACACCCGTTTCTTATTTGCCCAGTTTATTTTTACTGCTTCTTGTCTTGTCTGTCACATTTAAAGATAAATTCAGAGGGCGAAAGCCATTTTTAATTTCCAGAAGGAAACGTTCGAGATAATATCCTTCGTACAATTACATATTTGGGTAACAGCTGAGAGCGTGGCCAACGCCCCCACAATAAATGTGAGCGCTTCGGTGATTCATTGTTTCCTTTGTTATTCACCTTGCGATATGGATTTCGAGAAGTGGCCCGAGTTTGAGGGACTCCCCAGATCATTGCACAGACAACGAGAAGTCGGGCGCACACCTTGAACGCTTGCGCAATATGAAAAAAGAATTTTTTTTTTTAACCAAGTAAGATACGGCGGAATTCTACCGTGGACACCCATAGGAACTTTTCTGTGCATAGACTGTTTACGTGAGTATATTACCAAACGTTGTGACGTTGTATTTTGCCTCATATTCTGTATGTCCGGAGTTCGATCTCGAGCTGAAATCCGGCTGTCCTGATGGAGGGTACTTGTAATTTCCTTCACTGGCACTATTAGTGTCTTAAATAAGCCTGGACCAATTCCATTGACGTCCTTCTTGATTGGTCGTTCATAATCAGTTTGTCGCCATTCAGTCAACGCTATGTAACGTTAGTAATTAACAGTTCGTGGTTAAGAAACCAAGAGGCGCACAAAAATACCCGCGGAATCGTGAGATGCTCCGCTATTCGTCTTTCTGGGTCGTCTTAGGCTTGGATGGCTTGTCGTCTGCATTTGTTTCACGCTTTTGTTGCGACTACTTTGAATGTTCACAGAGTTTGAGGAGGGGAATAATTGTTAATTTAATTTCCAACTGACCCAAATTGATCCATTATTTACATTCGTTTCCACGTGCATTATCATCGACTGAGTAAAAAGACAGAATAAAAGTTATTAAAGGCCTTTTCAGATCGCATGAAAATATATGGGCCTGATAGTCTTACGGGGTTAACTTCTTCCTCTTTGTTCCAGTGTAAAAGAAAATTATTTCATGTGAGTTTAAGTTGCAACAGCGTTTTTGATGGGGATTACAATCTTATGGGTTATGGCGTCGTGTTCATTGGTAGCTACTGAAGCGTCAGTCGTCTTCTTGTCTTGCCTTGATTGTGGCAGAAAGTTTCTCCGAAACATCAGTAAGTCATTAGAGAAAACACGGTGTCTAGCTCCAGAAGACTGTAGTCTTTGAAAATTGTCTTGTTCTTCAGTTTATATCTGCATTTTATGAATAAAAATTAGTTTAGTCACGCCGTCCGTCCACCTGCTTATAATAGGACCCAATCGGCGTGACCGATTTGGTTAAAACTGAGTATAGTATACCTGCGCTACATGTCGGAGCGTTTTGATTTAGGATCCCTTTACTTGTGGTTTTAAATAAACTTTCACGTGAATCTCTTGAGAAGTTGCACGTATTGTGATAATGGGCCAAATTGATTTGCGTGTAAGTGGGTGTATTATTCACATTAAGTAATTTTGAAGGTCATGTAAACCTGGGGCCAGTCTAACCGTTACTGTTTTAACCCTTCGAATAGACTTTAATGAAACTTTGTATAGGCCTATGAAATCTTTATGCTTAAAAATGACCGTGACCGTTTTTCCCCGCTCGTCCTTCCAAACATTCTCAGTTCATAATCAGTCCTGTTTATTTTTCGTGGCTACATGATCACACCCGTACGCTTACCACACTTAAGATGAGTGGAGGCGACTGAACCTGCGTCATGTGCATAGCGGTGAGGGGGGGGGGGGGGCTGAACCTTCGCCATGTGGATAGCGGGGAGGGGGGGGGGGGCGCTTTACAATACCATGTATTTGGGAGATACTCATCTGACTGACTGATTTTTCCGGAGACAGGCAACTGTTTAATACGTTCACCACATTAGGTTTCGTGACAGCGAATTTACTTCGCTGGTGGTTTGCGAGACGCGCGGGTATTTAGCGTGCACGTGGGACCAAAAATGTGTAGATATTATTGTTGCAAATACTCGTGGAAAGAGACCATGTTGCAGACCAAGAAGTAAATGCAGTATGAAATTAAAAAATTATCTTATGGGGTGGTGTCTCGTGGGGTTTTCGGCATCTCCGAAATATTGTAATGACGTTGGACTAGTCATGACTGCTGCCACCTCAAATTGACACCTCGGCACAGGTTTTTTTTTGGTTTCCTTGTGTCCAAAAGCGAATGCTGAGATGGTTCCCAAGACTCCAAGTTGCTACTGAATGCTTCTCATGTAGCCCTCCCGACTTAAATCACTTAGATCCTTATTTCATATTTATGTACATGCATTATAACCACTGCCAGCGGGAGACAGCCCATTTGCAGTTAAATATATTATCATTATTATAAAAATTGGTAATTCCTTGTACCCGTAGTTTGACTTGCGTGAGATCGGTACATACCACTATTACTGGCCTCCTGATGTACTGGAGTTGTACTGGAATGTATGCTGACGAAGGTAATTGCTTCGACTTTAGCGGACACATGACATTTTGGACACTGTCCATCGTCTCAGGCTAAAAACTCTCGACGTTTCGGAGAATGGATCTGTTTTCTTCCTCTGGTTGGAAAGGGAGAAGGAAAGCACAATGGTCCCTTTAGAAAGACCTAGTTTCTGCCAGTCCAGTGAGAGAAACTAGCTCTCTCCCCTTTACAGGTGAGATCCGTTCCCCGAAACTTTGTATTTTGTTTAGCCTGGGACGATGGACAACGTCCAAAAGAAGCTTTGTGCCTTGCAGAAATGTGTAATTGTTTTCTTATGTTGTAAATAAAATGAGTTGAATGGCCTTGTTCCATGTGACGTTATTATGAGAAGAATGGAACAGCAGTGAACGCTGAGCAAGTACAGTTTTTAGAATCGGACTTTAAAACACGGAACAACTTTTTTTTTTGTAATGCTGACTGAGTCTAGTACGGCGCTGGGAATTCGACGAATTATTGCTCAATATGTAGATCATGTTACGGCGACGCTTTTACAAAAGATCTGTGATAAATTTTGAATTTGAGTTCTTTCTAACGTCGCGAAGAGCAGAGTTACGGAACTTGTCTTGAATTATAACTGATGTCTTTTGATTTATGCCGCTGGGTCTCTGTGTCCCCGTATCAAATATACATGGAGTGCGTAAAGCTTTGAGTCATATCTAGCACTTCGTGTTTGCCAAGCTGTTTGTCTTTTTTTTTTATCCAGTCTTTTTACTACATCGCTTGCTCATTCGATTCTATTGAAAAAGGACAAGTTAAAAATTTTAAATTTATTTTCACTACCTCAAACATGTGTAAAGTGGTCTTGCGTGCGTGGAAAAAAAAGTATATATATATAGGGCAATTCGTACGTCCCTTCGGTATTTCCGACCTCTGCGGTACAGTAGCCGGGATGGTCACGCCGAAGGGGAGCATGTCAACGGAGGGAGAGACACTCCCAAGTTTCTGTCCTACCTTACACGTGCTCGATATGTCCACCCTTGGTGTCTGTCTTGGTTGTTGCGCAGCCGAGTTCGGAAGTTCCGGAGGGACTTATGAATTACATACAAACATACATAGCGCGGCGGCCCGCGTCGGACCCTGGCCCTGCAATAGTTCGCCTATCAGATATCCCTATCCCTTGCCAATCTTCTCCGCCGTCTTACATTCAGCAGTAACGAGGAGTCCCTCCCGATGCTGTCTTCCAATTTCAGTCGTGGTCTTATTCCATGATCGGATTAATAATGTCCATTTTACATTGCCTAATCCGTCGTCGTTTTTCTCACCTTATCCGAGGTACCTTTGAGTCTCCTCAACAGTTTTTTTTTTTTTTTACGAGTTGGGGATGTTAGCCCCACATCCAACCCTCCTCCTTTTCCTGGGCTTGGGACCAGCTGGGAATCAACAACTAGGACCTAGGATGAGTTATATTATTTTTTACATCTACCAGTTTTAAAAATTTAAATTACATATGTAATAACTGTGTAATGCTTGTTGCCAAAATACTGGATAAATTTAAGGTTTATTTTAACGGAGTTCTGAAGTACACTTTTGCGCTAACTGAGTTATGTTGAAACAAAATAAACTGATTGTTACAAGTTCAGGCCATTGTTTTTTAGGCGCATTCGCAAAACAGTTGCAACAAGCGACTGTGCGTCTGGTCGTGTCTGTCCGTTCATATCAGCAGACAACTGCGCGACACCCACCTGGCAGATTTTCGTGAAATTTTATATTTCGGATTTTTAACTGAAAATTAGTTTTAGAGACATTCCAATTGTGGTTAAAATGTGGCAAAATAAGGATGCCTTAGATCGCTACCTACGTTAATGTAAGCCATTACAATTGTGACAGACTCTGTTCTCTCTGAGATACGAGCTTAATCCGAAGAAACAGTTGATGGTCTACAAGTAACATCTGAGACACACTGTTCTTAGTGGGGTATGAGCTGAGACCGAAGAAACAGTTGATCTACAAATAACACCTGAGTGTTCTCTGTGAGGTACGAGCTGGGACCGGGAAACGGTTGATCTACAAATAACAGCTGAGTGTTCTCTGTGAGGTACGAGCTTAGACCGAAGAAACAGTTGATTTACAAATAACAACTGAGTGTTTTCTGTGAGGTACGAGCTGAGACTGGGAAATAATTGATGAGTTACAAACAACCAATGAGACATGCTGTTCTCAGTGAAGTACGAGCTTAGACCGAAGAAACAGTTGATGATCTACAAATAACAGCTTTAGATACACTGTTCTCTGTGAGGTACGAGCTGAGGCGGAAGAAACAGTTCAGGCAAAGTCGAGCATGATAGACAGTTGATGCGGAATGAATTTAAAGGGATAACAACGACATTGGCAGAGGTGTTGCGTTCTGCGGACATTTCGTAACTTGTTAGTTTGCTTTATTGAGGTTAATACATAACTTGTGGAAAGGTGTAATGTCAATACGTGAATTTTTCTAAGAGCTTTTTTTTTACTATTTTTAAGAAAATCAGACGAAAGACGTGTGCGGTCTACTGTTTCTTTACTGCAGCTTAATATCGTGTTGTTGTCGTGTAACATTGAACAAAATCAGGGATAAAATACTGTGCAGTTGATTAGCGTCGTTGCTGTAGATATGTGTGCTGAGCAACTGGAAGCCTGATTTCTACTTATCGACGTGAAATTACAAATAATTGTTCTGGAAACTCCGTTTGTTCCTGGGACCTGTTGGATTTCCAGACAGCAAGCCGTGATTCTGTAAACCAGTTTGCGGGCAGACAGTGGGCGTAGTGTACACCAGAGTTATTTTTGCGTGTGTTATATTGAGTTCTGTTGCCGGACATTGGCCCCTTTTGAGTCCCTGCTCTTCTTACTGATGTAGCTACCGTGGCGAGATCGGCCTTCTTTTCGACTTAGCAGATTATCCGTCCTTACTTTTGTTACCGATATATATATATATATATAACAATATCAGCCATAATATGAAACGTGCAGAAGCTTGTGGTTCGGAGCCTCGGTTCATATTTGAAATTTTCTTCCAGTTTGGTGTTTAGTTAACGAATTGTACGAAGTAAACAGAGGTTCTGAAGGACCATTCTGAAACAAATCAGTTAGACCAACAGGCTTTAATGGATACTTTATCTTATGGGGTGAAGGACGTTACTTCACAGAACACATGTACTTACTTACTTACTCCATGGTGCAGAGTCCTTCTTGGGCAGCTAACTGGTTTGCAGCTAGTCAAGAAATTCCCCGCATTTCACGGAACCCGAAGGTTCATTACCGCACTCACAAGCGTCCGCCACCTGTCTCTGTCCTGGGCCACCCCAATCCAGTCCATATACCCACATCCCACCTCGTGGATATCCATCCTAATATTATCCACCCATCTACGCCTAGGTCTCCCCAGTGGTTTCCTTCCCTGCAGTTTCCCCACCAAGAACCTATACACCCCTCTCTCCTCACCCATACGCGCCACATGCCCAGCCCATTCAGAACACATGTACTCGTACATTAAATAAAGGTTTTAGTTAGTCACGTAAAGTGTAGTGGTAATTATATGTACCACCTGCTGTAACATTAAGAAACTTTGCATTTTGTCACACAGTACATTTATGTTTCATTATCACCGTAAACAGTATTTTCCTATGCAGCCTTTGCCGGTCGGCCCTCATAATGGACACGGACGGTGCTCTCTGTGAGGTAGGAAATGACGGAAGTAATTTAGATGTCTTCTTCAAAGGGTTAAAATATGTAGTGAGGGATCTTCGTAATATACTAAGTATGCGATTTATTTTTTTAACTTCACGTAGGGAATACATTAATATTGATATGTTTGTTAAATGACATGCCCAATCAGGAACTCAGAGATGTTATACTTTGTTCATTGTTGACCTCCAGTGTCACAACTGTCATGCCGCTAGATGCGCTTTGGCGGCTGATGCCTTCGGTAGGAACATTGGTACATCAATGGAAGCTCTGTTTTGATTAATGGTCCATTAAATTAATTATGCCAATTATAGGTAGTAAAATTTGTTGTGTGAGAGAGGGACGAGGTAACAGAGGAATGGAAACAACTACATAATGAGGAGGTTAATGATCTGTACTCCTCACCAAATATTGTTCTGGTGATCAAATCGAGAAGAATGAGATGGACGGGGCATGTAGCACGTATGGGGGAGGGTAGAGGTGTACACAGGGTTCTGTTGGGGAAACCTGAGGAAAAGGGGCCGCTTGAAAATCCCTGGCGTAGATGGGAGGATAATACTAAGATGTATTCTCAGGAAGTGGGATGTGAGAGCGTGGACTGGATCGATCTAGCTCAGGATAGGGACAGGTGGCGGGCACTTGTGAATGCGGTAATGAACCTTCGGGTTCCATAAAATGCGGGAAATTTCTTGACTACATGAGAACCGGCTAGCTTCTCAAAAAGGGCTCTGCTCCATGGAGTAAGTAAACTTGTGTTGTGTTCGCATTGTTATTTTCTTTGTGTTTCATTGTTTTTCATATGTTGTATTCGTGGTTATTTATTTTTCTTACGTTCCTATGCTGTCTCTGCAGTTGGTATTTTGACTGTTGTGTCTGCACCTTAATAAGAGTGAATTGAACTATTAATTTCGTGCATTACTGTGGCTCATTAACTGTGTACCCTCTTGCTTTAGTGAAGAGCGTAGTTGTACTGCTAAGGCAGTTACTCCGTGGAATACGTAGGTATATTCTAAAATGACTGGTCATAGTGATAAATTTTCTTCTCATTACATAGTCTTATCTTAAGTTTTCAGTTCATACATGATATAGCTAGGTATTAGGTCCTGTGAAGTAGCGGGATTTAGACACTTATAGGTAGAGGCCAGTTGAAATTTGATGGCACACACGCAGAAACCAGATTTCGTCTTAAGGCGAAACGGACGAGTCAATTTAAATTGGCGGGGGCTTCAGTTCAGTCGACTACTGGCAGCCGAGGTGTGAGCATCAGCGGTAGTAATGCTGGATACACCATGTTCCGATGTAATGTGAAGGGTACTAGCTACCCACTCCATTCGCCAGTTTCCCCTTCACTTCCCCTCCCGTGCGTCACCGTGTGCCATCACATTTCAACTGGAGTCTATCACGTTTTACCAGCCTTTCCTTTTCTGACGAAGAGACCTGCCCATGAACATTCCGTGCACTGGGCTAGTCGAATGTTTTACCCATATTTTACGGATCAGGTTATGGACATGAAGCTCTCTAGGGTGCCAAACGGGTGTTCGGTTTACGATTCGACGTTCTATCAGGTTGAAGTTAATGTGAAAATAAGGAGTTCTTCATAGTCCACGCCCATTCTGTGATTCTGTATGGCGAAGTACTTAGGCACTGGCTTAAATTCACGATTTCTCTTTGTGGTAATTCATATAAATTTGAAGGCAGCGGACCTGTATTGAGTCACATACTGTTTACAGATTCATATAACTCACTTTCTTCTTTGCGATTTCTGTTTGGTGTGTAGCTGGACTTCCGTGACTTCGTGTGACGCACTTTAAACCGTGGGGTTGAATGGATCTTTGTAACGGTAATCATAACGGCCAAAGGAAATTTGATTGCGTGAATGCATAGAAACATGTAACGATTTCTTTCATTGCGTAGTGTTTTTACTGGAATTTTTGACCATTCAGAAATAACGAACAGTAAACACGCAGCTTAAAGAAAGTTAGATCAGTTTTTTTTAATGAATCGTACCCAGCCATGTGTGCCTTTCTTTCGTTGTGTAAGTTGCGTTGTTCGAGCTCTTTACTCTGCTACTGGCGTGTTTTGTACTTCATTTGTGAGTAAATATTTACCAGACTGAAGGTCACTTTTACACTTTACAGACCCCACTGAAATGCGACTGAAGGGAATTCTTTGGTATACTGCAATAACTTTTTGCATTTCGAACCGACGAATGCACACAATTGTATTAAAATCACAATGTCACAGAACACCAGCTGCTACATGTTTCTGTCCTTTTTGGTCCATCATCAGGGAGCGCGCATTTGTGCCGAATAGTTGCTTAGCATGTTCTGCATATAACAGAGCTGTCGTAAACTCCTCGATTTGTGACGTATGTGTAGCAGACCGAGTTTTGCAATGAAAATTATGAAATTTAAAACATGTATTTATTATGTATATAAAAAATACATGTATATGCATCTTGTACAGTTTATTATACAGACCAACAAATGCACAAAACACACACACACACACATATATATATATATATATAAACAATATTTATATACCGTTAGTACTCCTGCATGTTTCAGTGCATCTGCATCATCTTCAGGGAGTCTTATCCTTCTACTTTGCTAAAGTTACAAAAAGCATTAAGATTATAAAACGCAATAAAACCAGTAGATTAAAATGCTTATAGTTTATGAAAAAATACGCTCTATAAAACGTTGTCAGCTGTCACATGTTATAATTAAGTGTAATAATTATAACACCTGACAGCTGACAACGTTCTATAGATTGTATTTTGTCATCAACTTTAAACTTATTAATCTACTGATTTTATTGAGTTTGTAAACTTTATGATTTTTGTAACTTCGGCAAAAAAAAAAAAGAAGAAGTAGAAGACTCCCTGAAGATGACGCAGATGCATTGAAATATTTAGGAGTACTTACGGTACATAAAATATTGTTTTATACATATATGTTGTCCATTTGTTGGTCTGGATTAAAAATTAAGTCTTGAAATTGCAAATTATTTGAAAGCTATAAAATGTTGATTATTGCAGCTATTACATGTATAAAAAAGGTGTATAAACCGCGTTAAAATGAAAGTTACAACTTATGAAATTATGATAATATAGACTGACAGTTGCAGGAGCTGGTGTGTTGTAATGCTGTTGTGGTTCCAATAAGAGCTGTGTGAAATCGTTAGTTCGAATTGAAACACTTGAATTGTAAAGCACTGAATGGAGAATGTGAAACTGCTGTCACTGTAACTTGTTATGGCTGTTTCCCCCGTCATCCTTTCGAATCATCAAACACATGATCATTATCATCACGTCTGCTTAGCGCCTTGCAGCATTTAAAGTTGTGTGCGTCGTGTTGCAAGGGATGGCGACGTGTCGACTGGTAAAGTTACGGCGTCACATCCCTTAAGACTCGAGTATTCAGAAAATCTCAGATCTTGTAATTTCGCTATATCTTTTTGGCGGTTTTCACCTGGATGAAACGTAAGATAATTGGTGTCCCGTTCAAAAGTTGGTCAATGTACCACCGAAATAAAGGTCAGAAGAGTGACTCCTTAGAGTCAGCCCGCTCAGTTTGTATGGAGAAAACGTTCCTGATAGTAAAACCAAGCACTTTGTATGCATCGCTCTTTCTTGTCACTATTAATCTAAAACAAATAACAGTGGACCGTCGGTTATCGGGGTCGCCAGATGGTGCGGACAATTTTGGGCCAATTTTTATTCCAGTACATCATTATCATCATCATCATCATTTTTATGCTATTATGAACAGTATTTCCGCTGTAAAGAGGTTTATTTTAGCATTGAGTGTTTTTTTATGTTACATATGCCATGGAATTTTCCTTCGGTGGACCGGATTGCCTGGTAATCGGGACTACCCCCCCCCTCCCCCCATATAGTCGGGATTTGGAATTCGTGTGAAATTGTAATCCACATTTGGCTGCATTTTGCGCAGGAGGGAAGTATTTAGATTAAATGTGGCATTTATATTCAGCGTCTTCTAATTGAGAATTTGCATGTGGTTAGAAAGGATTGCAAGCGTTTCATCACTGGCGAATATGATGATGAAAGGATTCACTCTGTCGCATGTTTTCTTATTCGTGTGGTGTAATGTTATGGACGATGAAATATGTAGCCAATATAATGCACACAAAAGGCTTGTCAGTTGACCTTTCGTCGGATAATAGCAATTCTGTTTTAAACGTTACGTCAGTGTCAACTCGCGTGCTGGATTCGTACATTACAGTTTGTGAATGAATAAAATATTTCTTGCCCCATTTATATGGTTACCGGGTTGCAAGACATGTCATGTGTGCCTTCAGAGTCGAGCGAGGTACGTTACTTATTGATGATGAAGGTT
>Ga0123354_10009889_pt1 | contig 14659 bp, 9 predicted proteins | sample TergutLab28metaG_2_FD_97872 | JGI IMG/M metagenome (GOLD analysis project Ga0123354, IMG submission 97872) | Labiotermes labralis P4 segment gut microbial communities from Petit-Saut dam, French Guiana - Lab288 P4 | ecosystem: Host-associated > Arthropoda: Insects > Digestive system > Gut ... | reverse complement strand
TATATATATATATATATATATATAACACCAAACAGCACCACTGTGAAAAATCTGCCTTAGAAATTAGTCGGCCTGCACCTCAGACAGATACACTAATGTGCCACTTACAAATAGTACGTATCTGTATACGAGTAGTACGTCATCGATACACACGTTGAAATATACAATAAAGGTAAGAAAAGTCATGAATCACAATATGAAGTACAATAAATTAAACGGTATTGGTCACACGTTTTTGATAAACATTCCAGGTAAACTTTAACTGTATGGCGATATATGAGGTTACTGAAATCACTAGCGATAATGACATATGTGCGGATCAGGCTTTCTTGAAGATTTTGCGAACTTCCGCCATGTTCCTTCGTGTGTGACCTGTGCAGGGACGACCTAAAGGTTAACAGTTTTCAAAAGGCCTTTAACCCAGTTTGAATCCAGAAAATCACTCAGAAGTCTGTGTTCTTCCATGACAATTTCAACGTAAGCACTTTCCGGAATTTCATGAATTTTCGATATACGGGTTGTCGAGTTGAAGCAAAGCTTAGCACAGAAATATTTTTCCTTTATATACGCCATTAGAAAATCGCTGATTGCGCTTAACCTGTATAAAAATGTACAGACCTTTGAAAGAACGCAGAGAATTTTGGCTGCATAACTCACTGGTCGTATTAGCTCTTGACACCATTACTGTCAGAAAGTTGACCACGTGCCTTTCTCAGTCCTGGCGGTGATTTCAGGAACTTTTCAATGCGCGTTCATATACTCACTCGCAGTTCTCCATATTAGTGTTAACAAATACATTACAGAACATCCATAATGACAAACATAAGTAACGTGCCAGTGTCACAAGTATGAGACACCGGAGTGTATTAAATGGAGTAGAAAGGAAACACTGTAAGACATTTTATTAATGCAATAAATATACGTCACCTACTTTTAAATTTTAAATTTACTTCAAGCCTGATTTTAACAGTGACTATATTTAGCATTTATAACACGTTACGAAAATACAATATTGGAAGATGGTACAGTCATACCGAATTGTGCAGCGACTGTGAAGATCTGAAAGAGTAACAAATAAATACAATAAAAATTATACAATTTTTCTTGGACCACCTCTTCTAAATCTTTTCTGATTGTTGTTTTAAAAATAAGCAATGCCTTTCTTTCAAACTTTCACGAGAAGTGGCTCAGCCTGTAGCGAGGAGATTTCTACTAGGTTTCGAAAGTGCCCATGATGATCCATAAATTCTTCATATTTATGGAACCCGACGATTTCTCACAGCATTAAAAAAATACTTATTTTTGAACATCATTACAACAATATTCTTTGTAATATTTTTATTTTATTTTATTATGCATGCTCCATTACTATAAGTAATAGTACATGCTTTGTTGGCTTACATATTTACTTCTTTTCTAAGCTTACTTACTTACTATATACACAAGTTAGTGATTCTTCTACATGTTATTTTATACTCTATAATTTTTCAAGGGTTATGCTGAACACATATTTGTTAAAAATTTTGGCGTATTTGTTAATAAGATTATCTTTACTTTCTAATATTATCCTTCCATCTACGTATGCCTCCATTATTTTTTCCTCACACCCGGTTTTTCTGACAAATTTCGTCCCTTGATTTATATTCACATTATTTTTCAAATTGCTAAATTATATCATGTCGAATGACACATTAATTGTATATGTATAAGTGCAAAAGTCTTGGAACAAAACGACAATTTAAGTTTATTTCGCAAGTACAAAAATTCCTGTGCTGTATTAGATCTACTTTAACAATGTTATGAAACAACCTGTGGGATTTGTGGTTGATGCTCTGATGTCGAAGGTATACCAGTTTAGCGACTGTTTAAATGCTCATATCAGCTCGAACTGCCAGATGTCTGTTTTGTATAGGAAGTGTACCCAGATCGAGTCGCAGCAGACCCCGTCTTTCCCAACCAGTATGATCCACAATTTTCTCAACAGTCTGCAGGAGTGAAATACAGAATGTTGCAGCTACTCCTTCCTCGCCCCTGTCTACTACATAACACTTTAACATACACCACTATCAGTTCACTTAAAAGTAATATCTACAATTGTTACAAACTACTGCATTCTTTGTGGATACAGCTAAATATTTGATTCTACAACGAGTTTGCTCGGTAATTAGTAAACAAAACCCGATCTTTATTAACCCTTTAAGGAAGAAAATGAGTCTATTTGATTTAAAGGTCCAGTCCGCACCGCGCAGTGAACACTGTCTGCCTCGGTTATAATAACCGATAAGTTAATGCTGTATAGAGGAATAATCGCTATTTGTTCTGAGATCCACTTAAAACACAGAAATACAATGTAGGCAGAAGACAATTTCTGAATGTTATAGCTGGTGATATGTTGAGCAAGTTTCAAGCTTTAACATGTTAACATGTAATTCGGACGTGCATTCTGTAATAAAATGTTTATCTAAACGACTGCACAGCCTTGAACCTTTCATTATCATTTTCTCCTCAGACATCAAGCTCTTGTCACATTTGTAGAACTATATCCGAGTCATGGTACATACCGCATAAACGTTATTCTATTGGACCCTAAGTTTAAGTGTTCTCTCTCTCTCACTATGTAATTCCAACTTAGACTCAGCGCCTTGGGCTGCTTTCCATTATTACCGTAACATCTTGTGCATATCTAAACAGCAGCATACATCAGCCATGACAATGTCAAGTTGCGGCCTCGAGCGCCTGCTAATGCAAACTTTAATCAATTCTTCTACCAAGAATTGTAAAAAGGAGCAAAAAATGTCAGCATGTAATCTCTAGCGACATTCCACTCATTTCACTAGAGAGCGAGAAATATATAAAGATTAGAGAAATTAAAGAATCACAAGTAAAATGGGAAAGAATAGAGAAGAATATGAACTATAAAAAGAGGATACGGAAATGAAAATGGAAATAAATGCAATGGAATGAATAAGGTGTAAGAAAACAGAAAATGAAAAGAGGTAACTAAAAAGAGGGAGCAAGAAGAAGTAATGGAAGAGATTTCATGTTCGTAGGTCTACGTCCGAAAATTTCCTGAAATTCGCAGCACTTACACCACCCGCACTCTCATAAAACAACAGAGTTCGACACTTATGGACTATTTGCAGCACAGTGGCCACCTACAGCAGTGCGAGAATTGAATCTTCCACAGTCACGATTAACTAAATTAAAGTGGCCAGAATTTAGCCAGCTTCAACAGAAAATACAAAAAAAATAGAGGAAAATTAAGAAACCTGGTGCAAAATAAAACACCTAAAGATAACAATTTGACAACAATAAATCCTTAAACCATTGTTAGTTTCCTGTAGAAATTAGTGGACAAAATTAAAAATAATCTCCTCGTAAATGAGCACCGACTTTAATAAACACTTCGTGAATTTTTCTATCGTCATACTTGCCTCTCTGTAAAATTAAATACAAGACTAAAAGGTGCATTTCAGTAAACAGCGTACGTATGATCCATCTTGTTAGCCATCTTAGTTATTACGTTCAGCGACTGTCTCAGATAATCTTACTTGTCCTCGATCCTTCACCTAGGCTAGTTTCCCCTACTGCATTATAGGTCAGTTTCATGTATGACGTCATGGAAATGTGTTGCACTTCAGAGTCAATTTTCTTTTACAGATTAAATGAAAGATTAAATAGACAGCCTTTAAATAACTTTATTAGAGTGGTAAAATAAAGAAGATATATGGCGCCAGTAACCAGGACTGAACGGACGAAAAATACTAAAATGTTTTACGTTAGAAAACCACCTGAAAGACAAGGCATGAGTGGATAATACTAAAATCAATAATAATTACTAGATCAAACTCGAAGGAAATAATGCACAAGGCAGTGGCTTTGCCCGGGGTAGAAACTGGTCATAGGCTTTTATGGGCACGGCAATGAACCTTCCGATTCCATGTAAGGCAGGTCACTGAATAGATAACAGTCCCTCCAGGAGACTTTGTTCCTTCATAGTGATCTTTATTGAAAACAATATTTCCACTGCAAACTGTCCGTAATAACTTGTGTCAGTGTGCAGCGTGGAACGGTGTTCTGAAAATGTATGGTTTTGGAAAATGGTAAGACACAAGGCACAGATCATTTCCAAAGCCCAACTGTTCTATAGCTGCAGACCCCTTCCTTCCAATGCCTGACACTCGTCCGGCGTTAGTATCGACCTTGCCTCATAGTACAAACAAACCCACGGCATTTCTCCGTGTAAGTTACCGTCCTGTGCCCATAAAATCCCTCTTAAAAAAACAAAATAACCATAAATTGATACATAAATTCGACGTGTCCATTTGTAATTCCAAATTCCAAGTCAGAATTCTTTGCAAATCAAGACATTATCTAAAAGTTCATAACATTACTATTCCTATAAACACAATTAATCACATTACTTTATGGTATAATTGTAATAAAGTATACTGAAGTGTCAAAATCAATACTTACTACAATATTTAAACAACCATTCTCAGATCACGAAAACAATAGACAAAGTGGTGAGGTTTGAATCCGGCATCGTCTCCCCTCCCTGCCTACAGTGCACAAGTCTACCTGCTATGTTGACTACCATATTCTAGGGAACATTCTTATCAATTTTTTAAGTACTATCATACGCTTTAATATACCATAGCAAGTTTTGTACTACATGTCGCAACGAATTTAATTGAATGACACAATGTTATTATTGATAACCGGAAATTCGTAACACGTGTTCCAATAATGCACCAATAACTAAGAAAGAGAATGTTAAATAGTAGATTAAACAGAAGAGTAGAAATGACAGCAGATAGAATGAATTAACACGCAGAACGGAGGAAGCTGCTAGGCAGTTAGGAGTGAAAGAAATCAGTCTTTCCCTAGCCCCAAATTACACAGTTTCTTGGATAAATGCAAAAAGAATAAGTTATGTAAATAGAAACGTACTGTTTCTAATCGTATCACACCCTATATCGGGCGGAAAATATTATTTCTTGTAACTTGTTACATATTTATCATACCGAACAATGTTAACGATCAAAATCTCATTATGTTATAATCATAATTTTTCGAAATGCTTTCAGTTTCCTAGAAAATCTTCATATTTAGAAATCTGTTTCATATAAAATGTTTACATTAGACAGACATAAATAAAAATTATTTTTGCTTAACTTTCAGTCTACACCCCAACATCACTTTATACATCTAAAGTATTGTACTAATTTTGCAGAAAAGTCACGCGGAACAACAAGAATGGTCTTTCAATCTGCCTTAAATATATTCACTTACAACCGAATAACAATAGCCACAACCAAAACACAATTAGCAGATTTAACCTATCTGTCAGCATCGGCTAAATCAGCGAACTGGGGGGTGCAAGCGGTAAAGATGCTTCTGTCACAGTTTGTATGTGTCACTCTGTCAGATTCAACTAGAAGTTTATAGATTTTCTCTAACACTACGAGAAGGGACACTGACTTGCAACTTCAGACTGGTTGTTAGCTAAAGACTTCCTTATGTTTTAAGCAGAAGATTCTTGCACTGTACAGAATTCAGTTAAACGTTTAAATGCTTTAAGGACAGATGAAACGTAATCTTTTCCGTTAATTCGACTAAAGGAAGAAGAATCAATGTGGAATTGATCCGTACGTAACATTGCAGTAGACCGCTTTTACGTCCTTCCCAATGTAAAATTTGTGAGGCAATATCACTAGTTTCTTAGTAATCGTAGAGCTAGACATATACACATTATGGCTATTGGTTATGTAAAGACAGTAGAAAATGTATCAACTAATTACTTGAAGAATTGCATAGATTAGCCTGCTGAAGCTTCATAGATTTCAAATATTTTGAAAAATGGACAACGTCAAAAATGATACTGGTATGATGGTTATTTTCATTAAATCCAATTGAAGGTTACTGATGAAGAAGATATTAACAGAGCGCATAGTAATGACAGCATAGCGGCTGAAAAGAACGGCTTAGCAACGTCAATAACAAAGTCACGACATAAACCTCATCCAACTCTCACAAATTTATACGGCCTTCCATTTGGCTTTTTTGAATGCGTTTTCTCCCGTAATATACAGACATTCCTTCTCTTCCTCGATTTAACTCTATATCCAGACCAGAAGGATCTAATGAATTTCATCACTTTAAAAATATTACAGGATCAGTGTGGGTCGTAAAGTTTCGGGTTATGAGAATGTATCTACTGATTCGTAAGGCACAACCGTTATATGGGAATAACAATCAAAACGACAGCGACTTTTCTCGGGTTACAAAAGTCGGAGACGGCCTCCAGATGTCAATGGTAGCAGTCCATATACTGAATGAGCACCCGCACACTACCGACAAAGCAAGATCTTCTAGCTTGGGGGTTACCCGAAGGCGTAACTGCTCAATGGAAAACTTAAAATGTTACGGACTGTATCACAGTGCCCCGAAATTGTATAGGTCTTTTGGAACAAAGTAGGCAAGGAAAATGGACATGGGATTTGGAATTTGAAATTGTTTCCTAAAGGTCAGAGTCACTGAATACAGTTACAAGAGAACTAGCAAGGTGTATCTTAGATAAGTGAGATTAGAGGAATTCAGATGGAAAAGACCACCACAGAAAGAATTTGTTCCTACAGAAAATTTAGGTACAGAATTTTAGGTACACAAGAGAATTATACCTCTAGTTGATTGTGTCAAACTTGTTAGTAATACAGTATCAATTATTCTAAGAGGTCGTTTATGTGATATTATTATTCTTAAAGTGCGTGCCACAACTGAAGTGAAAGTGATGATCAATGGCATCGCATTGCTGCTGTCTGTGCCACACGACAATTGTGTTCAGAGAATTCCATGTGGAAGTACGGACAGAACACATTTGCAAACCGACATCTAGGAACAGTAGTCTCCATGATTCGATGTTCGAGTAGTGAAATTCACAACATCGCAAAACGTAATTGTCAACAGAATCATGTTCCTACATAGTAACATTCGTAAATACGAGTTTTATTCCTAATGACTGGAAGAATGGCTTCAGATCGATAGCATACTGATGCTGTGAAAGATACTGAAGTAGATTTTTCAGTCTAAGAGGGACAAACAATATAACAACATATTCGTATTGCCATCTCGACACAGGTTTTGCCATCTCTTGGTTTCCCTGTGTCTATAAGCAAATGCTGAGATGGTTCCCAAAATTCCAAGTTGCCACTACATGCTTCTCATATAGCCCTCCCGACTTAAATCTAGTAGTAACCAATTTCATGTTTTGTTTACGTGTAAAATAACCACTGCCACCGGGTAACAACCCAATTCCAGTAAATAAATAAATATAAATAATTAATAAAAAATTTGTGTAATAATATAAACACTTGGGTTCGAAAAATTTCGAGGAGTTTCTTGAGAAATTGAGTAGTACGATTTTCAAGAAGGACGCCGCTCCGTGGGGCTGGTAACTCACTAGGAAGGCTTGGTGGCGTTCACTTTGTGGAAAATAATTAATATATATTAATTCGCATGGTCGTCGGTCAAAGAATGGGCACAATAAGCAACACGATCGTACAATGAATGGGCTTACTCAAAAGGGTATTTACATTCTCCGGCACATTGCAGATTTTAGATCCTACATGGCGTTCGGGAAAATGGATACTTTTCCAGTAACCGCTTTTGACAGTAGTTTGGCTTGCATCTTGAAGGTTACGTTTCTGGAAAATGACGCTTTACATGTCGTCGCGCTGTTCGAATGTTACGGGAATTGTATTTTTGTAGTCTTTAGAATGTTACCTTCTGCTTTACAGTCGCTAATGAAAGCAGAGAATACTATAACCTGAGGTAATAGTTTAATATTTCAGGTTTTTATCGCTGCACCGTGCATTTTGCAAACTACGCAGTTCACATACCAACAAATGCACTATTTATTAACTTGGTTAAATGTTTAAAACGTGATACGAGTATATAATGACGTAATTTTACCGAGTGTTTTAACGTAAATATAACTTTAGTTAGGTACAGATAAAGCTCCCTGATGATGGTCATTGATGAACGAAACATGTAGGAGTGATACTATTGTGCATTTTAATGTAAATTTAAAACTTTTAACCAAGTTACTAAATAATGCATTTGTTGGTGTGAGAACTACGTAATATCTCAGGTTATTTAGCAATCATGCACAGACGTGCATATGAGTGTACATTATAAGTGAGGTACTGTGGAATTTGTCCTCTTTCGTCCATTCTGATTCACTATTCACCCTGCAGCCGTTAATTGAGCAGGTGACCGCTATTCCTATTTGTTGCACGGTTGATATCCCAATGACCGCTGTGCCTATTTGTTGCACGGTTGATATCCCAGTGACCGCTGTGCCTATTTGTTGCACGGTTGATATCCCAGTGACCGCTGTGCCTATTTGTTGCACGGTTGATATCCCAAAGACCGCTGTACCTATTTGTTGCACGGTTGATATCCCAAAGACCGCTGTACCTATTTGTTGCACGGTTGATATCCCAAAGACCGCTGTACCTATTTGTTGCACCGTTGATATCCCAATGACCGCATTGCACAATGCGCAGACTCTCAAAGTTCTTGCAGTTACATTTATCCACGAACACATTTTTTAATATTTGTATCATTGACACACTGGACACTCGTTAGTGAATTCGTCCTCGAAACTTTCGTTCCCTGACCTCAAGATGTTCACTGAAACAAACACTGTTGCATCGGTGCTCAGTACTTAGTTTATTTATTTCGTCATGAAACAAGAATTACCTGAACATTTCAAATTTGCTGTTAAGTTGCAGAATAAATAGTCTTCTATGCTCAACAGGGGACACCCCACTGATAATATCCACGCAGTGTCGGAGCATGTGCAGGTTTACCATCAAGGGGATAGTACATTCAAATGTGATAATAACCTTAATATATGTATGTATGTATGTACATATGTATTTATGTATGTATGTGTGAGTTTATGTACGTATGTATGTACGTATGCATGTATGTACGTATGTATGCACGTATGTATGTATGTACTTATGTAAGTATGTGTGTGTGTGTATGTATGTTTGTGTGTATGTGTGTACGTATGCATGTATATACGTATGTATGCACGTACGTATGTATGTATGTACGTACGTATGTACGTATGTATGTATGTACTTATGTATGCATGTATGTGTGTATGTATGTATGTATGCATGCATGTATGTAAGTATATTTGTATATATGTACACTTGTATGTATGTGTGTATGTATGTATGAATGTGCGTATGTACATATGTATGTATGAATGTATGTATTTATGTATGTATGAATGTATGTATGAATGTATGTATGTACGTATGTACGTACGAGGGGGTGCTGATAAGTCCTTGGCCTGACCTACTTCCCGATGTCGTAGTACGCAATCGATAGTGTCGTTGGAAAGAGGGGCCGACAATGTGGCGAATTGCAAGTCTTTTCTTGTTACAGTGGCCGAAAGGAAGCATGTCAGGCAACGCGCGGGATTCCAACAACATCGAGACGCGAGCTATCGTCAAGTTTTTTGTCTGCAAGTCAAGGCGCCGAAGGAAATTCACGCCATTCTGACAGGTACATTAGGGGAATATACACCATCATACGTCACCGTAAAAAAAAACTGGGTCGCCTTGTTTAAACGTCGTGATTTTTCCACCTGTGATGTGTCTCATCCTGGACGACCCAAAACTGTGACCACCCTGGAGATTATTGATCAAATTCACGAGCTAATCTTGAAAGACCGTCGGATTTTGGCTAAATCAATAGCTGAGCAACTGGGCATCTCGCGTAAGCGGGTTGGGTCCATCATTCATGAAGATTTGGAAATGCGGAAGCTCTCCGCGAAGTGGGACCCGAAATGCCTGAACGCAGATCAAAAACGTCAACGGTGCCAGTCGTCTGAGCAACGTTTGGAATTTTTTCGGCACGATCCAAATGATTTCCATTTCTATGAACATGGACGAAACCTGGTTATATCACTATGACCCGGAGACAAAGCAACAATCAATGGAGTGGCGGCATAGCGGTTCACCCCGCCCCAAAAATTCCGAGTACAAAAATTCGCTGGAAAATTTCTCGCCTCGATTTTTTGGGATCAAGACGGCATCCTCCTTATTGATTATCTTCCAAAGGGCCAAACTATTGACGCGAAGTATTACTCATCTCTGCTGGTGCAATTGAAGGAACCTTTGAAAGAAAAACGCGGCGGGAAGTTCACCAAAGAGGTCTTGTTCTTGCACGACAATGCCCCGGCTCACAGGGCACTTGAAACCCAGAAGAAACTGGCCTGTCTGGACTTTCAGTTTCTTGATCACCCACCCTATTCTCCGGATCTGGCCCCGTCGAGCTACCACCTGTTCCCTGGACTGAAAAAGAACAATTGAAAGCTTGTCATTTTTTTTCTGACGCGGAGGCCATTGTTGCCGCGGAGACCTGACTGGACGGACAAATTTCTGAAAATTTTTAAGTGGCTTGCAAATGTTAGAGCAATGGGCTAAGAAGTGTTTTGAGTTTCGTGAGTAGTATGTTGAATAAATCCCGAGTTTGGTCGCTCTAGCTTGTTTTCTTCCTGGTCGGGCCTGGCACATAGCACACATAACTTCACATGAGCAAACCACTGTAACTTGCTCGATACTGAATACTTTTATGTACATCTTTCCTCCTACTTTGTAGGTTACCATACTGCCGGTAAATTATTAAAATGTTTAAGATTCTACTCAGGGTGTTTATTCAACATTTATGTAGTAGGCTACAACGTTAACAATCTAATGCCATTCTAATTAGCAAATCAAAGAAAGTTAAAATTATAAAGTACCTCTAATTATTTCAGTTATACGGGCTAACTATCCCAACGACGATTCATGTTGGCTTAAGATTAGAGTTCTCATTTTATGTAAAAACCAAATTTTATTTGTCTCACCAAAAGAATTTTTAACTAATAAATTAAAATCAAGGAAAAATATCGCACAACACACACGCTTGGTCACTAATAATTATTCGTTGACCTACTCCAAAAAGACTCTTACCTGTCGTTCTTCTTCCTTCGCTTTAATCAAGGCTTTCTTTTGCATTAATTTCGCTTCAACAGTAATAATTATCCTTCCTATCGCGTTCGATAATGTTAATAATAACTAATAACTAATCATCATATATGAACGTGATTTCATAAATACTTATAAAGATGGGTAGAGCAAAGTCAAACACAACTTGTGGATATTTTATTGCTAAGGAACTTCATTCACACAGCGTATCTTAAGAACAGCTACATGTTTCGGCCTTTTCCAGGCCATTGTTCATATTACCTATCCGAGGCAACTGTACAATATCCAGTATTAGGCCTTTAGTATCTAACGAGATCTCGTTTTCGTCGTTACAATTTCATGTTCGCTTGAATATAAATTATTGTGAAATTTAAAATAGTTTTAAAATTTATAGTTATAAAATTTATAAATATTTAGACAGCATAATTTTTGGAGAGGAGTATCACATTAGGGAGTATATTGTTTTACTACGTTATTTCGCGAGTGACGAAGTGATTGAATCATGTGTGGTGTCGTAGTGATTGAACTCCTGGAGATGTTATGTAGAACTGTCTTTTCTTCGTCTATAGCGTTGGTCGCCAGTTGGATTTTTTTTAGAAAATTTTATGTAGACATTCTGGCAGGGAGAATCCAGGTTCGAAACGTTGGTTACGTGCAGACACGTATCTGTATCAGATGTGTCATGTACGACGTGAAAGTGCCCAGAGATGGCTGGTATATTAGTAGTTATTTATGGAAGAGATGCTAGTTGGTAGGCTATTTTTATTGTCAAGGGATAATGTTCTGGATTCCTATGGTAAGTTTCACTATAGAATCCACATTTAATAATACTTGAGATCAGGCGTGCTGTTCCTTGTTGATGTTGAAAGATAGTAGTGTATATACGTCTGTGATTAGTAGAGGACCAGTAGTAGTAGTAGTAGTAGAAGTAGTAGTAATAGTAGTAGTAGAAGTTGTGTTTGACCTATCTTTACGATTGCAGCACAACGGGGATGACTCATTTAAAAGTCACAAATACTTAATTAAATTTGACGATTAATATAAGTTACAGATCAAAGAAATATCATAATTGCTTACTAAGTCTTTCAGATCAACTCTTTCAATTGGGGTTGACCATAGTATAAATATATTTAATTTTGAGGATGACATTTTTTTAAGAATGGCCTGCCGAACAGTATAAATAATATTCATTTGCTTAGCGGCCTTGAACTCAAACTAAACCTCAGTTATTCGACAAACGTCCTCTCAAAATGTTTACATTAAAGAGCATTATTTAGGATTTCAGGAACTTTCATGTCAGTAATGGAGACGGATAAAATTACAAATATGGAGGATCCTCGTGTATACTCGTACATTCACACATGATTAGACATTTGCGGATGACTGAAATAGCTGAAACCGAGCTGAGAATTTGTTTAGACCACCAAGAAAGACAAATGGAAATGCCTCGGCACATACGTTCTTTGATTCTTTACATAATATTCTACAATAAACCTTTTCAACCATGAAAATGGAATAAGTCTGTACAGTCTGCGAGTATTTGCTGCAGACGATGACGAATACGAATTTTGTGTCAACGTTTGTCCCAATGTTAAACACACAGTTGAAGCGTTTAAATATAGAGCAAAAAAAGATGAATTATAATGAACCTCTTCTCTTCGCTGAAAGATGAATACTTCTACAGAGATTTTAGACGTATTTCCACAGCTATTCTACAACGACACAACGCACGGATTGCTACAGTGGCCAGGTGTGTAAGCCAGCTAAAATTCAGTACTTAATAGCGAATGTGGACGAGCCTGTTATTCTAAACTTTATATAAAAATTGTATAATGCTGTCATGATTGCATCCTCAACGTCTAGTTCCTGAAAACATGCATAGACTCAAGCCAACTTTAAGGTATTCTAAAGACAGTAAAAGTAAAGTGATCCCGTTACAGGCCCGGTGTGGCCCAGAGGGTGGGTAGAGTTATAGCTCTACTCTTCCATGACCGCGGCACTATAAGGGAGTGAGTGGTCAGCAGCACGCCCCGGCCACACTTTACCCCTGGGAAAGACCCGGTACCTATTTTACAGGAGGCTGGGTGGGCCCCATGGCCAGTCTGGACGGGCGGAAAATCTCGTCCCCATTGGGAATCGATCCCGGACCGTCAAGCCCGTAGTCAGTCGCTATACCGACTGAGCTACCCATTCTAAAGATAGTACATTACAATAACCTTTACTAGTGTTTTCAACACATCTGCCATTTAAATTGTTCTACACTTTTACGGTCTGCCCCTTTCTCCGATAAAGCTCTTGACACATCCACGAGGTATAATATCAACGCAATATCTGTTAGGTAGAAAATACGTACTAGTCAGATTTGTACCAGTATGTGCCGCTACGTGCGGTTTGTTTGGACCATGATCATGCTGTGAAATGTGTTTGTCTTTAAGATGCCTGTGATGACATCGATTTGTTTACAGCATGGTCATGATCCCATATAGAGTTGTTTGTTAGGTGGTCGTAATGTCGTACCTATTTTTTTAAAGATTAACATTCTGTTATGTCTGTGATCAATGCGTTTGATTTCTTCAGATAATCCCTTCACAGGGAAAGTCTATGTTGCTTACAGGTGGTGTTTTCAGTTATTCCATGCAGTATAGGCCGTACGATTGACTGATTCGTTATGTAGGCTACACTACCAGTGGCCTGGCTCTAATTTGGAAGTGAGCCAAAGCAAACATAATCAAGGCAGTAGCACGTAGAATGAGAATGTGAAGTGGACAGGCCCAAGTTGCTTTGTTGATTGTCAGATGGGGAGGTCACGAGCACTGCGTAGGCAGCCACTTCAAGATAGTATTCCGGTATTCACTTGAACACAACAAGCATGTTCACAAAAAGACGTAGTTCAACATGATTTGTAACATTTCTAAATTAGAGACGTTTGTTTCTCGAATGTAAATACGCAAAATTACTATTGCATCAGAGTTACGGGGTTCCTATCCTTGGGTTCTGATGATAACAATTATGGCGATTATGATTATAATTAATTATCCACTTTTGGCAGATTAGAATCCAATAAGCCGTATACATATTTTGTACATTAATAAACCTACATGTAGATGTAAATTTATTTTCTTTCCTTATTTTCAGCTTAAAATAAACACAAATTTTTAAATTCACATTGAATTTCTAATTGCTTTCATAGCTGTGTTTAGCAGTTAAATCTTCTACACTTCATTTTTTACGATTGTCTCACGTACTTAAGTGCACACACACAAAACAGTTGTAAATAAAGTAAATTTATTTGATGGTTTCACGGCGATGTTTTGTTAATGTCTCAATTGTAACAAAAAATTACGCCTGCTTTCATCCTTATAGCAAATTATATTCAGTTTCACAAAAGAAAGATTAGGACAACAAGTGTATTGCTACCGCCAGCCACTGCTATTAAAATACGTATTCACACAGCAAGAGTAGGCTGACGTGTAAATAAATTACAATACTAAAAACTAAAACTAAACTCCGTGGCCTTAGTCCGCACGCGAACTATACCGACAGAGCGGCCGCCGCCGGTCGGCGAAGTTAGTGCCAACTTTTGCGGATAGAGGGGTGTCACGTGG
>Ga0123354_10009887_pt1 | contig 14660 bp, 10 predicted proteins | sample TergutLab28metaG_2_FD_97872 | JGI IMG/M metagenome (GOLD analysis project Ga0123354, IMG submission 97872) | Labiotermes labralis P4 segment gut microbial communities from Petit-Saut dam, French Guiana - Lab288 P4 | ecosystem: Host-associated > Arthropoda: Insects > Digestive system > Gut ... | reverse complement strand
GGCATTTGTGTCCTGTTATAGGGTGAGCTTTACCTTTAATGTATTCTAACTATACCGTAAACTTCTCTTAGAAATTAATGATAAGTATACTTGCCACCACAATATTTACAACACAAATGTTAATACATGGAAAATTAAAACCTGGAAAGAGGTCCATTATGGAGACAAAGGTCCACAATGGACTGTAGGGCCATCTAACAAGAAGTACTTAGGCAAAGGTGAATTTCCCAGTCTGTGTATCTATTAGGAATCATACCTGGGAATCTTTGTGTTAGAGTAGGAATCAAAGTAGGGACTCTGAATTAATCTAATTATTGCCATATGAATGTGGTGTTTAAAGCCAGAATGTTATACATGCTTGCTTCAGTTCTGCTTCTTTAATTCCTGTCTGTCTGTGAAATATGTGATACAGAATTAAGAATTCAAGACATTAAGAATGAAAGGACCACTGGGAATCACAAAAAAAGGTGGAGAGTGAGAAACACAAACAGTGTTCTAAAAATTCCACACTTCCTGTGAACTGCACCATGACACTTGAAGATATTTTTAGCAATGTGAACAACCTTCATCTCAGAGTAAATGCAGGATAACAGAACTCTGTTTCTAGTGTTTAAAGATGATCTGCAGAGTGGCTTCTTGTGACTTTTTCATTCTTAAATTTTGTGTGAATTTAGAAGAGTTCATTACAGTATAATCAAATGTAAAAGGTAAGTATACAGTTGATGAAAATCAAATTTGGGGTAAATGGAGGGCTACATTTAAGAGTAAAACAAAAGGTGGAATTGTTAATGTGATGCAAATGGAATACCACTTAACGAAGCAATGACAAACAAGAAAATGAAGGGGTATATCTTATTCTTAAGTTCAATATTATGGCTTGAATGGTACAGTAAAATATGTTCATAGAATTCAGCATTAAAGGGAATGTAAAATTCCACTTTCAGGGTTTGAATACAGCTTTAAATTATGTCAGAGTAATGCAGTTAGTAATTTGTGGTTAATCAAAAGAAGGATATTTGTTGCAATGAAACCCTGGATTATATTCAGGAGACAGTTGCTCATACATTAACTAAGGAGAACTATTTTTATCACACATTTCTAACAATCATTTAGGAACCAATGGTGAAGCACAAAAGAGAAGGCGGTAGTACAGTGTAAGTAAAGTAAACTTTCAGACATATTTTGTTTTTTAATATTATGGACAATACAACTTATTTAAGTATGAAACATAAGAGACTATTTCTTAAAAATATACTTTAGTTATACGAATTTTAGATGAATAATTTATTGCAATTTCATCATTTCAATTCTACTATCAAAGTATTTACTAATGTTTCAGATTAAAGTTTGTGGCTATCTTATCTGAAATGTAACATTCACAACATCATATGATATTAAATAAAATTCCTACACCCTTTTCAGATCCACCCTATTATGTTATTACACGTTAGAAGCAAAACTGTCTTCAAAATGTTTTTAACTGCAATGCTATGGAACAGGTAATGGGAACTTCAGGTTCATGGCACATCCTGGCCTCTTGCTGGCATTGTGGCTCAGTAAGAATGTTTTCACGTGCCAATACAAGCGCCCTTAGTGTAGTCCACAAGATGACTCCAAAAGCACTTCAGTTTGATGATCATCGCACAGCTTTTCAACATAAGAATACTTGGGAGTTGCTGCGGGCCCTGCTTGTACTGAGGGCATGTGGATCGGACTTTCTGGTTGATAACAGTCTTAAGGTGAGTATAACAATCCGATCAATCACAAACAATCCTTACTATATCTGGGCCTAGTTGTAATATTACAATATTAAACCACAGAATATTTCCATCCACCTTACATTATAAAATAAAACAGCCTACCAATGTAACCATTATTCTTTTCACCATATACGACATTCATGGCTCTGTGTGTCACCAAAATTAAAGTAACATAATCACAAGACACAGTGAACACTGGCAATTAAAAATTATGTTACAAGGCATATGAAATAATTTGTCACAAATCTCCTGTACTCTGATTAAGTTGGGATAGCTCAGTCAGTATAGTGACTAGGCTATGGGCTGGATGATCTTGGGTTAGAATCCCAGAGGGGCACGAGATTTATCTCTTCTTCAAAACATCAAGACTGGCTCTGGGTCCCACCCAGCCTCCTACTGAATGGGCACTGGGGTTCTTTCTTTGGCATGAAGTGGCTGGGTCACAAAGATGACCGCTCACCTCCATCTAGTGCCAACGATAAGAATAACTGCAGTTGTACTTCTACTCCCCATATGTGCCTTCACAGCACGGACACCTTTACCTTTACCATATCCTGTATTGTCAGGCCAACATATAATGCAAATAAAAATAATTCTAATTGACTGACTCTGTGACAGTATGTGCAAAAGACACAAGACTGTTGAACACAAACTATGTAGTTGCTAAAAAATAAATGACAAAAATTTCCCAGCTACTCGAAGATATATACATATACTTGTACATACAATGCTTAAGTATAACTTTGACAGTTGCAAGAACCAACTAAAAGCTGTCAGCAATGCAGTGAGCAACAATGCTGTATCATAAACTGGTATGCATTCCTATTTGGTTCCTTGTTGTTAATCTGATGTTTCACTGTTTCTGGCATCAGTTTTAGTAACATTATTGCTGCCCCATCTACGACATGATATATAAATATAGTTAATTCTCCTTTTGCATAAACACTACACCACACAGACATAGGAATGGTTATACAGCTTCGCGATTTTCAAAATTTGGAGTAAATGGATTAATATTTAATGTTCTGTGCAGTTGTCTGCTACACACTAATTTTTATTTCCAACTACTGCACAAAGCTTAGTTTCTGCACTCATAAATGTGTTGGCCACCTGCTGCAGCCATCATCAGGGAGCTATATTATTATAAAGACACACGCAGCGTTATCATACGTCAGGAAATAGTAAACACACATACATCAGCATCATACAACTGTCAGCTGATGTACAGTATTACTAAAAAGTATTTAGATTAAGATACAAGTGAAGTAATTAAATGTAAAATGTAAGAATGTAAAAAGGCTGTCCCCAGACACCTTGCAGGATTAGATATCTCCTGGTTTGAGGGAGAAGAGATACAAGGTTTCGATGCATGGTATTTATTCCGTGAGTAGGGGTGTACAACTGAACTTTGTGCAGTGACTGGAAATATTACTAGTGTGCAAATGGGGTGATGTTTGCTTAACTTAACAGAAACAGGTCCCAGTGTCTTCTGGATAGGAGGCCGAATATGTCCCAGAACCATTCTGAATGGTGTTATGAAGTGATGAATCAGTGCACTGAACCATGAAATGAATGTCCCAAAAAGATTTCAGTGCATTTACAAGCTGTGAAAGCTTCAAACCTTACAAAAGAATCCCTATCTTTTCCTGGAATCAAACTCCAGTCAATGATCCCATAGCCAGTGAGTGAGTTACACAAGAATGTGGTAATAATCTAATTAATTAATTAAGTTAGTAATATGCTGGAGACTACAGAGAGAGAGAGAGAGAGAGAGAGAGAGAGAGAGAGAGTGGTCTGCTTAATGGTACTAATGATTGATCAACTTGCAGATACTACGAGACGGACAGCGGATACTTGGGGACAGAGTGCTGGGATGGTTCCTTCATCCTACATTGTACTCACAGTTTGTGGCAGGTAAAAAGGGTTCAGATTTAGCAGCAACAGCACAGTCACTTTTCAAACTGGGAATGAGGCTCATGGTAGCTCCTACATTGGAGGAGGATGTAGGAGAGAGCAGCTCAAGGTATGCCATTGTGAATTATTAGTTATAATTACAACATATCAGTTTCAAATTGTATTATTTGCTCACCTTCATGATATAAAATCTGGTGTCCTAGAGCAATAACTCCCCAATCCTGTGGGCAGTTATTCCACCAGTTCCATAAACCGGCATGCCTTTGCAGCAAGTCTTACTTCTCCAGCCACCATTTGGCTTCCCCTGTAACTCTGCCACTGTAAGCCAGACATCTTTCAAACATTTGCAACCTGCTTTGTTGTTGCAATGCATAAAATGTGAATTTAACTACGGTAGCCACGATACACTACAAACTGTGTATGTAAAATACAAAATCTATCAATACCAACAACCGAAGTACATGTTTTTATGTTTTGCTGACCGTGCATCCTGTTACAACTCTGGGTAAATGACCAACTTGATGCACAGTTACGTTGTATAAAACGATTTATTATTGTAATTCTCTACATGTTTCGAGCACCACTGTGCTCATCATCAGGAGGTCAAATTGTATTAATACAGCATTTGGCATAGTACTCTCAGTAAGTGACTGTTCGGTGTGCAAGTTGAGAAGGAACTGGTTGCAGTTGTAATACATGTCATTAAACTTTTAAATCAGCTGCACATCCCTTCCCTGGATTGGTTGACTGGGAGAGGGACACATTTGCTTCTGACATTCAGCTGACTGTTATAATAACTGATTCTGAGCCCCCAGAACCTGGGAGTACTTGTTGGTTTTGGTAATAAATACACAGCCTTGTAGAAACTGCTGAACAGAATCACATGACATGCATTATGCTACTTATACTAATGAATGGAGATGGTTGGATTTGAATTGAGGGACCTCAAGTAGGAAATATACTACGAAGACTCTGTTGTCTTCTTGAATTATTCAGTTGCATTCTGTCAATGCTAGATACATTAGTACAGTGTCATGACTCAGTTTCAGTAGCCTCATTTATGATAGAAAGGTGCATAACTTGACAGCAAAATTTGAATTAATGTCTGACTGGCTTTAAGACATGCATCCCCCCCTCCCCCATAATACCATTTTGTGTTCTCTCGCTTCCACTCTAATACTCCGAAAACTATGATCTTGTTTGCACACGGTACACATGTATTGACTTAGTTTTCTCCTGTACCTTTTGTAGACAGGATAAATATGACAAGAACCTGGAAGAAATGATCAGACTGGCAGAGCTGACACATCGGCATGGTGGAGTTCAACCGTGCTTGCAAACAAAGATCACAGCTTTGGTCTCTGCTGATACACTGGTACACCAACTTTAATGCTTTACATTTTGAAACTTAGAATTTTGTAACTGCCTTTGTAAATGGATCGGAATGCCCATGATGTGTGATACTAGAATCACAAAGATGTTTTATGTAGAGGAGCGAATTATTTTGTTTAGGTATTTGGAACAGTAAAATATTCAGCTGTCACTTTTTATACTCCTGCCACTTAAATAATGGATTTAAAAGGACTACAGAATGTGGAGATAAATTCACAGCCACACAGCAGGATACAGTTTATCAGACCACAGAAGAGACAAACACTTCCTCATATACCTTAATGGCCTGATACCAGTACATTCAGAAACCGATTTAATGGTGACATAACCCTTTTGTGACCGAATCAATTTTATTTGGTAATTTTTGCTGATAGACAGTGTTTTGGAACTACAATGCCTACTCTTAATGAGTAAATATTTCTTGTCTCCATACTTGTTGGGTTTTTGAGGAATGGCATGTGGCATTTGTCCCACTGAACCCTGGGTGGTGTGGGTGGAAGAAAGCATTTTTGAAGGAAAGTCATTTACAATAGAATAATTATATTTATTAATTTATGGTTTTCACTTGTTTTTTAAAATCTTGAGAATTACTTTCAATGGAATTTTTTAAAGCATGGGTGAACACACAAAGATGCCTAGGAATGGTTGGACACCTGTATATACAGGTCTCCTGCTTCCTTGTGCCTGAACCACCTTTCAGGACATTAAACTGGCAAATGTTTCCTAACTTCTCATTGTTGCATGCCATCTGGCACAGTTTGTTGTCTGTAAGGAAAGCTGGTCTGCCCTTCCTTTTATCTGCCTAATGAAAACAAGCCAGAATAGGACTTGGTCACGGTAACCAATGTGTTGCAGTTTCACATGATAAAACTGTTCACAGTCACAAGGTCCATCAGAAAGTAAAGCAGATGTTGTCATCTGATCATTTCTCTTGCAAAAACATGGCAGCTTCTTTCTACTTGCTCTAATCGTACCCATGGCAAAACAGCCAGTTTCATCATTGTTTTCATGATATGATATAATGTACAAAAACTGTTGAATACATTGAGTCTATGGGACTGGATGTATATAAATCACATGCTCTCACCAAGACAAAATAAAAAGTCTTCCCACATTTCTTTGTCTCCTGAATATATACCAAACTGCTAACAAATTCAGGTCCCAAGTAAGCCAGGCACCAAACTTTGTATCCATGCCTGAATGGCTTCATCGACATATACTATTTCACTGATGAACGGCACTTGAATGGTACCATGCAGTCATCGACTGCCATGACGATGTGGTGTGTACTTCTTACTCTATTCAGTGCATTATTAATTACTGGCCGCAATGTGTAAAGACGTTCGTGGCCAGCTTCACCTCCTGGTGCTGCATTTGCATTGTCATTGCCATGAATGTTTTCTGTAAGTTGAACTTGGTCTTAGTAATTAGGTTAGCAACAGCAGGAACACAAATGAGGGGTTCACTAGACCAGAATCGTCTCAGCTCCAGCGGCGTGTGAATACCCATCAACATATGTACTGTAATGAATGTATGCCTCTTCCTTGGTTTGGGGCTTCCAGTTACAACCGACCATTCTCAATGCTTGTCCTCCAAGTCATCTCTTGCACTCCTGCATTGCATGCAGATTTGTCTGGTCCTGAATAATTTCTAGTGTTTTTCAGTACTACACTGGAAGACTGGCAACATGGATCAGAGTTGATCGGCAGTGTGTTTTCACAGAGTACAAAAGTTCACGGTAGTAGGCAGCATGGAGAAGTGGGACCCCGACGTCCCCAACGGACTAAAAAGTGATGGTACGGGAATTAATATGTCCCGCTGGTCACAAAAGGGTTAATGTGGCTGGCAACAATGAAACGCACTTTGGCCATCATGTAAAGTACCCGAAATGAAGCAAATTTTGCTAGACAGATTTTCATAAAATACCCAATATCAAATTTCAAGTACATCCGTCTAGTGGCACCCACCATGATAATAACAGCCTGATCCCATTTCAGTCAAAGAGACTGATCTTATGACAATTTGATGTTGACTGCAACAATAAAATGTCTTTAGGACTTCATGTCATAGAATTTCCATATCGAAGAAATAATAGCCAAATTAAATAAAGCTTGTTTCGCAGTTAGATCAGTAAGGCCTTACTTGTCGTATGAAGGGGTGAGGACGATTTAGTTTCCTTATTTTCATTCTACTATGTCCTATGACATTATATTCTGGGGTAATTCATCTAAAAAAATTCTACAGTCAAGAATAAAAAAAAAACAACAATTAGTTTTTGTGAATTCATGCAATAGAACCTCTTGCCGTGAATTATTTAAAGAATTACAGATTTTGACCTGTCACTCGCAGTACACTTATTCCTTATTAATGTTTATTGTTAAAAACAGATGCCTTTTTAAATCAAGTTTTGATGTTCATAATCTTAGTACAAGATATATTTCTGATTTGCACTTGCCTTAGCTTATCTAACAATCTTACAAAATGGTGTCTTTTGTTCGGAAATTAAAATCTACATTCATCTTCCACAGTCTCTCAAAGAGCTATCACATGATGTTAGACAGTTTAGATTGGCTTTGAAAAGAATTCTCTTAAAAATGCCTTCTATTCTTTGGAGGTAAATCTTAGTTGTAAATCTTATAATTAACTCAGATTCTTACTGAAGGTGTAATTTCCTAATCATTTACCCAATATTAAGCAGTCAGTTTAAACATGGCTGTTGTTATATGTTACATTATCACGTTTTATGTATAATTTTAACCTGTTTGTGGATTTTAAATTTGTACGTTACATTGACATGGATTTTGTTCTGCAAACTCATATGATATTTAATTAGTTGTTTATACCTGATAAGACTAATTCCACATCTGTATGATCCATGGAATATAAATAAATGGGAATGAAAATGAGAATGTAAAGTACCCTACATTTTTGTCAGATTTCACCCAAATCTGGATTTTCTCAATGGATTTTCATAAAAGTGCTCATTATCAAATTTCACGGAAATTTGTCCAGTGGGAGCTGTGCTGATAAATGCGGACAGACTGATGGACATGATGAATGTGATAGGTTTTTGCAACTGTCCGAACACACCCATAAAGACGATTAAACAGCCCCCAGCGCCTGGGTTATGTACTTACCAAACTTTGTGAATAGAAAGAGCAGACGAGATTTGATGAAATACATGGCCAATATTGCTTGTGAAAAATGTCTATAAAGAGTTGAGCCATCATTATTTACATAACAACTTCTCACTTTCAATAGTTTCAGCTGTTAAATGGACATCCATCTCATCTACAAAATAATAATAATAATAAGAAATCATACAAAATTGTTAAATATATACAGTTTAAAGTGGAGTAAAAGAATAAGCATGTACGCAGCGAAGATATTTGTGGTACTTGACCAGCACAATACTTTCAGCATTAAAGGACACATGTAGGAATCAGTGTTAACCAGTAACATATTCTCAGCATTCTCAATGAAAACACAACTTCTTTGTAAACTAGTTGAATAAAGAGAGACCAACTTGATGTCACTTGCTTTATTATTTCATTACTTAATGCTCAACATGTTTTGGATGTATTAACATCTGAAACATGTTGAGCAGTAAATAATGAAATAATAAAGCAAGTGACATCAAGTTGGTCTCTCTTTATTCACCTATCAAGATGATGCACAGTCCAATAAACATAAGATTCTCTGTAAATTATTAAGTTTATGTGTAATTCTGTAAATAATATCTAGACAGTCAGCCTCATATTTGAAACCTAGTATGTGTGTACTTTTCACTGTAAATGACATCATATATTTACAACTCTTATATTTTCTTGTGCCACTTCTTCCAGCACAACTTGTCCCAAGTCTATGTAACTGAAAACGTGGATTCATGGAGAGTGATGGTGCAGCACATGGCATCTGCCATGTTGAACGAAGCACAACTACCAGACATTCCTGGCATTAATCAGACAGACAGGAACAATCTGTCCACAGCCTTAGGAAGATTCAGACGGCTTGGTAAAATATACGTCACAAAGACTAACGCTTGTATTTGAAAAAATCAGCCTGTTTCATACTAACTAATAATTGCTTAAGCAGTGAATCAACTTGTTGCCTTTTAAGGCAGAAAAGGTTTGTTTGATCCTGATACTGAACTGTCCCCTGAGAAGAATGGGTCAAGTTCCCACCCTCCAATTCTGCTTCTTTCAGGTCCACTACAACATTACCTTCCATCTGTGCCTAGGGCTTTCAGGAGGGCGTTGTCTTTCAGGATTTCTGACCAAAACTCGTGCTGTATTTCTCATTTCTACTACGAATGCTACATGCCTGACACATCACATACTCCGTGATTTGATTATAATAGTAGTTGGTGACAACACAGATCATGAAACTGTGAAGTATGTAATTATCTCCATTCTCTCAATATTTTCTCCCCTGTAGGTCCAAATATCCTCCTCAGCACACTGTTCTCACACTATATCTATGATCTTCTATCAGTGCGACAGTGTCCAAGTTTTACACGCATACAATTTTGAGTATTTTTAGCTGGGTTCTTTTTGTAGTAAATGGGAAGATAAAACATTCTGTAGTGAAAGGTAACAAGCATTTACCAAGGCAAATCTGCTATTAAGTTCTGCATGAATGTGATTCTAGGTATTCTGTTCTTCTAGGATATGACATCATATCCCAGGAGAATGGACTCATCAGGAACATCACTGCAAAAACTTGAGAACTCACAATGTGATTCTAATCTGAAGACCTGAATCTTCAGCAGTGCCACTGTCAGAACCTAAAACCTCCCTATTCCAATCCCAAATGCTTGGACCATGTCATATTTTTGAAGTATTTATTACTTAAAACTCATATTTTGTAATGATTTGTCTTGCACTCTGAGTATGTGCTACATACTGCTTGATCAATTTGATACAATTATAATGAATTATAAAAGTAATGAAGCAAGTCTAGCATTTTTTATGACTTCACATGCGGACATTTCTTACTTGGAAACACGAAACAATTAAGAATGTATGATGAGCCACTTTGATTCTTGAAGGTGAAACTGCTGTATCAAGGAACCTACATCTCTTGGTGGATGCCGAGCAAAGCTACGTAAATCCAGGCAGTAGCGTAATTGCACTAGCAATGATGGCAGTCTTCAATCAGAACAGGCCTGTTGTAGCTAATACTTATCAGTGTTACTTCAAGGTAACATCATTACTTCTTTGGCTAACACTGTCATGATACTTGTATTTATATTTTCCTCTGTCCATACATTAAACAAGTAATTTAATGCACAGAATTCAAGTATACAAGAGATGTCAGATATCACTGACATCTTGGACTTTCTTTAAGAGTTACTGGTGTAGACAACCACATGAAAAGCCGGTCTCTGTTTGAAGTACTGTGTGTGTGTATGTGCGTGCGCGCGCGTGCGTGCATGTGTACAGGGATAGTAACATATGCCAAGTCCTATTAACTGAATTAAAAAAAAATTATCTCATTTTGCACCTGTTTAATTTATGCATTGCCAAATTATATGAAAGCAATTGTACTAATTAAAGACAATGTGGAACCAAAAGTTAACAATCTAGTGGAGCATATTTTAATGAATCGCATTGGAAAAAAGTTTTTTTTTTACAAAACATTATTTTAAAAATCAATAATGGAACAAGTTTTCATGATAAAACCTATTTTATTTCTGATAGCTGCATATTCCACAGAGATATAATGCTTACTTACACTGTATTTATCATTTAGCTGCTTGATGGTTCCAACTTCCATTAATGTTGTCACTTCCACCTTTGACCATATATATATATATACACACACACACACACACACACACATGGTAGCTTAACATTCAAGGTCAAATATGTTCATTCGTTTTCCTCTGAAATAATGCTGCAAATTCCTGTATGTATTAAGTCTATAAAATGTGTAGCAAAGTCCATCTATGAGAGACATACAGAACTAAGTGCACAACATTTGCAAGCTCAGCTATGGAATTACTCTGTAATGCTAAGGCAATGAGTTAATATTTCATAGTTACACAAGCTCATTAGTCGAGATTCAAGTCTTCTCGGATGTTATGGCATGTCACTGGGAAAATGATTCCTAACATTTCAAATGATTTTAGTGCCTTCATAGTCACATTCAAGCAGTCCACCTGCTGTGGCAACCTCGGTAATTATACATTATGATACAAGACAGGCAACATATGTTTAATGTAACATTGAGGCACATTTGTTCAGCCCCTATTGCAGTGGAAAAGCAATAAGTATTACATATTCTGAGTGTGTGTTTGTCGCCTTAGGTATCCAGCATGCAATGTGCATGTGTCACATTGTCATCTGCTGCCAATCTGGCTCTACATTATTTTTCCACATTATCGGATAAATAGCATGATTTTCAACAAAATATTATTGGACATAAATTGTTTTTATTTTCTCTACAACTTTTGTCTGAAACATTTATTATTCTACTTGAAATTGAGTAAGATATGATCATAAATGTATATTGGTTTTTCATGTAAAGTACCCATTATTCCTGTCAGTTTGAATGAAGCTTGAATTTTCTTGATAATTTTAAAAAAACACTCAAATATAAAATTCCACAAAAATCTGTCCAGTGTGAACCGAGTTGTTCTGTGTGGACAGACAGACACGCAAACAGACAGACAGACAGAATTAAGTGAATAGTCATTTTTTGCAATTTTGCAAATGTGCCTAAATAATGAACTGAATAATCAAGCAACTGAATGACAGACGCTTATGTGTGATTTGAGGTATTCTGGGATGTTATCTGAAGTTGACTCGTAAATGTTGGTAATTATTTACCAGTTGACACCTGAATCTTGTGAAGGTGCTACTTCTGATTTGTTACACTTGCACAGACAATAACAAAGAAAAAGTTCTTATTTTAAAGAAAAGTCGTGTTCCTTTTACAAGAGGGCTCTGGAGACATTGCAACTGGAACTAGATGTCACTGAAAGTCTAGGGGCATGTTTTGCTGTAAAACTGGTGAGAGGAGCATACCTTGAGAGGGAAACAGAATTGGATTCCACCAGCACTTGTAAGTCCCATGCTGAGACCGGAGAAAACTATAAAAGGTGACTATCATAGGTAGATTTTTATTTCTGAACATTATTACACTTTTATGTTTAATGCTTTGAAGGTGATTATATCTGACAATAGTCACATTTTGTTAAACCTGTGTGATGCTGACCAACCTCCATCTCGTGCCTAGGTTAAGAATGATTGGAACTATTTATCCACTACCCCTACCTGCCTTCATTGCATGGACAGGGACAAACTTACCTTTGAATTTCAATACAGTACAAATTTTTTCCTTCTTTTTTAACTTATTTCAAAGGATTAGGAAGAAATAAGATAGCTATATGGTTCATATCTGACAGGTTCCCCAACCTCCCTCAGTAAGACATCCATTAACATTATATGCAGTTTTATCACCGATGTTTTCTGTTGGTTTGGCATTAAATGGCCAGTCTTAGCAAATAGTCTGAAATTTTGTGATCTCATCTGGTGGGGGGATTGGATTCAACTTTTTAAACCTATGATGGGGCCAGGAGTCCATATAATGACTTGGGATGGTCCAGTGTTTGCAACCCCATATGGGGGGAGCGGGTGAAGAAATGCTCTCTTCTCCGTGTTTGTCTAGACTGGCCATGAGGTGCACCCTTTCTCTTCTCAGGGGCATTGTGGCCGCGGCGTGGTGTTGACCACCTATCCAATCTAGAGGTGAGGTTAAGAATGAGGAAAAGCTGTACCTCTGTTTCCCCTCCATACCTCCCAAGGCATCGTTACCTTTACATGTGTATAGCAATAAAACTTTAAAGCAATACAAGACGTAACCCCGGGATTTGCAATGCTTGCCTTCTAGGGTCTTAGAACAAGCTCTGCTTCATGCAAAGAAGGTGGGACCACATCGCTGTCTTGTTGTCATGGCAACCCACAATGAGGAAACTATTCGTCATTCTGTTTCACGCTTATTGGAACTTGGACTTCACCCCACAGCTGGACACGTGGTGTTTGCACAGATCTATGGCATGGCTGAACAAATTTCTGTGCCGTTAGGTGAGATAAGATAGTCAAAATATTATGTACTTAATGACAAGTACGTAATACTGTTTCTTTGAACTTCGGCAAATAAATACATAAAAAATTGAATGAACACGTAGATAAGTAACACACAACTTCAGTAAAACATGCTCTTTGTAAATACTAATACTATAAACCTGTTCAAAATCCCACATATACAGGGTTATTCAAAATGATTGTCGGGGTTTTAACAACTGCCACCTTGTTCTCCAGATGCAACCTCATGTGATTTCTTTCTATGGGGTTACGTCAAGGATCAGGTTTATGTTCCTCCTCTTCCCGCAAGTATCCCAGAACTGAAGGTATGAATCAGAACCGCCATTGAAACCATCACCGCTGACATGCTACAAACAGTTTGGAACGAACTCGATTATTGTGTTGTTGTTTGTAGAATCACAAAGGGTGCATATATAGAGCACCTGTAAGGTATGTAACAAAAACTTGGGAGTGTTGTTCTATTAAATAAAAAATACATATACTCGTATCTCAAGTGTTTTGTGTATGGCAAGTTGTTAAAACCCCTGACAATCATTTAAAATAACCCTGTATTAGTAATTACTTTGATTCTTTAATTTTTCTGAAAATAGCATTCATCATAAATACTTCTTAAGAGCAAGCATAGAGTCTACAGTCTCTATGAACACCTTACCAATGAAGGCCACAGTACATGACATGGTTCAACCTTTTTCCTGTTGACAATCTATATACATATGCCAATTTTCTGGCAAACCAATGTCAACAATTGATATAATTAAAGTCTCCGTTTCACAGAAAATCTATGCCTACAAATTACGGTCAGCTATGTGCAAAGATTATGGTGAAGGAACTACTGTTAATTTTTCTTGAGTTCTATTCCACTATTTTATTAATTAATATACAGCGGTATGTTTACAGCACATGCAGGCTATTTGGTTTACAAATCTGTGCCAATGGGCACACTGAATCAAGTGCTTCCCTACCTAGCTCGGAGAGCTGCTGAAAACAGATCAGTGCTGCACGGTGCTCGCAAGGAGCGGGAGCTGCTGCAACAGGAATTGCGATGGAGACTCACCTCTAGGTTTCAAAGATGACCTGCACTGAAAGATAAACACAGCCAACTTACAGTTCTGGATTAAAATTTTTTACTGCTCTAACCTTCCTGTACTTCTCCTTGCTGATAATTACTAGTGGCAGCCACTTGTAGTGTAAAAGCACTCCTGAATCACTGTGGGTGAATGACTTGTTTCACTGGTAGCAAATTGCACTTGTACAGCGAATTCAAATGAACACTGAACAGCAAGCTGAATGGCCTTTTTTTTTTTTTAAAGTGCGCCATTTTACAGGCACTGAGGCTCTGTACAGGCCGTACGGCCCATCAGGGGAGTAGAGGTATAGCTCTACTGTACAGGCACTGAGGCTCTGTACAGGCCGTACGGCCTATAGGGGGAGTAGAGGTATAGCTCTACTGTACAGGCACTGAGGCTCTGTACAGGCCGTACGG
>Ga0123354_10009886_pt1 | contig 14660 bp, 9 predicted proteins | sample TergutLab28metaG_2_FD_97872 | JGI IMG/M metagenome (GOLD analysis project Ga0123354, IMG submission 97872) | Labiotermes labralis P4 segment gut microbial communities from Petit-Saut dam, French Guiana - Lab288 P4 | ecosystem: Host-associated > Arthropoda: Insects > Digestive system > Gut ... | reverse complement strand
GGAAGATCGTAACACCGACAGTCGGTTTGATGCTGTAGTCTGGAAGATCGTAACACCGACAGTCGGTTTGATGCTGTAGTCTGGAAGATCGTAACACCGACAGTCGGTTTGATGCTGTAGTCTTGAAGATCGTAACACCGACAGTCGGTTTGATGCTGTAGTCTGGAAGATCGTAACACCGACAGTAGGTTTGATACGGTAGTCTGGAAGATCGTAACACCGACAGCCTATTTGATGCTGTAGTCTGTAAGATCGTAACACCGACAGTAGGTTTGATGCTGTAGTCTAGAAGGTCGTAAAACCGAAGGCCACAGTACACATTTACACCGTCTTGAAAATTTCAAATTCCATAACGCTAAACTTGCATATTTCTTGAGGTTTGCTTTCCCAGTATACTGTCAGTCGCATTTTGACGATTATGTACCTTTTAAATTTACCCATCCGTAAGGGTGACAAACGTCTGAATTTTATTAACACCATACCCATTTCTGGCGCGTTAGTGTAGTCGCGCTAAGCTGCTGTTAACTTCATCATGTTCGTCCGTCCGTCCGAATGCATCAGCGCTGCTCACACCGGAAGGATTTCCATGAAATTTTATATGAGGGGCTTCTATGAAACTCCATATCTGGTTAAAATCGGATCAAAATATGGGTTAGTTTACATGAAGATCTAATTAAGTTTTATTGTTGCCAGTGACATAATTTCGCCATAAATTATGTGCGACACGCAGTACTTCTATATTACTGACAGTGACATGTAGCTAAAATATACACAGGGAACGCGTTGTTGCGTTTCAATTGTAACAGTAGTTATACGAACGCGCCACAATGTTACGTTGTATTCTTATAATGAAAGCCAACGAGATACATTATTTCTCATATTTATTTGATAAAGTACTCTACATGTTTCGGACATGTCCACTGTCCATCATCAGGAGTATCTCAACACTGTATACACGCAATAGTTATTTGTCGTTCTACTTCTGTTGGCGTCTGCTAGCGTGGTCAGGATGAGAACTAGAACGACAAATACCTATTGCGTGTATACAGTGTTGAGATACTCCTGATGATGGACAGTGGACATGTCCGAAACATGTAGAGTACTTTATCAAATGAATTTGAGAAAAAATGCATCTCGTTGGCTTAAGTTATAAGAATATATCACGATGCACGGTCCTGTGAATATCAAAACGTTGTAACTACACTGCCCTGCCAACCTTGTTTCAGACGTCGCTAGACAGGGCATTACAATAAATTGTGAGCGTACTTTCCTCTCGAGTCAGTTGGTCTGTCTATGTCACGCGATCCGAACACGATGGAGCCGTTGCTGCTTCCACCGTACGGAGCAACTTGGCAGTTTTCCGACGAGCGTATCCGGGATATGTGTCTTTTTTTCCCGATCTGAAGAGTTAAAGCAGTCTTCCAGCCGGCTACCGACTCGTTTTGCTTGGATATAACAAAATAGTACGTAAAGCAGCCTTAACAGTACCTAAATTCACGCTCCTTTTACTCTGCAGAAGAATTTTTTAAGAGTACAGATGATCAGTAATACTGTTTTAAAAACGTTTTGCAGTACGTAAATTTGTTTATGTCTCTTTGCGACTTGTTCCACATCCTACTGTCTTTTTGACACACCTACGGATGCGTGGAATATATGTACGTTATATATTTATGTATGTACAATAAACAGATGGGGACCGCGGCGGCACAGTGGTTAAGGTGCTGCGCTACAAATCGGAAGGTCGCTCGTTCGATCCCAGCTGGTGTCAGTGGATTTTTCATTGATATAAAATCCTTCCGATCGCACTATGTCCCTGAGGTCGACTCAGCCTCTAACAGAAATGAGTACCAGGAGCATTTCCTGGGGGTAAAGGCGGCCGGTGCGTAAGTCTGACAACTACCACCATGTTGTGCCGTTGTCATAAAATCTGGGAACCTTAACTTCCTGGAACCCTCTGGGCCACTCCAGGCCTGTAAAGGGACTGCTTTTTTTTTATAATAAACAGATACATCGTTTTGATCTTAAATGAATTAATTTATAAATAATTACAATAAATTCGCCATTTATGAAGCGTTAGTTGGCACTCAGACCTGAAATATTTCTTTGATGATGCTTCAGTTATTCCTAATGTTTGTTTATTGTTACAATTTTCATACAGTCTGTTTATTCCAAATTATTATCTTATAGGAAAAATTCGTTAATATTTCAAATTGATCTCGAAATAAAGGTACCATATTCACGCGTGAAACTCGCCACACAAATGTGTAACTTATTGATTTAACTTTGCAAAACTAAGCTGCAAGTTTAGATACTCAAAGAAGAGGCTTAAGGCACTTACGCACACCTTAGGAGCGAAATATGTAAGGACAAATTTCATAAAATTAATACCTGAATTATTCGTACGCACACCTGCGTGTAAGACGACGCCTAACGTTTAAAATTTGGTACACTCGTTTACTTTAATTAAATGTTCTTATTAATCTGACTATTTCCATTTACGTTACATGTTGCTGCCAGAATAACTATTCCGCTTTTTTTTTCCTCCTACCAGTTGTCACATTTTACTATGCCGAACTTTTCAAATACACTTATACCGCCATTCTTTCTTAAAATTGTGGTCAAAATAATCAGCTTTCCCTTCTGGGCTATTCATGAAACATGCCCTCAACTTCAGTAAAAACATCTAATCCAGTCATAGTTTAGTCCTGCGCCCGGCTGAAGAGAAACTGCACGTGAGATTCAAATATCAGCCACGGAATGTACTTGCACATGGCGTCGAATGTGCGTTAGAAGTGTTTTGTCATGGGCTATGTAGCCACATAGGCATTCTTTTTGTGGATATATATGAGTCAGAATCCAGATACAACGAAATTGATTGCACCGCGTATTTGCTTCACTGGACATTCATTTCAGCAAGCACGCTAGCACACCAACTGTGAAAGGTACTTAGTGGGCATTGCTGTAATCTGAATTTGTTCACATTCAATTAACGAGCACAGCACGCGCGAATGTACCTTCCCGATACAAATGTACCTCATCTCGAATTTTCACGTGTCGTTTCACTATGCCAATAATGCATGGAATGGCAAATGAATTACACAATAGTAAGAAACAAATCTGGCCATAACTGATATTTGTGGTGGCTCCACTCTTGGAATTCATCTGTCTGCGAGTGTGTTCTCCACCTCAGCCTACTGTCAGGCGAGTAGAAGCAGCAGCTGAGTCAATTTGCCTCCACGGGCAACATTTTAAGTAGCAACATTACACGTTCTCGGAAAAGGACAGTCATATTCTTTCACAGAAGGTATCCTGTTTGTGTGAGACAACTTAACTCTGCCATAGTGTTGTAATCGTAAGGAATTTTACAGACTAAATAAATCATCTTGCCCAAATTTTTTCAGTCGTTCTAAGAGGAGTTTACTGCCTTAGTGGGAGTCTTTTGTTATAGCAGCACTACAGTAGCAACCTCGAGGCAAGTGACAAGGAGTAAAAAATGTTACTGGAGGTTGTTCCTAATGGAAAAATGATTTACAGTGGCAACAGATAAAAAGACTTAGTCAAGAAAACCGTCGTGCAAAGTTTAGAACTATTATATTGTGGCTGACTCTAAGCTTCCGCTCCAACAAAAAAAGAGTAGCACTCTTTCAGGTTTGGTGAGGGATTTAGCCCTATGCCCAGACAGTATACTAACTTCTAACAGCTCTTCTTTGGTGTGAGAGTCTTTAACCATTGAGAGCTTTCGCCTTTCGTTCAGACTTTCTTTGTTTTATTCGTAAGAGCTTGCGACGCTTGTCCCTCCTCCTCCCCCCACCCATCCAACTCGCCTCTTTATTTCAAGCACCCTTTTTTCTCGGACAGATTTTACCATTCTTTTATAATGTCTCAGAGATGCGAATATTTAGCTAATTAATTTTAGGGAACACCTTTGAAAGCTAATTGCAGATAAGCTAACCCATTCAACACATTCTGTAGAATCCGAAGACCCTCTATTACGCTCATGCATTAACTCGGCACTGGACAGTGTAACAGCTAGACGAATGCAGTATTCGCCACTGCTTTCTTCTTTTTATGTAAGACTTTCCTTTTTGTTCATCTCCCATTTACGTCAAGATCTTGCAAGTGACTCATTCCTCTAAGGTTTGATTCCTGAAGTATTTTATGCACGTACAGTGTTTTCTTTACTTTGTGGATAATACTTTTTGTGTAAGTGGAAAAAGGGAATGACGTACCTGTATTTCAAAACGGAATAAAAATGTTACTACTCATATTACGGCGAAAAATTGTGCGTGATTACTGGATTCGTTTTTATGCTTCAATTTTTTCAGAAGTTAGATTTATCTGCTCAGTGCCCGTACACAAGACTATTATATTCGGCCTTTTTTATTGTCTAAAGAGTTTTTCATTCACGTAACTCTTCGGAAAGTGGCTTAGTCACGTCATCAGTTGTCATATAAAAAGTTTTTTCGCCTTAGAACAGTCAGACACAGTTAATGTCTGCCCCCTTACTGCTGTAGTGGATGTAATAGTAACCAAAACGTAAGATTTTCTATAAGATTCTCCGAATTCGTTGGTTTTTACACCCTTTTCGTAACAGTTGGTCTTTGTTTTGCTTGCCATTGGCGGTGGCAATGTTCGTTTTTTTTAATTTTTATTGAATAATTTTACGGTTTGGGTTAATTGGCTTGTCATGTTATCTCGCGCTGTTGATATTCAACACTCGCGGCTTATATGTCCTGACTGGAACTGCTATTGCTGTTTTGGGATATGCCAAAAATAATAGGTTTCATAACGTTACTTCCGTATACCCACGGAAGCGTACACAGAGCATACTGTAAGTACGCCTGTGACACTGGACATTGTAGAAGATGCTATTCTTACGCTGAAACAGTCATCGCCACAGACCGTTGGCGAACTACTCATTACTGATATATAAGGTATGACGGTTTAGGCGACGACGGTGCTTATTGTGAAGACCGACGTCACAATTTAATGACTTTTATAACAAAGGGTTGCATTGTCGTCTGTGGTTTCTGGACAGGTAAATGGCCTTTCGTTATAATACGGAACTCAAACTATTTAATTTGCACGAACAGAAATTTATTGTCATTAAAAAATATATTTATGAAGCATAAAAAAAACAGTTGAGTGAGAACTGAAAGTGTAACGGCCTTAGTACATGTATGTATACTGCAGAGGTTTGATTTGGGATCTCCCTACCTCTATTTATACCTCTACGTACTCAACAAAAATCACTCGTAGTAATCAGAGGATCTGCCCGTTCTGGTGGCCGTACTGTCAAAGGCATATTTCTAAAGCCGCTTGACTGCTGGCATTGCTTGTTCGAATCCCGTTGAGGGCATTGATGTTCGACTGTTGGGCGTGTTGTGTAGGTAGAGGCATCTACGACGAGCTAATCACTCGTTCAGAGGAGTCCTACCGTGTGTGGCTGTTTGTGTGTGTGTGTGTGTCTAATTGTATGTGATGTCCAAACGAGACCGCCTAAGCCTGATTTGGTCTGTTGCGCCACAGGAAATAATATGTAAGATCTAAACCTACAATTGCGTTTTTCTAGCTCGGATTTCAGGTGTTTTTGTGAGATTCTCAGCACACATTTATACAGAGAGTAGCATGACGGCTTCCGTTCGTATTAGGTATTTTCAAATAGCTAATATAACCACTATGGGCCTAGTAAGGATAATTATAAGTATAATTAAAGATACAGTCTATACAAGTGTTGTAACACTATAAAATATTAGTATTAAAACTAATATAGTTAATGGCTTCGCTTCCCATGTGTAAAGAAGCAAAAAATTTTCTCACACTAAAACAAGATTGCGTGCGGATTCGTGGTGTTTGAGAACAAATTTCTGGGAAAAACATTCGAAATTGAAAGCATTATCTTGGATAATAAATTACGTAAGATGAAGCCTCGGAACTGTGTTAATCAGTTACAGGAGAGAGAGATGGGGGGGGGGGGAGTAGTAAGCATGCGTGAAATGAGAAACGTGTACAAAATTTCGATCAATAGGCCTGGAGGAAGCAGGCTAATGAGGAGACACATATACTTTTTTTGTGTCTCGACAGCCTCTAGGGGGGCAGTGCCTCCTCATTACCGAAGCTTCATGAGCACATTCAGTTACACACGCCACACTGAGTAATATTCCTCTGAGCGAGTGGCCGGTCTGTCACAGAGACCTCTCTACCATAAAATATACAACACTCACAAGAGTCCGATATCCATACTCCCGGCGGGATTTGAACTCGTAATCCCAGCGAGCGAGCGGCCTGAGACCAGGCGGCCACTGGGATCGGCGAGGCAGAATTAGTAGTAGATATTATTAAATGGATCTTGGGGAAAGAGAGTGGTAGGATATACAGTGAAATCAACTACCTCTCTATGTGTTCTGTTGCTAGGCTTTCGAGAATACCATAATAAATCATCAATTTTCATAATTTATGAATCTCCCTGAAAAGTGGACCGTCCACTAACTCTTCAAGCAACACTTAGTTATTTTGCTGTTTGCCACTTATTTGACCATCAGTTTACAATAATATTTCATGCAGCTCTGTTTTCATCTTCCAGAGTGAAGGTCGCTAGAAGATGTCGCTTTGACGCGACTTTTTTATTTCGCCAACTTATGAAAATTTTACTTACAGCTCAGGCAATTTGTTTCGTTTCACTCGTGTTTATCACAAGAAAGTTGTTTATTTCGTGGTTCAGTGTTTCATAACATGGAAACCTCTATCTTAAGAAAGTGAACAGCCTACTTCTTACATGTGTTAAGGTAGCCTGTATAATTGTATCACATCGACTTTGTATAAAAGTGTAAATATTTCAAGCACAAAGTTTAGACGTAAGTTTTGCTGTGTCAGGTGGCAAGTAAGTAAGTCTCTGTGTGTGATGAAAGCTTCCTCTTTGTGGTCAGAGTGACGTCGGAATCAGTTAAACTTATTTTTCAAAATACTCCTGTTTTCCCCTATTTTCATTTTATTTTCCATAATTAACTATATCATTTACAGGCCTACTGTTCTGCATGAAGGTACAACTACATTCGTTTGTCTTCATTTTGTAAGCGTTTCTGCAATTATGTCTTCAACGATCCAGGACGGGTGCAGTACTGTCCAGTTACTGGTTGGTTCTTGTTTCGGAGCTATAAATTGTAATCCTCTTTCTTACCAAAAGAATTAACAACGCAATTTAAAATACAGAATGCTTCTTTTATCATGTCCCTGAGTACAGCAGCTATCACGGGACATCCCGGCCGTTTCATGCTTGGTATTCGTTGAAGTTGTCCTACGCAGGGACAGGCTCAAGATGTAGTATCAGGTGCGTCAGAGAAGAATGTCATTCACGTCTGTTCACTGTGAAAGGACACGGATTATAAGACATATTTTATACTCTCAAAAGTTACCAGAAGTATTTAAAAATACTTCTCCCGCACATTCTCTATGGTGCTTTAAATGCTTTGAATGGGAGACTCACTCATCCACTAAATCACACACTTACTGACGGTGTACATATTAGCCATATTCGCAAAAAATTCCGCAAGTTCTGAATATTTTACGTCACGTATGTAACACAAAGTCTTTTGGAATCTTGCCAGAAGTACATGGAAGATACGGTGAGAAGTGAGGTTCTCTGTAAAATGGTTACGAATTAAACGCTAAACGCACTGTCCAAACGTTGCCCTGCAACTGTAAGTCAAACTGAATGGCCCATGCAAGCTTACAGTGCAACTGAACCGTTGGTTCTGTTCCACCTTAATATAACTTATGTAATGGCACTCAACAAGAGCACTTATCGGCGATAAAGAAGCAAGACTGATGGTCCCTTCAGACTGCAACTTCTCACGCGGACCGCTTCAGGAGTACTGTAACTATGACCACTACAACTGAGTAGTGTTGACGCTAGCGCCTGCGAAGCCACGTTCAGGCTACCCGCTCGTCTCAGGAGTACTATCAAGTTGTCTACCAGAGCAGGCACTCCTCTTTGTCGTCCTGGAAGCCAGCCAGAGATTTTGCTCAACTAGCGATGTGGCTGGTCTCTACATTCTCATAAATCATCACCATATTGCCTACAATGTTCAGTGTTAAAACCAAAGAGCTTCCAAAACATTGCTGTCTTGATGACAGACATTTGTTAATTACACTTTGGGAACTTTATAATTGGCCAATTATTAGGACAAGAAATTGAGATCGAAACCTTGTGGGATGTTACGCCATGTTGCCTCGCAGAGACTAACTGACGTTTCCAAGGGGCTGAGTGAGTTTTTGAAATTATATTACTATGTTTTGTCACCTTTCATTAGTCCACGCATACTAATGTCCTGTAATATTTCAATCGTAATTATCACTGCTTTGAAAACTTCAAATATTGCAGGAAAAGAAAAGAAAACAATTTTAACCCTACAAATAAATTTTCACATAGATTTTATTTTAATTCTCACTCTTAATTTCCATAACAGCGCCTTTTGAAGTGCGCGGGTTGTACGGAATGTTCGACAAAAGTTTTGCAAAATTTAAGAATTGTACGATTGAATGTAGAGTTCCTATAAACACAATTATTTATTGATCTCATTAATTTAAATTAGTGGCTACATGTTTCGGCCAAAGGTTGGTCATCTTCAGGCCAATAGGGGACATAAATAAAATTTTATCTTTATGTCACGTATTGGCTTGAAGGTGACCAACATCTTGACGCAACATGTAGCTATGTAATTTATATTAACAAAAACCAATAAATAGTCGATTATGGTATTATACACACAACATCATGTCTGTAGTAAGAACAGTAAATGCTATTCAGGACGTTGTTATGTGAATCATTTGGAGTAAAAGACGTTATATCAACATGTGCCACATTTTCAACAGCTACACCACTATGAATATTTCTGTGTATGTACATGTCTGGAACCGAAAATTTTACACTACGTATGCTTCGTCATAGTTTACAAATAAAAGGAAATCTGCCTGTCAGACAACACCAGAAAGGAAAGATATCCATCAAGTCTTAACGCACTGTACGCAATATTTAAGATAACAGTAAAAACAGAGGCAAAAATAGAGCCATATTCTACTGGATGTACAACATCAAAAGAAAATTATGCGTCAGGCAAGAAAAACTGTGTCAATTCTTAGTTATTTTACCGAGTTGGTTATGTTAATTTATGTAGTTAAGTGGCAACGTTGAATAAGAACGTCGGTTCTCATTTTAAAATATCAAATACCGTCAACCTTCACCTATGTTACAATCACAAGACAGTAACTGTACAAAATGATCACCAATCTGTATGCACAGTTGCTCGCATCTCAAAGAGAATTTGCTGCCTTTCTGATCATCTCATCCTTTCCCCTTATGCAGTCAGCGGACTGAATGATTTGCTGCAGTATTTTCTCTCTTGTCTGTGATTTTGATGGTAGAACATGTCATTCTTGAGCCCCACAAGAAGTAGTGAAGGGCTGAGAGATCTGGTGAATTCCCAGGCCAAGCCTACGGAGAAGAAAAGGTAAGAGATGAGGTAAAAGGGAGAGGTTTGTGCTGGAAATTGGAGAAAGCTTGAAGGTGTTTCATTAGAACTGATCGAGCACTGTGTCTTACAGTATGTTGAAATATTAAATTGCTCTTAGCTACGTAATGGTTGATAATCGGGCGTATGTTGTTGTATATTTTTAACTCATTGTAACTCATAAAATAACATCTTAAGTTTAGCACACCTTATGTACAACATTCTGTGTAGTCTAATATTAGAGCAGTGGTAAGTGATGTTTTGGAGGGACGAAATAATATAGTTAGTACTGCCGTTTAAGTTACTCGGCCAGCACTTCCCTGGTAGTAATAAGAACAAGACATGAATGTGTAAGTATAAGGTACCATTGAGGCCCGTTCGCGTATCCATTGTTGCCGTGGAAAATCAAGGATTATTCCGTATTGTGAGTGTTTGTTTCTGTAGCCTTAGGTATCCAACGTGCACAGAATATGTACCTTATTATATTTTCGTCGGTGGTAATATAAAGTTTCTCGTCATTATCTCACAAACGGCACTATTTTCGAATAGAATTTTTGAACATAAAACGTGTGTTTTGGGTTTCTCTACAAACTTTTTGTGATATCGCCACATTGGCATGTAACTGACTGCACCCCATGTCTGATGTTATCTAGTCAAAAAATGTAATTGTCATGTGAACCTGTACTGTACATGACTGCTGTCGGTTCACAATTCGTGTTTCGTGTGTGAGGTTCCGGTAGTTTTCCTTTACCTGTAATAGGAAAGAAGTACACACCTTGAATAACCAGCAAGTAAAATAATGTGGTAACGTCTGTTGCATGAAGGAGAGTTCCCTACGCCCGAGTTGTACAGAGTGATTCAGGAGCAAAGGACAATATTTTTTTAGGTGAAAATGTGGGTAAATTTAAGAAAACAAGCTCACATGAACGTGTGTTTAAATTTAAATGTGTTTACCGAGATAGAGCTCTTTGAATCTGCAAATATGAAAACATTGTAAGTGGTAATAAAGAGAGAGAAATTAAGTATTTTAAATTTAATTTAGAGTTTAATTTAATGTGTAATTGACAAATTTATTACACAGAAAATACCAGTTTGTTACAGTCCACAATAAATGTTCGAAAAATCCCGCCGTCAACCTCAATTCACTTTGCAACTCGTGTGCGAAGGTCGCATGTTATTCGTCTTTCGTTGATCGTTACGATTTTATTTCGGCAGCAGTATCCAAAATGCAAGCGAGCAATTCGTCTCAGGCATCCACCTTTCTTAATCCAACCACACACACAAAAATCTAAAGTAGCTAGCTGAAGAATAACAAACCAATTAGATGCTACTTGTTATTTTATTGTAATTCTTGTAAGCTCAATATTTTTCGGGCATTACTATGCCCATCATCAGGAGCTCGCGACTATGATGTTGATTACCACATTGGTCGTATCGTTCTTGGTTTGCTGTACGTTGGAGGTTAGGTGTAGTTAGGCTGGAGTGGTGTCCGGGCTGCAGGCTTGAGCCTGCAACGCGGACACGACTCCAGCCTACCCGCACCTAACCTCAAACATACAGCAAACCAAGAAAAACACGACCAATGTGGTAAACAACATCATAGTCGCGAGCTCCTGATGATGGGCATAGTAACACCCAAAACATGTTGAGCCTATAAGAAGTACAATAAAATAACAAGTGGCATCTAGTTGGTTTTTTATTCTTCTGTTATCACAATGATGCACTGTCAAATAAACATCAAATAAAGTAGTTAGGTCTGGAGATTCAAATAGCCTTCACTCGGTAACCATTCAGAATTAGACTCATAATTGCGTGAACGTTTTTCTTACAGTGACCAGTATTTTCTCCTCCCAAAATCTTGGCCTTTCCTCCCGAATCACCCCGTATAGTGAAGTGTTTCCAGTACGGTCCGTGAGTTCAAAGTGCGCTGTGGTGTCAGTTCCGCAATGCCTCGCCGGTTTTGCTTTTCGACGATGGAACGAAAATTAGTTTTACAGTAACGATCAGTCGAAACACAATGTACAAACAAAAAGCTGCCCTACTGCGTGGATGATTATATGAGTGAGACGAGTTAAAAAAATACCCACAAAGCGAAACACCTCTGCAGCGTTATAGGAATACCGCCAAAGATAGTAACTACAGGAACACCGATAAGCTTGTTAACCATACAGACAGTTTACGGTTGGTAACCATAGTAATCATAAATTATAGATATTACATTTGCCTTCCATTGTAATTTTTTATAACAGCTTCGACTGATGATGGCCTTATAGGCCGAAACATGTAGCGAATTGCGGTAAAAACGGGATGTTTTTAACGATAAAATTATATGTGTTTCATTGGATTGTTTGGGCACAAATGTTTCTCCGTAGGTTGCTTTCTCCGAAAGACTGAGTCACAGTGCTGCTCTGAAACGTATGTGGCTATTTGCCAGTAAACACGACGTAACATCTCAGAAGACTCGAATCTGACGCGGTTAAGTTTATACTTTCAGGCCTTCATAAAGGACATGGAGCAACGAAAGATACTTAACTGAATGTCGTTCGCGTAATTTAATCTGCCATTCCTTGCTCAGTGCGAGTGAACGCCAGTTTTGTGTGTTACCTGTTATGGGAAAATACTTTGAGATTGCCACATTGTGTAAGGGCCGCCTAGCTGTCTTTATATTGTAATTTGGCTCTGGACAGTAGTGACTGGACATCAACACGAAGCTGAATTATTTTTCTTCCGCCCACTTCTACACTAAGCATATTAGTAGCTTCTAGTGAAGTGTGTTTTCCTTTATAGGTGCTTTTCGCAAAATTTCGGAGAGCGACTATTAGCTTTGTCATGTCTGTCTGTCCGTCCGTTCGCGTGCAACAATTCTGCTCCCACATGACGGATTATCATGAAATTTTATATTTGACAATTTTTTTAAAAACTGTCGAGAAAATTAGACTTTCATTAAAATCGGACAAGAATAACGGGTACTTTACCTGAAGACCACTAAATATTTTTGATCATGTCTCGGTCATTTCTTCTTAGAATGAGAAATGTTTCAGAGAAAAGTAGTAGAGAAAATCAATCACAAAGTTTGTGTTCAATAACTTTTTTTTTTTCGAAAATGGCGCCCTTTATGAGGTAATGTGGCAAAATATTGTAGAGTGGGATAGGCCACATATGACAATATGGCGCATGCGCATTGCATGCTGGGTGCCTAAGGCTACAGACACATAATCAGAATACGTAATATTTATTGCTTTTCCACGCTACAATGATTTCACGAACGCGTTTCGGTGTTACGTTATACGTATTTTGCCTGTCTTCTATGCTTTCGCCCAGTAAAATTCCACTGTTAAAACCTCTGTGAAGACAGGCACCTACATTTAACATTCTCAGAAGCCACTTTCATAAAATGCATCGTAATGTTTTTCTCATATTTCTAAATATGTCCATAACGGCCACTCTAACTCCTATAAGGATTGGTTTTTCCCTCGCTTCCACACCACAATCTGCATGTCTTGCTTGCCTCCACCCGGTAGCCACATATTCACTCTGTCTTAAACTTCTTAATTACACAAAGAATAAATATCGCTCTGGCAGCAAAACCTGAAAGTTGAACACCGCTAACCAGCACACTGAGTATTAAATACGATCCTAAGCCAGTAACATCCACTCCCTGTCAAAACCTATTCGACTTAGATTTATCTTAATGTGAACATTCTTGGCCTTCCGAGTGGTATTTTTTCCTGAGCTCACTTTAGCCTGCCCTTTCCCGGGTCCTGTTTTCGTGCCCACCTCAAATCTTCCTGCGGTTGACCTGTATAGAGTGCTGTTTCCTGATCTACACCGCATACAGAGTGTTCCGTTTATATGTAGAAATAGTGAAGCAAGCATGTAAGATGCCTGCCCCCCCCGGCCCCCTGCTGTAATTGACTCAACCACGAAGCTGCCCCCTCCCAACCCCCGCTGTAAAGGCCGCTAGGAAAATTTCCTTAGTCATTCAGTGTAAGGTCATTGTCTTGTTTCTGTTTACTTGGCTACCAGTTGTGCAGTAATTCTCTAATCGATATTTGGGTTTGTTCGAAAGAAGAGGTTTTGTTCATTCTTTAATATCGTTCTGCAACTAAGTACCTTACTGCAGTTCGTGAAGCATTCTTCTGTGTGTCCTATAAAGAAGTTGTGTATGAGGCAAGGATATTCCGGTCTGTGACGTTTTTAACGCACGCTACCGTATGCCTTGTTGAAGAAACGCTAACCCGATTGTTTCGTAAATATTTGAGAATATTATCCACGGAAATTGGTCCAAGACAAGTTGTCACAGCGTAACTTTACAGCTAAAGATATGACCATGTACATTCGAATCAGTGCATCGCCTTCAAGCCCTGATAACAGCTGCAGTAAGTCCGTATTACAGTTTCTTTTGCCAGAAGTAGTTAATGTTTTGGACATTTTGTTTCTTTTGGGGGGGGAGAGGGAGAAAGGGGGCAAGCTTCTATTTGAGAGGAAGCATTAAAAGTTAAAGCAGCAGAATGTGCAGTTCTGAAAACCCATTTTCCTTGCATGAAAGTCCACTGTATTCGTTAAAAATTTGTGTTCGGTGTGCGGTGTAACAATAATAAATTTTGGGGCCATTGTTCTTTCAATAGACACTTACTGCGGAAAATTATCAAAATGTTTTGACTCAGTACATTACTATGCTACAAATTAATGAAAGGCATTACAAGATGGGGCGAACTGACGTGCTGCGAACGCAACAACGGTGATCGTAGTGGTGGGCTTTGAATGTGATCACCATGACTGCCTGACCTCACGTCACCTGACTTCTTCTGTATGGATTTCTTCAAGAAGGAGTGTATGTAAATAAATTGAGAAGCTTGGAGGTCCTGAAACGTGACATTAAATAAGCTTTTTTTTATCTCGGTATTTAACCAACTTGATGCACAAAATTTGTTTCACAATAAGTTTGATTTCATGCCTCTACATGTTTCGAGCACATGTGCTCATCATCAGGAGGTCAAAATTGCATTGTACAGCCTCTGGTATCAACAAACCTATAGGTGTGATGATACCAGAGGCTGTGTAATGCAATTTTGACCTCCTGATGATGAGCACATGTGCTCGAAACATGTAGAGGCATGAAATAAAACTTACTGTGAAACAAATTTTGTGCAT
>Ga0123354_10009884_pt1 | contig 14661 bp, 10 predicted proteins | sample TergutLab28metaG_2_FD_97872 | JGI IMG/M metagenome (GOLD analysis project Ga0123354, IMG submission 97872) | Labiotermes labralis P4 segment gut microbial communities from Petit-Saut dam, French Guiana - Lab288 P4 | ecosystem: Host-associated > Arthropoda: Insects > Digestive system > Gut ... | reverse complement strand
TATAATCTTTTTCAAATGAAGCCAACTAGGTGCACACTACTTCTTAGTATATTTATTTCAACTTCTCTACATGTTTCGGGCAACTATGTGCCCATCATCAGGAGAACTTACTGTATCTATGCGGCATTGGTATTTTGCACTCTGTATGTTCTCCTGATGATGGGCACATAGTTGCCCGAAACATGTACAGAAGTTGAAATAAATATACTAAGAAGTAGTGTGTACCTAGTTGGCTTCATTTGAAAAAGATTATAGAGGGATACACGGTCAACAAAACATAGAAAGTCATCTGAGAGCTTTAAGCTTCACCTTAGCGTTATAACAAACTAGATTGCATGCTTTCTGTCACACCTTGCTTACTATGATGTATGGAATAAGCCTGTGCGTGTGTTTGAATAATGCAGGAGGGTGGGGTGGGGAGTACATGAATAATTGGCAGTTTACCATCCTTGTGTAGGTGTCATGGTGATAATGTGCACATGTATTTTTACAGTGAACTGATAAGTAAATATAATGCCAAATGTAAAGAGAATGAGACTCTGCAGAAACAACAAAAGAAGTACAATGCCTTGCTAAAGGATTACCAGAGCAAATTGATAAGTGCTGTGACAAAACAAATGCCTTTGGAAGAGGTAAGAAATGTGTACTGCGTGTGCTGGATTAATATGCAGAGTAGGATAAACGTTCTGCTCCTAGACTAATTGTAATGTAACCCTGCTGTATCTCTTAAATGGCCTTGTGTTAAGATGTAAATTGTCAGAGTTCTAAGCTTGCTTCATAAGGTCCAGTTAAAAGAGTTGTGGGAATGTCTTGAATTTCATTATGCCCCAGGTCACTCTCAAGTTTAGGACACAAAAGGTCAGTAGGAGTACAGGTGTTCCTAATTATTCATGGTCAGTTTGGACCAGAAAAATGGTCAGTTTGGACCAGAAAAATGTCTTTTGAAGAATATCCCTGTTAAGCACAGATTTTCTGCCCACAAGAAGTAATGTGATTCTGTGGTAATGATGACTGGTTTGGTATATACAGCAGCCTACATTTTACAACTAAACATCAATTGAATATGAACTTAGTATAAAATATTGTGTTTTAATGCATGTGGGAGGCAGACTGGTACCATATTCTGTTTGAAAATTTGTGGTTCAAAGATGTGATTCCTGGAATTGCAGGAATTCAGTTATGGTTCCTTAAAAATTTGGCTCTTTATATGCAGGGAAACAAATATGGGAGACTCTAAAATGTCTTCCTCATCAAACTTTATACAGTCAGTTCCATGAACTGGGAAGATTGTTTTCCTTAGGGTTCCATAATAGTGAATGAATGTCTAGAGCAGTTGAGTTTGTGGTGTAGGTAGTTACCATTACTTCAGAGTAGCATGCTGCTTTACCAGAGGTGGGAGCATCGCGTTCTGTTGTAGTGTTTATAACTACCAAGAATGCATGATGTCATGACCCAGAAGACCAGTGTTTATATTGCACATTGTTTTGATGATCTCCAACCTCATGATTGTCACTGGTGTATGGAGTACTATGAAACCAAAGTGTTTAAACTACTAGCACTAAATCCCACCTTGGAGCCCTGTTTTGAATCAGTGCATTGCAGCTCGTATTTTAAGAAAGTTGTCTTACCCTTTTCTTCTATACTCCTTGACATTTTCTATTAAAGGCCGATTCACACATAGCATGCCATGCCACTCCTCTGCCATGCTGTGCCACTCCCCTGCCATGCCGTGCTTTTAATTCACACATTTCATGCTGTGCCTCCTGCCATGCTCCGACAGTGCCGTGTCCTTCATGAAAGTCTGCATGGTAGCCGGAAATATCCGAACTACTAGTCCAACAGTTTAACAGATCATCTTTTTTGTAGTGTGCTGCTACCACTCTTTTCCTCGTCCATGACAAACGTTGCTTGGTTTCACACTGGCTATCTGCATCTGAGATTGGTATGCTTCTGATAACAACCATGTGGAACTCCGCGTGGTAGCCGGAAGAAGCCAAACGCAGGCAGGTAGCCCACAGGCCATCTCTTGATGGACATGCTGTGCCATGGCCTTAATAAAAACGACATGGTCAGACCATGGCATGGGCATGGCACGGAAAGTGTGAATCACACATGGCCGCACTGTGCAAATCAAATGGGAAAAACACTTTCTAAACCCTTAGTGGCACAGCATGGGCGCTGCATGCTACGTGTGAATCGACCTTAATGAAAATGAATCCATAAATATGTGAAGAATTCATGCTAACAATGTGTCTTCAGAGCTACTAGGGAGAAAATTTTGCCATTCTTTTCATACTTTCACCTGAAAAAGTTAAAAATGTGAGATGTGTATTGACAGGAAGTGGAGAAGTTGAAGAAAGTGAAAGTTGCTCTGGAGGAAACACTGGAGTCAGAGACCAATTGTTATGCAGCTACTGAGAAGCACAACATCCAGCTGAATAGCTTGGTGCAGCAATTGAAAGATGAGGTCGTCAAATTTGAAATGAAATTGGAACTGCAGAAAGGTAAGCTGGTGATGCTAGATCAAATTTTACTTTTAGAATGAGTCTTAACTTTGAGCTACAAAAATCGTGTTTGTGGTACAAAAGGCGACTTATATTATTGTCAACATGTATGTGTGATGCAAAAATACTGAAAGGTGCATACATTTTTTATGTTACAGAAGCAACTTCAAATCTAACCCGTTCGCTGAAGGAAGCTGAAGCTGAGAAGTTGTCTGTGGAGAAGAAAAGACTGCGGACACTGCAGAATGTTGTCTCATTTGCAGATTTTGTCCAGAGAGAAGGTGATTTTTTCATACATATTGTGCATGGCACAATGGGCTGGGTAGCTCAGTCGGTATAGTGACTGACTACGGGCTGGATGGTCAAGGATCTAATCCTGGTAGGGACGAGATTTTCCACACGTCCGGACTGGCCCTGGGGCCCACCCAGCCTCCTGTAAAATGGGTACCGCATCTTTCCCGGGGGTAAAGTGTGGCCGGGCGTGCTGCTGACCACTCACCTTCTTCTAGTGCCGCGGTCATGGAAGAGTAGAGCGCTACCTCTACCCACCCTCTGGGCCACACCGGGCCTGTAACGGGATCATTTTACCTTCTTTTTATTATGCATGGCACTTGTACCATTGGTTTTGTTGGTGGTTGGGGGGGAGTGTTACTGGTATACAAACAATTTTCAGTCACGCTCACAAAATTGTAAACAGCGGCTATTAGCTTTGCTGTGTGTGTCTGTCCATCCATCTGCTCCTACTAGACAGATTTTTATGAAATTCAGTGATCGAGGATTTTTGGAAATCTATTGAGAATGTTCAAGTTTCTTTAAAATCTGACGAGAGTAACGGGTACTTTACATGAAGACCTGTGTTCATTTGTGATAATATCCCCTGAATTCTCCTTAGAATGAGAAATGTTTCAGACACGTGTTGTAGAGAAATTCAAAATACACATTTTGTGTTCAGTACATTGTTTTTCCAAAAATCCTGCTGTTTATGAGATAATGCAGAAAAATGTAGGGCTGGACAGGTCACAGATGGCAATATAGTATGGCTTATGTACAATGCCTGCTGGGTAACTAAGGCTACAGACACATGCTCAGAATATGTATTGCGTTGCTTTTTCATGGTGACAGTGGTTACTGGAACTTGCTGGAATGTTATGTTATACATACATTATCCATCTTGTTGTATAACCGAAGCACGTGGGTTTTAAACTTAATCTCTGACCCTGATGGAAGATGAAGTTATTTGAAAGCAAAATGCTGAGGAGAATAGTGTGTTTTTATTCTGCATATCTTGGGGCAGTGGTATTTATGTTTGGAAAACGCGAAACAAGGTCCCCTGGGGTCCATGCTTGTGCAGCTGATAACAGTTAATTTCAGTTTTTGACACTGGAATTAAATGCATGATGTTGTCTTCAGAAGACTGAAGCAGTCAATAATGGCCGCGTAAGAGCAGCCATAATCTGCCATTAGCAGTAGTTGACATCCAACATTTTGAGCAGCATACTGTGCGTTACATATCTTTAACATTTCGTGTCAAAGGATTAATAGAGTTGTTGAAGAATAAAAGACCAACTTGATGTCACTTGCTATTTTATTTCACTTCTTACGTACTCAACATGTTTTGGACATTAATATATCCATCGTCAGGAACTTGCGACTGTGCTGTTGAATTACCACATCGGTCTTTTGTTCTGTAAAGACCCAACCGCACCAAATCTCCAACACACAACGTACTGAGGTATGTACAATCTGAAATTCATATAACAGAGTACATTAACAATGCACCAAATTACCAATCAACCAATGAAACATACTGCACACAAGAGAACACAATGATCACGAAGCATAAAAGATAACGGTCAATATCAATGAAAATACGCCTACCAACTACAACAAAGTGACAAAGCACATCACACCAAACACACATTGCTAAACACCATAAATTTACACTAACGCTAAATCCTCTGTCTCTACAGAACAAAACGACCAATGTGGTAATTCAACAGCACAGTCGCAAGCTCCTTATGATGGATATATTAATGTCCGAAACATGTTGAGTACATAAGCAGTGAAATAAAGTAGCAAGTGATATCAAGTTGGTCTTTTATTCTTCAACTGTTATACAATGATGCATGGTCCAATAAACGTAAGATTAATAGATTAGTTTGAACGGTAATATTCTGCCAGTTTCAGTTTGCTAATGGTTGTCAGAGGATGATGTTATTTGTGTACTGGGAAAGTACCTTAAATTCTGGTATTTTTTTTTGTAGGCAGACTTACTTCTATACACAAAAAAATGCTGGCACGTTGGCGCACAGAACTTGAGTGTCTTGCAAGTGGTGAAGGTGACTTTTCAGAAGATGAAGGAATTTTCTCACCAGCACTGTCCAGTAACTGTTCATCCAGAGATATTGGCCTTGGTTCCATCACAGACCTGTTATCTGATGATGAACATGGCTCAGTTATTTCTATGAGCCTGGAATCCAACATAACCAGTGTCAGGGATCGAAGTGGTGAGACTTAGTGCTGTTTGTTTAACGTATATAAAATCTGTACAAGTACTTACGTAAACCATTCACGTCAGAATTTTAGGACCTGAAATCTGTGCTCTTTTTTGTATTGTGTTTGTGTGACTTTCTGCACTATTTTTATATATTGTGTTTGTGTGGTTTTCTGCCCTTCTTTGTATTTTGTTGGTATGTTTTCTGCTGTTTGTCCTGTTAGTTATTTTATTGTGTTTTTTATTTCAGCTGCAGTTCCTTCAGATGTGACATGCAAACCTTCTACCTCTGACTGCCCAAAGAAAGTAAAACACAGGAACAGTAGTAAGCTGTCATCAGGCACTGTGGTTCCACTTATTTTTGGTTTAAAATATGAGGGAATGATAGGAACTAGTGGGGTTCAGTTACAAGAGTCCTCTGAAGTAGCAGCAATGTCTGGAGCAGAATCAGCCAAAATGAACTCTTCTACCAGCCCCTTAGTTTCTCTGAATACATCTTATGTTGGAGTGTCTGTGACTGAGAACAGGAGTGAAGTGGATAAAGTAAAGTCTGGTGATAGAAACTCGATGGCAGTTGTTACACATAAAGCTGGTCCAACATCTGGGACAAAGAGTCTGGGACCTCTGTCATTGTTTGATCCAGATGTTCCACCAGCTTTGAGTGGAGGTGGATATAATAACGAGACAACAACCAGTGAGGCAGTGACAAATAGGAATGGTGCTGATGTGGTTACTGTTATGGACAATTCTGACTGCACATCAACAGCAACAAGAGTGGAGTCTCCTGTGGATATAAGTCTGTTCATTGAGAATATTATGGAAGAGATGAGTGTTCCAAATCCCCTGTCACCAGTCGGCTCAGAGCCAGAGACAAGCAGAAGCCATGGTAAAAGTATGTATTATTTAACTTGTATTTCTATCTACCTAATTCCGTTTGACACAAGGAACTTGTAATTAGAGGTAAGGTCAAGCTTCTGTAATGTGATATTTTGTATAGTTTTCAAAGACTGGCCCACTCCTTAATTTATCTGTGTGTCATGTATATGTTTAAGAAAGAGTTGTGATTGTGAGAAAGAGGGATGTGCACTGACGTAACCTTCTGGAATGCTGTTTCTCTGTGCTGTAGAACCCACATGGTTCAGAGCATTGATTCTCAGCCTTATATGTTATTTTGTCAAATAATTCTAGTCCCATCACAGCAGCTCTTCAAAGCATTATTAGGTAGGAAACCCAAACTTGCTGTTTTTCTGCTGCTTTTCAACTAATGCTATTCCATAGGAGAGTTTAACTTTTTCCAAACTTCCAGCATCTGAGCAGGCCTCACACTCTCAGAAACTAAATTCTGACATGACAAAGCTCATGTCTTGAAATATTAGCAGTTTCTTTTCAAATATTGCCTCTCACATCTTGCAAAGAGAGCCAAATGCCCAAAATTTTCTCATCTGTTAATTCCCTGAATGTTGATTTCAGAATTAATTGAATACATTGGTCAAATTTTTTTTTAAACAGTTGTGCTATGATTTTGCACTCGTGGCCTACCAAAGTCTGACTCAGGCCATGTAAAGGAACATTATGGACTGCTTGGCGATTTTTAGAACACAGATGTTTGTATGCGGGTTTTTTGTTTTCCCACATAATGTGAATCATGTCTCATTTGAGAAAAGCATCAGTTTGTGTAGTCTTTTACACAGAACTTTTCAGGTAGGATATTTTTTAGAAAAGTTTGGAAACTTTTTCTGTGACTCATACATTGCCAAGTCCATCTTGGGTCCATATGTAATAATAGACTACTAACAACCATGTGCCCATACCAGCCATTCAGGTATTAGTGGCAACAACAGAGTAACATTGTCCACTGTCATACCTACACCTGTCAAAATTGTATTTTCCTGTATATGAGATTTTAACTTCAAACAATCATGCTGTATGAGTGTGAGATCCCCTGAAGATATATAGGTTTGGACTGATATTATATAAAGAATAACTAATATCTCATAGTTAGAATAATGCAGATATCATATAACTAACTTGTAATTTAGAAGAACACCGATCTCCAACAATGAAACATTTCTATGCAGCATGTAAGTTATGGCCATATATGGAAATTTTACCATTTTGACATCATTACCATTAATTCTTCATTTTCTTTCAGGAAATTCATTATTAGCCAGCACTGAGCAGGTAGAGCTGCATGATGCTTCCACGTGGACTTGGGTTGAGATGTCAGACGCTGCTGTTGGACTGGATAAAATTGCTGACTGTCCACACCATGTAGCTGTTCAAACAAGTGGCATTACCACCTGCAAAACTGCCTGTCAGACCAATATCATCACATACAACACGTGTGCTGTACAGACTGATGATGTGGACATGCTGCACACTGCACACACGGTCTCCCAAACAGAGGACAAGTTCAGTAACTGTGGATTACCGAATGAGAGAACAACTTGCAATATAGGCAAAGAGCACGACAAAGTCAAATGCATCAGGAATGCTCTTACTAATGATACTGCAGTGGCAAATAATTGCTTGAAATCAAATGGGTCCTTGTCAAAAGGACTAGAGGAATTAAATTTTCCCAAGTTAACACCAGCACAGAAGTCTGTCGAAAGTAAATTGAAGAAAATTAGCATTCTAGTTCGTTGTGATTATAAACCAGAGATGGGCTTGAAGGCAGAAGTAAAGAAATGGGAGAGTCTTGCATCATGGTTGTGTTCAGACAAAAGTGATAACACTTCTGCTGAAGAAGACTCTTCTTTTGTACACAAAAATTTTTCCACTCCAGCAGCTGCAGTACGGTCCTGTATGAGCACATCCCCAACACAACGGAATACGATGACTGGTGGTAAGCACTTTACACGACAGAGCACACCGTCTGCTGGTAAAAGCCTGATGCGACAGATCACACCAACTAATGATAAATGTCACACACAACAGAGCCTGCCAACTGCAGCTAAATGCCTGACACTACAGAGCACACAAACTACTGACAGAATTCTGACACCACAAAGCACGCCAACACATCAGAACACACTGACTGCTTCAGGTGTGTTTGCAGTGGATGCTGCCCCACATTTATTGGGTTACCCAAAAGAAATCCATCCACATGCATGTCTGATGCCAGTGGTGCCTTACTTCGAACATCACTACATGCATGTGGATCCTCTTCTGTTTCATCAACATATGTTGAGTTGTCAGTTGCTAGTGCAATCCATGGCTGAGCACTGGAGCAACTGTTGTTACAAGAATGCTGGTAATGATATTTGTGCTAAATTTAATCACCCTTGTGTCTCACAGAATTACTGTTGCTCCTGCAGTCCCTGTGTTAGCAATAACCAAAGCAATTGTAGACCACCTAAAAAAGAAGAAAAGGTACAAATATCCAACGCCAGGTCAGCTTCAAACAAATCTCCCAAGCAGGTCTGGAAGAGAATTTTAGACACTGAAGATTCCTCTGATGACATGGAAGCAGGAGATGACAATAGGATGCCACATAGAAAATCGTGCCTTAAGAATCATATAGTTAACTCCACATTCACTGCAGATATAGACAGTGAAGTTGAGAATACGGCTGCAAGCAGAAGGGTAATTTACACAGACAAACATAACTATATCAGAACAGGGTCAGGAAGGAAAATGGCAGAAAAACAATTACGGGAGAGAAGAATATTTAATATTAATGGCATGGATTCTGCATTTAGTATGAATGAGGAAAGAGAAAGAGTGGTAAGGTTAAGAAACGTAAATTCAAGCCTGAGAAGAAGTAAACAATCAAGAGCTTCTTCTGATAATGAACAAGACATCTGTACTTTTTCTAAGCTCAAGAAAATGAAAAAGAAATGTAATGAAAGTGATGAGAAAAATGTCGTAAAATATACGTTAAAGAAATCAATGGGCAGGAAGTTCCCACTTTCAAAACTGAAATTCAGGTCGAAACATCTGATGCCTAGACAGTCGAGTGATCATGTGGAAGGTGAGACATCTGGCATGAATGTAGGTAATGAAGTTTGTATCAGTCCCCATATAGCTGTTGGTCATATTCAAGATTGTAAAGTTGGGTTCTGCAATGTAGATACATCAGCTCTTTTGCAGGGTACCATTCGGCGGAAGACAGCAGACATTGCTACTACTGAAGAAGAATTGTGTCAGCATTTACCACATGCTGAGTGTGGCACTACACCAAATATGTGCACGGGTAAGGAACCGGATTCCGGTAGAACTGTAGTAGATTTACAGACTGTCCAGGCACAGAATGTTTCTAACAGCTCATTGAACAAGTGCAAGAGAAAGGCTTGCAATCTGTCAGCTAACCAGGTTGAAAGTAGAGTTTCGGATTGTTCATTTTCTGAGATGTGTAAGTCCAAGAGGGCCAAAACAAGTTTTATAAGCAAGGGAAGTGGTGATTTAGTGACCAGCAATGTTTCTGAAGAAACATCCAGTGTCACATGGCATTCTTTAACAGATTCAAGCCCTAAGAAATATGCTACACGAACCTGTAGAGCTTCCACAAGTATTACCTTACCATCTGTGGAACAGCAAAGTCCAAATCAAGAATATAAATTTCCAACAGCAAGTGAAAAATTTAAAATGCCAAATACTCCAGGAGCAGGACAGGCAGTAGGTAAGCCTGATGCTTCTCGACATGCTGGTCAACAAATAAAACTTAGCAAGTTGGAGAAGTTGAGGAGAAATCTCATGAAAGCTAAAAGGCCATCAAAGATAGCTGCTGAAGTAGTGAAAACTGTAAAACACGGGAAGTCACTTGTACTGAGGTCTGAAAGCAGTTGTGTACTTCCACATTGCAAGAAATCAGGAGCAAGGAGGCTGTCAGAAACTGCAAGGAAAGTTAGAATACCAGACTCAGTTACCAACGTCAGTAACCAGTGTCTTAGGCCGCCACATCAGAGCACACAAACAACATCTTTGAAAGTTGAGATGCCATCTGCACAACATGACACTCTAACACCTGATTTTATAAATGAGCATGTGACTCACAGCAACAGCAGTAACCCCATGGTTGATCACCCTTTGACGTGTAACTCGGTGACTGAGCAAGTACCAAATATGAGAAGAGAAATATGCTCTGAAACTAATCGTACAGTAGATGTCAGTAGTGTAGAATCAACGGACGTTCTTGATGCCGAAATTCCAAGCTGTTTCCAGGACAGTGTTCCACTGAGCAGTCATGTTATGCAGACTGTGAACTGTCTGTCTAAAGTTAATAATGCATCAGAAGTCCAGGCCAAGTACACTATGACAAGCAAGGTTTCCAAAGCTGTTGAAGTACCAGCACTTCTAGTTAGTTGTAAAGAAGGTGTATCTGAAGCAAGTGATATCCCAAAACTTAGTACTTTACCAGATGTATGTGATAAAGTAGGTGACATATCAGAATCTGTGATGGAAGTTTGTTCACCAGCCGTAGCTCATAAGACATGTGAGGAAGCAAGAGACATAGGAGAAACTACATTACATACCACAACTTCAGAGATGGGTGATATGGAAGATGTAGTGCTCTCTAACCTGTATCAGGAACTAGTGCCATGTCGCATTTCACCTATCAGAGACCCAGAGATTGTTGAGCTTCAGCTAAATTCAGAAGTTAAGTCATCGGTACTAACTTCAGATACAGTGCAAACTGCTGCGCTGCCAAATGCAAGATTACCTACCACAGTTTCCAAGGTGGATGATTTTGAAGATGTAGTGCTTCCTAACTTCTATCAGGAAATGGTGCCATGTCACATTTCACCTATCAAAGACCCTGAGATTGGTGAGCTGCGGCTAAGTTCAGAAGTTAAGTTGTCGATACCAACTTCAGATACAGTGCAAACTGCTGAGCTGCCAAATGCAAAGTTACCTACCGCAGTTTCCAAGGTGGGTGTTACGGACAATGTAGTGCTTCCTAACTTCTATCAGGAAATGGTGCCATGTCACATTTCACCTATCAAAGACCTTGAGATTGGTGAGCTGAGGCTAAGTTCAGAAGTTAAGTCATCAATACCAACTTCAAATACAGTGCAGACTGCTGAACTGCCGAGCACTGGATTGAGCAATGAATCACCAGTGAGAATGACAAGAAGCTCCATATACCAGATAACTGACAAACATACAGATGTGGTGGATAGTGTGGTAACCAAAAGCACGGATAGAAAACCATTTGCAGGCTCTTTGCTTGAGTGGGTTCTAAAGGATTATGAAGTTCAATACAAACAGAAACAAGCAAAGAAGAACAAAACCACGAAAGGTGAGTTTGGGGTTGGAGGTGAGTATTAAGTGACAGTCATCTACATAGTTACATCATTGTACATACATTACAAAAAGAAAGCACATTAGGTTGAAAATGGAAACAGTGCAAGGGCCATTTCCACCAACATTGTTCATATAGTGTACTAATTTACATGCTTGTTCAGTTTAGTACCTCATTTTTCCCATCCCTTCCAAAGATCTAAGGCTCAAATATATTAAATATTTGCCTGTTGTGTATGGGTCTTTGTCTCAGTGAGGGTAAGACATCGTGTTCACCTGACTGTAAAGTGACCCCAATTCTGAGTTGCGTATGTAGTGGCCCATTTTGAATCCACAGGTTGGTTTATGGGCAGAACCTTTACATAGCAGTTACTGTTTTTTCCATATTCCATCTCAACACATTGACCTGCAGTATTAGTCTTTTGATTGTGGCAGATAAGTATTAATTTAAAACTGGCAGAATATGCAGTTCATAAAAATGAAGGACTGTCTATGTAGTGAGCGTGTACAGGTTTTTTTTTTTTTTACTTATGTTTTATATGCCATGTTACCATACACACACAAAATATGAGACTTTTGAATTTGTGATATCACCTCAGAATATCTACCATCCTCTCTTAGGCAGTTTACTGTTTTTATTCATTTTGTTTAACCGTAATTTATTGTGATAAATGCTCAAAGTGACCACCACCTTCTCATGGGCAGGTTCACTGTATTAGAAATTTCATTGAAGGGAAAACATCTTGCAGTTTTCAAGAAGGCTGTCCCTCTCCTCAGAAAAGAACTGGTTGTCAGCTTGCTGTTGTAATTTCTCATCTGCCCCATGGCATGGGATATGCAACTGACAAATCATGGTTTGATTCCTGAAAGAGGCAAGAGATGTTTTCTTCTCCAAAGCACCCAGACTTGCTCTGGGGCCCACCCAGCCTCTCGTCAGTAGCTTTTGAGGGTCAAGCAGCTGAGGCGTGAACTGACCACTCTCCCTCTTGTAATGCCATGGTTAAGAAAAAGTGGAGCTATTTCTCTACTCCATCAGTGGCGTAACCGGAATACCTCACCATGCAAATCGTCACCACTGTGAAAATCTCATGTCTGACAAACGGATGTTCTTTATCAGCTGAATAACATCTGTTGAGGAAAGGCCTTATGATGTGGAGTTCGTAAATTGTCAGTTCATATTACCATAATGAACTGAAACATTTTGATGCTGTACACTTTTTCATGCTTTGTGTTTACCGTGGTATGGCACACAAACAAACACATACCCAGTTACCTCTCTTTTGTTTTTGTTCTAGTGTACCTTAATATTTTGAAGAAATGTTGTATGTACAAGAAGGAACAAAGATGTGTGTGTGTGTGTGTATATATATTTATATATATGTATAAATTTCAGCAGTCAAGAAGGCAAGGGAGATTAAGCAAAAAGGGAAGATAATATTTAAGAACGAGATACAGCAACATTTATCATCAGACATCAATAGCAGAAAATTCCAAGAGGTCCTAAAGAAATTTAGTGACTATAAGTCCGAGTCTGCTCCTCTGGTCCTAGCAAAGTAAGTCTGAATTTATAGTAACAAGAGTCCTTTTCAGTTCTGCAGTACACCCAGACATGTGGTAGAGGTGGATCATATCAGTCTAGCTGAGGAAGGCTTAGAGATCATTTCTGTTCAAGGATGACTGGGCTGCTTAATCCAGATTCAGGGATGCTGAACATTTTATTTTTAGTCTGCTGTGAGAGATGGTAACATTTTTCCTGGTTGTTAGGAATAATGACTTCTGTACATTGGTTAACAACAGTTTTCAGGTTCCATTCCAGAGGAATTTTTTGTTTTTCTTCTTTGATAAGGTGTAACCTTGCTGCAACATCAACATGATATCTCCTTACCACTCCAACTCTGATCAATTCCTTCTGGACAAAACTGTTGTAGAAGTCAGCTGACTTAAAAAGTACTACACAGGAGACATCATTCAGTAACAGTGAATTCCATGTGGGTGTAAAGAGGTCATTCATGCTGCTAAGCAGCATTCACACTCTGCTGTAGATTATCTGATGTGTGAGGTACAGGCTTTAGATTGCTTTGATAGTTCAGTGCTGTGGTTGGTTCAGGGGGATAACACACAGCAAAGAGCATGAGTGCATTGTTTAGCGTCATGTTTAAATCGTGCCCAGACGTGTGATGAAGTCAGCTTCGAAACACCTGTCTGAATATGCTAACTCTTTCATTTCATTGTGAATATGCGAACATTTTGTCAGCTTGGTACGCTTGGTCTTAGCTTCAGAACTGCTAGCCTCACAATAATATGCAGCCTGTGCTCTTGGTTTCCCGGTTTTTATGTTTTCACAGGGATGTTTGAAGAATTGGCCTTGTTTTGTTTCTTTCACCTTCTCTTAAAGACATCAGAATTCAGAGTCTTTTGTAAAGGCTTTCCTGGGTTATAGTATATTCACTGCAACACTCAGTATTTGATTTTCAGGAGTTTAAGAACACGTGTCACTGACACAGAATACAAGTCTTTTTATTTTTGCGGTGGTGCATCTGAGAGTTTTTTTCTTCTGGGATGTGACACTGCATCAGTGGGTAATCACATCTCAGAGTTTTGAGATAAGTGTCTACATCTTCAAGGTTCAGTAGGTCCTGGATCAACCTTTGAAGGTGAAGACACTGCATTACCTAATGTCATGTCCTAGAAGAATGGAATCTGATGTAGAATGCATTTGTAGATCTAAGGCAAGGGCCAAGTTCCATCAATGCTTGCAACAAAATTCCCATAGAAAGACAAGCAATTTAGGAATTGAGAAATTTTAAATTCAGCATGTCAGTTACAGTGTAATAATATTCGCAATGTTATAATGATTTTTGATGTTTGCGTCACCCAGAATGGGATGGCAGCCCATTATGTTGAAGTGACTGATGTAAAATACAGTAGAGTCTAAAATGTTTATGGCCTTATGAAAATTCAACTGTTGAACATGAATGGACACCATAAAAAATCTACACAATTGATACTGTCATGTAGTCCTTCACGGAGATTACTGCTCAGTCACTTTGTCTGTGTTTATGAATTTCACTTGACTCACTGATTTCAGAGTTCAGTTGGCTGAAAGAATCTGGTCTTAAACTTCATGTAGCCACATATGTAATGTGCATACATATTGTGAATCAACTGTAGTTCTTTTCGTTGTTACCCCATGCATGTTGTTGAGTTACTCAATTATTATACCAACTACTGCAAATATATAAAATTTACACATTAAAACATTAAAAACGCTCCGACATGTTTCGGTCCTAGGACCATCATCATGGGTAATGTGGCAGCATGCTGCCACAATACCCAACTGGTACAGTGAAATTAATGTGACTTTTAATAGTGTAACTTTTGCAAGGATGATACGGTTCCCTGATGATGGTCCTAGGACGG
>Ga0123354_10009883_pt1 | contig 14661 bp, 20 predicted proteins | sample TergutLab28metaG_2_FD_97872 | JGI IMG/M metagenome (GOLD analysis project Ga0123354, IMG submission 97872) | Labiotermes labralis P4 segment gut microbial communities from Petit-Saut dam, French Guiana - Lab288 P4 | ecosystem: Host-associated > Arthropoda: Insects > Digestive system > Gut ... | reverse complement strand
GTCCCCACCGCGTTTCCAGGGGTCGAGCACAACCAGGCTGTCGGACATATCCTTGGCGAAATAGTAGCCGGTGCCGTCGTTGAAGCCGCTGGACGCGAACGGGAACCCGCCGACGAATGTGGACAGCGGGATGATCCGCTCCACGATATGGCCGATGGCATCGTTCAGGGGATATGCCGGGAAGAGGTTCATCAGCCCCTCCTTTTGCAGGGAGGCCATAACGCGGCCCTTGCATTTGAGTATCCCTAAGTTGCTCTCCACGCGGCGCCCAGCTTTGACGAGTTCCTTGTCCTCTCGGACGAGCGGCATGACGGTGACGCTTATCAGTCCCACGGTTTCGCCCTCCTGGTCTATCTGGAGCATGATGCGTTCGCCGTCCTCGGCGGCCTTTTCCGCCCGCTGCCGGGCAAGGGGGTCTTTCGCGGATTCGGCGGCGCCGCGTTGCTGAACGATCGCTTTGGAGATGGCGGTGATGAGGGTGCCGTTGTCCACGGGCTTGAACCCGATGGCCACCACCGTCCCCGGCATGTTGGTGATGCGGGACAGCCAGCCGACGTCCACTTTCTGCGGGTATTTGACGATGCCGTAGACCCTTCCGGTGTTCTCCCCGATGACAAGGCTGTTCCGCTTGATTTCCAGCCCCATGGGGGCCAGCAGGTTGATGAGGTCTTGGTTGAGGGGGATGGGGTCGATTTGCTTTTTTTGCATGAACCAGGCCTTTCCGTTGAATTGGTAATTTTTTCATTTTCATATTGACAAAGTCAGAAGCGTACAGTATAATGTACATAGGAGGCGAGCTTTATGTTGAACACCAATATCACAAATTTCCGCAAAAACATTTTCGGGATGCTGGAACAGACCATCAAGTTTAACGAACCCGTCAATATCAGTACCAAAGACGGTAATGCCGTTATGCTCAGCGAGGAGGATTATAACGGGCTGATGGAGACTCTGCGCCTTTCGTCTATCCCCGGCATGAAGGAGCGTATTATAAAAGGATTGCAGACGCCTGTTTCGGAATGTGTGCCGGAAGATGAGGTGGGGTGGTAGTGTACGCTATCGTTTACACGAAAAAAGCCACTGCCGACATTCCCCATCTGAAAGCGGCCAGACTGGACAAAAAGGCGAAAGCGCTGATTGAGCTGATTCGAGAGAACCCTTGGCAAACCCCGCCGCCTTTTGAAAAACTGGTCGGGGATTTGCAGGGTGCCTGTTCCCGCCGGATCAATATCAAGCATCGGCTGGTGTATGAAGTGATAGAGGAAACGAAAACCGTTAAAATTATCAGCATGTGGTCGCATTATGAGTTTTGAAAGCGCAGCTTCAAAACTCATTTTTTATTGCCGGTATTTCCTCCGCAAAGTCGGTATCGTCCAGATGGGCACGGGAGGGATTGTTGAGCAGTCCCACCAGCCGGATGATTTCGTCCTCCCCGGCTATCTCGCAGGTCAATCCGCCGTTTTCAAACACAGCGGCCAGCTCTTTCGTGCGTGCCAGCATCTCCCGCTCGCACCCGTCAGTATAAGCGCCCCATATAGAGAGATAGAATTGGCGCTCCACGATTTCCCCGGAACCGGCGTAATCGTTCATGACCGCCAGTTCTTTGTTCAGCAGCTCCTTTTGCACCGCCCCGGCGTCGCCCATCAGCCCCGACAGCTCGGATATCAGCGGCGAGATGTCAATGGGCCGCGAGATCGCTAACAACTTGAACGGCGACTGTACCGCCGACAGCTCGGCGGTCAGCATCCTGATGAGCGTCTGCTTCTCGCCTTTACTGTAAAGGTCGATGGAAATGGGATTGAGGCGGATGAAACAAAGGATGTGCCCGTCCATGGTGTAGAGATACCGTCCCCGGATGTCCTTGACATTGGTGAACTCGTTGGCGCTCTTTTGGTCAGCGCTGATAAGAGTCTTGCGTTTCCCGCCTTTCTTTATGAAAAAATATGCGCCTGCGCCGCCGATGGCGCAGATACACAGCATGAGTATAGGTAAAACCAAATTTCACTGTCCTTTCACCGCATTTTATACAAATTGGGAGCCCGCCCGCCCGCCGCGTAATAGCGCGGAAGGATGGCGATGTACCCGCCCTCTTTGAGCCGCCGGACATTGGCGCGGACAGCGCTGCAGGACACCCCCAGCGCACGGCATATCCGCCGGATGGAAAGTGTAACACTGCCACCTTTTGCGTTTTCCAACAACAGGCCGTAAATCAGTTTGCCGGACGCGGGAACGTCTACTGCCCCGCATAAACGTATCAACATAATTACTCCTTTTCATTTGGCCGTCATAATGAGCGGCTCCAATTCTTTCAGCCGTTTCCCTATCTCATATACCACATTCACCGTGATGGAATTGCCCGCCTGTCGGTACAGTTGGTTGTCGCTGTTGACCTTGCGCGCCTTGTAAAACAGCTCGTCGGGGAACCCTTGCAGCCGCCAGCACTCCAGCGGTGTCAGCTTGCGGATGCGGAACCCGTCCATACATCCCGCGCCCGGCTCTGTGGGCTGCAACACAGCCTGCTGACAGCCCGTATCCAGTGTCTGCGCCACACCTTTCCCCACGCGCCCACGCCGCTCTTTGCTGTCGGGGAAAGCCAGCACGATACTGTCGCCCTCGTGGGCGACATCGTATCCCTGTTTGGTGCCGTTCTTGACGCAGACAGAGGGCCGGTTGTCCTCCCGTACCAGCACGCCGCTGGACTGATTACGATTGGTGATACCGTTGTCATACCGCGCCATTAAACAACGGGCGGTATCGGAAGTACGCGGTGATTTACACAAATCTATAAAAGTCTGATTTGGATTGCTTCCAACGGCGTATAATCCCGATTTCCCGCCCATGCCGCCGCCCTCGGAGGTCAGGGTGACGGCGGCGCTCCGGCTGTCGTAGACGCGCCGGTTTTGGTGCCCGCCGACGAGCTGCTTAACAGCCGCGCCGTCTGCGCCGAGGATAGGAAATACTTCTCCGGTACAGACGCCTCCAGCACTTGCGACAAGGAACACCCGCTCGCGGTTTTGGGGGACGCCGAAATCCTTGCTGTTACACACCTGCCATTCGACGCTATACCCCAACTCGCAAAACCTGTTAAGGATTGTCTCATAAGTCCGCCCCTTGTCGTGCGTGACCAGACGCTTGACGTTTTCAAGCAGCAGTAGCGCAGGCTTTCTGGCAGCAGCCAGCCGCAGTATCTCAAAGACAAGAGTGCCGCGCGTATCGCCGAATCCCCGCCCGCGTCCGGCAATGCTGAAACTTTGGCAGGGGAACCCTCCGCAATATATGTCTGCTGCGGGCAGTCCGGCGGGGTCAACCGCCGTAATATCGTTTGCAAACCATTCATTCTCTTGTATCTCAAACATTTCCCTGTAACTCCGGTCGGCATATTTGTCAATTTCGCAGTGGCCGAGGCAGGTGTGCCCGGCAGTCTCCAGCGCTAGGCGGAACCCGCCGATGCCTGAAAAGAAATCCAAAAAAGTCATAATAACGAACAGTGAACAACGAACAGTTAAAAGAGCGCCTATGGCGACAAACATGATGTGTCCATAACGGACTGCCATAACTGTTCACTGTTACCTGTTCACTGTTCACTCAAGCCGCCTCCATTTCGTCTTGAATCTACATGGATACACTTTCTGCCCTCGAAGAAATCGGATGATATTCTGCATCTGATCCACCACGGACAGGTTGCTCTGGTCTTTGGTGGTCATCATCACGGAACCCACCGCGCCGAATACCAACGCCACCAAGGCAAAGGCGATTTTACGGGAGACCAGGAACACGAGCAGGGCAATCACGCAGAAACATAGTGTCCCGATGACGGCCTGAAAGAGTTGTTTCCTGCCGAACCCCGCGAAAATCTCCCGCTCGGTCTTTACGCCGAGCGGGATGTAGAGTTTGTTGTCTGTTGGCATAAAAAATTTCCTTTTTGTTGTAATTACATTGCTGATTGATATAACGGGATTATTATAATTCCAATCCCTCTTGTTCTGATTCGGCCATTTCTCTGTCTGTCGATATTCCTACTGAACCAAAGCCAAAATCTATAGATTTCTCATACAGCGAATCAAGAATATGATCTGTTTTTAGCATAGTATCCAGTGCCTCATCGGAAAAATCACACATTTCAATCATATCTTTTAAGTCATTGTATTCGTTGATGATAGAAGCACTGTTGAAAATATCCAATGGCTTTCTTTTCAGCATCGCCATTCTAAAATCTCTGAATTCCTGTTTTATCTTTAGGCGCACCAATGTTGTTTTGGCTAAATCCACATGCCCCACGGTATAAATCTCCTTTCTTTTTCATCGGTAATACCACAGTATCAAGTCCTTTATCGCCCAGATGCTCTCCGCGAGGATGAGAAATACCACGGCGTTTTTGGCACGCTTTTTGTACTGCCCGGCTTCCTCGTCCGCCGCGCCCAGCCGGATGAGGCAGTACAGGAGCCGGGCGACGACGCCGAGGCGGATAATGAGCATGACCGCCTGGGAAATGTCTTCTACCGTTATTGTCATCAGTCGCCCCCAATTGCCTTGCCCGCCATGCTGACAAGCCGGACAGTTTGATAGATGTTATTAACCGCGCCGCCCCCGCCGCCGCCCGTGGACACGATGAACTCATTGAGAAACTTGGGTGTTTTGATGGCCAGTACCATGCAGGCGACGCCCCAGAAGGGATGCATATTGAGCATGAGCCCGACGCCCAGCTTTGCGAGACATATCTGCACCAGCACGGTGAGCATGGACTGAAAAAACTTGGTGCTGTACGCCTTGAACACGCCCTTGTCGTTGTCCAGCAACCCGACACATGCCAACGGCACGCCGATGCGCAGGATGAGGATTTCCAGCCCCCGCATGAGGAACTGGAAATAGAGCAGGAAAAAGGCGATGATGAAGATGAGGCCGAAGATGGCGGTCACAAGCCCCGCACTCGATATGGCGGCGACCCACCCGGCAAACCCCATTGCGGTGGCATCACCAATCGCGTTTATCATCTGCGTCGTCAAATCCTGCACGATGGCCGCCAGCCAGCTGTACAGCGTCGGGAACATGATGGCCACGGCCATGGCCTTGAAAAAGTTGGTGAGCAGGGACAGCGGCTCCTCGTCCGCGTCGCCTTCGGTCCAGAGGATATAGGTCTCAAAGCCTTTCTTCAAAAACTTAAGGATGATGACCGACACCCCAAACGCAAACATCATGTTGGTCAGGGTGGTGATGAGGCTGACACCGCTCTCCAGCTCCATATACTGCTCTGCGTACAGGGCGATGGGGACAATGCTTTCCAGCAGATTTTCCACATAGACCAGGATGCCGTTGAGCAGTGCCACGATGAGCAGGGTTAGAATCCATTCCATTCAGTGGGTAATTTCTTTCGCTGTATCTCCGATATCTGGTTATTCGTCTGCATCGTCCATGTCGGCTTCTGCCCGTTTTTTCGGCTGCCGTTTCACTGGGACTTTGGGTACTGGAAACTCCTGATGAACGAGTATATCTTCAATTTCATTCTCGGGATAAATGGGATTTTCCTGCGCCGTAGCCGCTTCAGGTTCGGCGACAGGTTCACCGTACGAGCAAGCCTCTGCAACCGTCTCCACGCCTCCCGGCTCGTGTTCCATTTTCGGCTGCGTTTTTTCCAGTGTGCGGTTATACTCGCCTAAAATGAGCTCTTTGATTTCCTCGCGCAGCCCCGCGTTCAACGGATAGCAGACATCCCGAAACTTGTCGTCCACCCGCCGCACGGGGAACGAAATGAACAGCCCGCTTTTGCCCTCTACTATACGGATGTCGCGGATTAAAAAGCTGTCGTCCAGCAGCAGGTTAGCTTTGGCTTTCAGATTTTGATTGCCGGTGAAAATTTCCTTGATTTGTGTTTTAATAGTCATGATATTTGGCTCCTTTTTTAGTTAACAGTGAATAGTGAACAACGAACAGTTGTCTGAAATTTTTATAGACATTAATAATCTTAGGTGGTATATTGAACGGGGTGATGAAAATGCCGGAAAGTGTCCTGTTAGACAAAAGCAAAAAGTTTGCCGTTCGCATTGTCAATCTGTATAAGCACTTGTGCTCCGAAAAATCTGAATATGTCCTTTCTAAGCAACTGCTGCGTTCGGGAACAAGTGTTGGCGCGAATGTGAGAGAAGCCAATAACGCACAAACAAGACCAGATTTCATTGCAAAAATGCAGATTGCCTTGAAGGAAGCCGGTGAAACAGAATATTGGTTGGAAATTCTACATGAAACCGATTTCTTATTTAAAAGTGAATATGACAGCATCGCCGCCGATTGTTCGGAACTTAATAAACTCCTTATCGCCAGTCTGAAAACAACAAAAGCGAACGCAAAATAAACTGTTCACTGTTCGTTGTTAGTTGTTCACTGATAATATCCAATGACCAAGCTGACCAACGCGCTGGCCAGCACCGCGCCGATACACGAGATGACCGCCACCATGATGCGGTTGTTCCACTTTTTCTGATCCATCTCGTCCGCGGCGGCGCGCCGGATGAGGAAGTAAATCACCAGCATCACGGTCACTACCGGCGCCAAAATCATCAGCCACGTGGTCACGTCGCTGATGAGCTTCTGCGTGCCCGTCACCACGGTGGAATCGGTCAACCCCTCCGCCCGCGCGGGGACAGAAAAGAGAAAGGCGGCCACCGGCATACCAGCGCCGATGACCGCCCCTTTGAGCCGTTTTAGGTTCCAAATCTTTCGTTTCCTATTCGTCGTTTGCATCGAAATCCATCTCCTTTGATAAAATACCGCTCGCCAATAACTCTTTCGGAATGGCCGGACGCGGCGGGCGCATCGGCCGTTCCTCCGCGGCGCCGGCCGCGATGTCCTTTTGATAGAAAATCCAGATATTCCATAAAACCACTTCCTCATTGGGGTTCGTAACGATGGGGCGCCGTGCCTCCCGTTCCTCCCGCACGCGGCGGTTGTGCTCCGCGTCGCCCAGTCCCAGCATGCGGTTGAAATACCACTGCGACAAATCGGGGGCGTACATCATCGCCGGATGGGTGCGGGAGGTCACAATCTGATACGGGCGGCTGACGCGCCGCACCTCGTCCGGGGTCAGCAGCTCCCGCTTGTTGAGGCTGACGGTGTGCGACGAGCTCGGCATGGTGAACTTGGCGTGGTTGGCCGAGAGCTGATACGCCGAACAGGTATACGAACCCAGCTTGCCGCTGATTTCCTCCAGTGTACCCTTATCGTCCGCCTGCAGGTATATCCATGTTTCGCAGTTGGACTTGATGATATTAGCCGTGTGCTCATCGTACTTCTCCTGAAGCTGACTGAACCCCTGCACGAAATGATGGAAACGCATGCCGCGGCCGCCGCCGACGGTCAATTTGTTGGCGTAATCCGCAATGACCGCGAAGTTGCCGAACTCCTCCAGCACGAAGTTGACGCGCTGTTGCAGCCGCCCGCCGCGCCGGTCCGCCATATTCGCCAGCAGCTCGTACAGTTGCGACACTATCAGCGACGCGACAGGATAGAAGGGTAGGCTAAGTGCCAGGCGCCTTACCGCATTACTGCGGCAGGTTTCCCTGCACTCGCCCCCGAACCGTACGTACATTTCTCAATGTATACGGCTCTCCACTTATTGACATAGTTCCCCGCTGTGCAGCAAGCCGTGACACCCTCTACATAGCGCCAGCGTCTTGCGGTTTCTTGCTATCATGTGATATTCCCACGGGTTTTTGTTTTGAATGTCTTTGAGTTTTCTCACATGATGGATTTCGATTTCCGTATTCTCTTTCCCGCACCATTCGCATTTTCCGGCTTTCAGCCTGTCGATTAGACTGGTTTTGCTCCAAAACCGTGCTGTCTGCGGAAGGATATCCACATTTGTGGCATAGGGGCTTTTATCCCGTTTGAAGCCTTCATTATAGAAGATGCGTACCTTCTCACGCCCCTGTTTATCGGTGAACTTTACGCCAAAATCCTTGCCGATATGGTATTTCTTAATGATTTTGGCCTTCTTCGTCCGATATTTAGCGGCAAAAGTGCGGTATAAGCTGTACTGCATGATATACCGGAAATTATTGAGCAGGTTCAGGTTATTGGCAATCCTATAATAATTTGTTATCCCTCTGATTTCGGCGTTGTATCTGTTCAAAATTTCGAGGTCGTCACAATTCACCAGATAATAGCGGGCAATAGCTTTCCAAACCTCTTTACTGCTCACTTTTTTGATTGCCAATGCCTGATACTCCAACAGCTTTTTCGGTATGACTTCTTTGGGGATTTCAAGCATAATGCGGCCGCCATGATTGCGAACGAGCCGTCCCAGCGCATTTTTCTTCGGTGTTTTATCCTGCCGGACACTGACATCAAAACCGAGAAACCGGGCGCGTTTTATTCCATGCGTAATAAGCGTTTTTTCTTCGGATAACTCCAAATTCAGCTTATCCGCCATGAATTGCCTGATTTTCTCTTTAATGTCTCTTGCATTCTGTTTGCTACCGATTATGCCGACAATAAAATCATCAGCATAACGGACATATTGCAATCGGCGGTATTCATCATCGAATACCAAAGTGCGCGGGATAGTCACCAACACCTGTTTTGCCTCTTTGATTCTTGCGATGAGGGCTTGTCTTTCGGTTTCGGTATCGGTACAGGAGAGTTTCTTTGTCAGCCGTGTACGGATATATTGCCCATGTGTATATGCGGGATTCAGCTTGCGCTCTCCACCTCGGTCAAACTGATTTTTCAGTTCTTCCATATACTTGTCGAACTGGTCGAGGTAAATATTCGCAAGAATAGGACTGACAATCCCGCCCTGGGGCGTTCCGCTGTAAGTTTTGTGAAATTGCCAATCTTCTAAATATCCCGCTTTCAGAAATTTCCGTATCAGCCGCAAAAAACGCTCGTCTGTTATGCGCTTGCGCAGGATTCCAATCATGATTTCATGGTCGATGCTATCAAAGAAACTTTTAATATCACCCTCAACAAACCATTTGCTTCCTGTAAATCTGGCTTGCATGGATAACAAAGCAGTATGACAGCTTTCCCCTGGTCGGAAACCGTGAGACGTATTCTCAAAATATCCCTCATAAATGGATTCGAGAATCATCTTCACTACTTCTTGTACCAGCTTATCGTCCACGGACGGAATATCCAATGGGCGCATATTTCCGTTTTTCTTGGGGATATACGTTCGCCTTGACGGTTTGGGAGAATACGATTCGTCCCTGATTGTCGAAATGAGCTTTTGGATTCTTTCCATGCTCATTACGTCAATCGTCTTTTCATCTGAACCAGGGGTCATATTACCCTCGTGGTTGTAGATGTTTTGATAGGCTTGCAAAAACATTTCAGAATTGAAAAGATTTCTGTAAAGCCGCTCAAATTTGTAGAGTTTGTCGCCAGAATGTGCGGTTAAACTATTTAACACATTTTGGGGATTTCTCATGATGTATCACACACCTTCCTTTCATTTGTGTTAAAGCAATAAGCTGCCTCCCTTCGCCATGTGGACGGCTTTCCCGTCCTCGGACTACTACAGAGGCTCCGTTGCTATGTCGAATATTCAAAACCCAAAAGGTTTATAGCTTGCTTCCGCAAGCGTTTCGGTTTAGGCAATCCACGTTTAGCGTGATAACAACATCGCGCGATGTATTGTCGGATACAGTTTTCATCCTTTATCGTCTACACGATTAGGTCATGTGACATTCCTACCAATAACTAAACCACTAAATCATTGGTTCACATGATACGGCGCGTATAGCTATCTTGCGCCATAGACACGAGTAAGTCCCTTTGGATTGCTGTTCAGGCAGTATAGCCTTTATCCTCATATACGTCGTTTCACCGCGCCGCTCAGTCGTGACCTGATAACTGGTCAACTTGCGGATTCCCGACATGCTGTTGTCCCCTCATGCGTTTCCACATAAAAGTTAGTCGGACGGTGACAAGCCTCGGAATCTTGCTTGCCGGTTGCTAATCCGGATTTGTTATTACGCCGCTACGTGCGCACTCGTCTTTTCATCGGGCAGGATGATGAAAAGAGCCTGTTTCTGCTTACCCAACGCGTCCAGCCGGAAATCACTCGTCCGCGTGATGGCGTAGATGGAGCGGGTGGTGAACAGGCGCAGCGTGGTCAGGGCGGAGGTGTAAAAGCTGCCGCGCGTCCGGCTGGGCGCCACGTCCGAGATGGACAGCAGCGCTTTGGCCGGATGGTTCTGCGGAAGTTTCTTCACATATTCCAGCAGTGGCATCTTGTTGCCAATTTGCTTGGCCATTTCACCCAGAAACCAATAGACGTTAGTGAGGTTCTGAAACTCTGGGCGGTGGGCGTTGTCGCAGACCACGCAGAGGATGGAGGCCGCGATGACGGACATTTCGCCGTTCGTCCAGATTTTTTCGCCTTCGCTTTTGCCGACCAATGTGTTCGTGAGGTCCCACGCCAGCATCTCCGTCCGGTCGCGGTCACCGGCGTTCCACGCGTCAATGATTGGCTGCAACAGGTTATACCGCTGGCTTTTTGCCGGGGTCTTGAAGTCCAGCGCCAGAGTGTCATACCCCAACTTTTTGAGGAAACCCGATGTGTACTGAAAAATTTCGGCTTTTGGATCAGAAATTAGTATGGACTCCCCGGCCAGCGCCATGGCGCAGACAGACTGAATGACCACACTGCGGGTCTTGCCCGACCGTGTGGCGCCGATGGTCAGGGTATGGGTGTCGCTGGTACTGAGATATATCTTCTCCTTCCGTCCTTTTTTCCGCATGCCTAGCACCAGGCCGCCGCGGGGGATATCAATAGGTTGATTGTCTACTTTGTCATGTTCACCTTTCATAGAGCCTCATTCCATAATCAAATATGCAAATATTTTGTCGCAAACGGTTGTATTATAAATTTAATATGCTATAATCTATGCAGATATAAGGAGGTCGGTCTTTTATGCAAATTTTGAACGCCAAAAACGCTACCAAGCACAAAAGGGTGGAAGCAACTATGTTGAATAGCTGGCTGCCCATTTCAAAGCCGGAAATTTGCTATGTTCTGCCCGATGTAGGCCAACGACCGATGAAACCAAACTTTCAGCAAACGTCAAAAACGATGTTGCCGATACAAAAAGTGGTTCCGGCAAGAGCACGGGATGCATCAAAAAACTATACAAATCATTATTAATCGTTTTGTTTCCCACTTTCTGACGGTAGAGCCTTTTCAAAGGCTGTAGGCTTGTCGGCGGGATTATTTATGTCGTGTCCGTCTTTTATAAATTCTAAATTTTTATAGCCCGACTTGAGAAGATATTTCACCTTCTTCTGCGTAGGGTCAAGGATGAAGCTGTCAAAGGCTTTGTCCTTTTCCTTTTGTGTGAGGAAGTGTGCCGAACCATGCTGGTACTGCCCCACTGCGGCGGGGATTTGAATATCCGGCGTAACCGACATCAATGTGCTGCGGTAAGGTTTGGTGTTCGTGGTGAGCAACAGCAAATCCAGCAGCAGGAAAAAGCCAACAAAGCAGAGAAACAGCAGCAGGCTTTGTCGATTGGATGCCATTTGAGCAATGCACAAGCCGGGCGAGAGGAATTGCAGGGTGGTGGCTTCATGCGTCAACACCTCGCTCAGGCCGGTGGTGAAAAACAGGCTGAATAGACTTCCAAAGACAAGCAGGACGCCGGACAGGATGAATTTTGTTTTCAGTTTCATTCCGAACTCCCGATTTCTGGTCCACCGCCTATCTCATAGTCAGACGGCGGCAGAAAATCCTCCCCGGCGTTTTCAAACAAGTGTGTGTTTTCAGAAATAACGTCCTTGTACCGCTCGTCGGTGATGAGGTCTTTCTCCAGCAGCTCCTGGCTCACGGCGTCGGCGGCCGCGCCCTCGAAATATACTTTGCCATCTTCCTTGACCCCTTTTTCTAAATTCTCGGGCGACAGGGTTGCCTTCGCCCGCGCTTCTTCTATGGCTACTCCGCTGCGGCGGTCTTTGGTGGCAAAGATATAGATTTGCAGCCCCACCTCCACCATGGCCAGCATTACGCCGTAGATGGAATCGCCAGGCGCCTCGTTTTGCATCAGTCACCGACCTCCAATTCCCTGTCAAATTGAAATTGGGAAAAGTCAATCTCGTTTTCCCGCTCGCCCAGCTCCGGCCGGATGTCCTCGATTTTCTCCACCAGCGTCTTGGCCGCCTTGATGGCGTCCGGCGACATCTCCCTATCGAAATTGACCGCCATTTTTACCAGATTGGAGCGGATGATTTTCAGTTCCGTCTCCGTGAACAGCAGCCGTTCGTCCACCAGGCCGGAGCGGGTGGCATAGTTTTGCAGGGCCTCCGCCTTGTTGTAGAACACCTCACGCTGCATCTTCTGTTCGCCGTCCGGTGCCGTCCTATAGGTGGCGAAGATGTAATCGAACAGGTGGTGCTTTTTGCAGGTCAGCGCGATGTTCCCATACTCCGACAGCTTATATGACCCGTCCGGCAGCTTCTCGGTCTTTTGCTCGTCATACGGCTTCTCCACACAGATGCCCGCGCGCAGCGCACAGGAGCGGGCGGTATCGTGTAAGGTGTCGATGAGGCTGTCTTTGACGTCCAGGAAGGGGTTGCGCTCGATGTGGTCGCCGCGGGTATAGAAAGCAATGAGGCGGTCTTTGTAGTAGATATCCGCGATATAGTCGGCGGACGTGGACGGCTTGACGGCATAATTCTTTTTGGTCAGCGCGGTAAAATACAGGTCGTAGAATTCATTCCGGCTTTTCACTGAGCATAGTCCTTTCATTGACTTTCGTGAACAAAAAGATATAATGAAAAAATCAGCCCCAAAATTTAAGGCTGAAGAAAGAGGGATTACCTTGAAAATTTCATTTGACGGCATTGATACACTATTAAGGCTATGGAGAAAAGGCAGTCGCTTCCTCATTATCGCGTTAATCGTTATCTGTATCGTACAAACAGCTCATCCAGATATAATATTTAATAGCCTGCTGAGCTACACCTCTATGCATTATATTGTCAATGTATCAGAGACGGTTTTGCACGTCTGCTCTGTTGCGCTCATATTTCTGTCAATATTTTTCTGGGTAGTGCTTATTTTAAAGACTGTTATTAAGCGAGTCAATGAAGGGGAAAAAGGAGACTTCATGCATGATGCATTCTTAATGGCTCCACGCTTTTTTCGCCCGGCATTTGATCTTATGCTTGTATCTATGATGCTTTTATATTTATTGAACAAAAATATACTTTTGGATGTTTTGTTCCGCGCGTATTCCCCAATTTCATTTATAAATTTGTTTTTTGTTTTCCTTATCTCAGCATTTCCATTCTTTTTAGCATTGATAACTTTATTTGCAGACGGCCCGGTTGAATAGAGCCTCATCGTTCCATACCTTTCCCCCTATCCTTTTGGGATAGGTAATATTCCTTCTTCGCTTTGGCTGACAGTTCGTCTCCCAATCGGTGGCTGTACTCGTCATATACCCTCCCGTTGGCGATGCATAGGCGGGAGAATAGATTCAGTAGTCCGACCATTAACTGTTCAGCGGTATACTGCTTATATGCCTCTTGTCTCGCAGTCGCGACACTATCCCGCTCATCTTGCAGTAGCCGCTTGACTGCGCCCAGCACCCGGTTGGCGATCAGCTTTTCCGCCTCAGCACGGTATTCCTTTTTTGCCTTTGCGGTTTTCTTCGGGTCGGAGGTGTACAGACCCAGGATCTTCAGCTTGCCCGCTACGTACAGGCTCACCGCTTTGCGCAGGCTGGTGTTGTTTTTGAGCAGTAACGCCACATAGCCGTCTACCGCCGCCTTGGCCTCGGGCGGCAGCAGCTTATATTGGAGCCGACCCGTAGCCGGCATGAGGCCTTTGAGCACCACCAATTTCTCACCAAGGGCCCTGACGATGTCCGGGTTGAAACAGTTATATGTCGGCGCGGCGTCGATGCTGCTCTCGTCCCAGGTTTCAAAAACGGCTTTCATTTCGGCGCATTCGCGGGGATATGAGTCTTTCATATACCGCTCGTATGCCGCCACCATCTCGTCCGTAATCTCCCGTATCTCCCCGGTTAGGCGGTCCTTGTCCTTGTACAAGCCGGCCAGCATTTCCGCAAAGGTGTCTTTGATGAGGGATTTGCGGATGGCGTTGCCTTCCCTATACTGCTTCTCGAAAAACTCCCGGATTCTGTCCGCAAAGGTATCCTTGACGAGGTTCTTTCGGATGGTGTCGGGGACGGCAGCGGGCATGGACAGTTTCATCACTCGCTGCGCCTTGTCCCAAAAGACGATATGCGCATGCGGGTGCCCGCGCTCGTCGTGAATGGCGCAGGCCCATTGCAGATTCTCTATTTTGATACCGTTTTGCCTTGCTATCTCTCCGATATGCTGCTCAACATACGCGCACCACGCCACCTGGTCTTTCAAGCCGAGCTCGTTGGCGGTCTTCCGCTGGAAGGAGATGATGGCGCGATAGATGTTGACATGCGCCTTGGACAGCTCATATGCCTGCTTCGCCGCCGTTTGCCAGTTGTCAAAGAACACCGTGCCGCCTGCGGGATCGAGCCGCCCGAATAGGCCGTGCGTGTTATCCGGGTTGTGCAATACGCCGCGCCGCGTGGCGATATAGCGGATGTGCCGGTGGTTGCACACAGGGGTGTCGGGGTAGTTCGGGTTGCGGAACATCTGCTTATAGACGATGACGGACATATCGTT
>Ga0123354_10009882_pt1 | contig 14661 bp, 7 predicted proteins | sample TergutLab28metaG_2_FD_97872 | JGI IMG/M metagenome (GOLD analysis project Ga0123354, IMG submission 97872) | Labiotermes labralis P4 segment gut microbial communities from Petit-Saut dam, French Guiana - Lab288 P4 | ecosystem: Host-associated > Arthropoda: Insects > Digestive system > Gut ... | reverse complement strand
TTTAAAAAAAGGTTAAGTAGAAGGAAACAATACTTAGAGGGGAGAAGGTATTTTCTTAAAGGAGGATGGAAATGGGTGGTTGGGGGGGGGGGGACCGGTACGACTTTTCGGGTAATGTAGCATCTGGGGGACGTAGGGCAACACCCACACTGAAAGTCGTACGTCGCGTCTCCTGCGAGACGTATTTTTTATATGTGGAGCAGAGTGTTGCGGGTTGCGTATAGACGCGGTAGAAGCCAAACTCCAGGCTGCAGAGTGATCAATACCAACATCACACCATGGAATCTTCCTTGCTTCACAAAATATGTTCACTTGAGTGGGATTTACTGAAAACACCAAATTTCAATAATTTTGCTCCGTTTGTTACACCAAGGACGTTAGGTCAGATTTTGTTCCATAAAGAGTTTACTTTCAGCATTAATGCTGTAATAAAAGGCAAGGATGGACTGTAGTGCTGCAGAATGCTGGAATATTGAAGCCCTGTTCATAAGGAATTTAGAATGCACCGATTCGTGTTAAGAAATAGGAACACCGTGTTAATTTGGTGTGACGGTGTTTAGTTCTGTGAATAAAATGGCGTTTGGGTAGTGCAAAGTGCTGTGAATATACCCACCTGATGATCATGTTCGGTGCTGATATCTGTTGCATTCTGTGAGACTATGGATACAGTATCGTGCCCATTGAAGCTTAGCTGTGTTACGTGCAAATACTATATACGTTATTTTAAAACAGTTGTCCTTGGAGCACAATTGTACTTCATATGTTGCGCAGTGAGTGAAGTGTTTCGACCGTCACCCGGTGGCAGTGCGCGGCCGTCAGAGCAGCTCATGTCACCCGCATGGGCGGGCGGTGTTCGCCGAAATAGGTCTGCAGGTTCATAAAGCTGTTGAGTGTGAGTGCTGACCTAATTTTATTATTGTGCGGTTCGCTCTAAGAATGTTCGGCATGGTATGATAAGCAAGAACACGAAACAGGTTTCTTATTGGGATTTCTAGAGGATCGTATGGACATTGCTAGGTCGAGATGTTAAATTATGATCATCCCATATGCATGTCTATGCGGAATGGATCGTAGTAGAATTGTGCCCGTTATGGAAGAATAGAAATATACTGATGAAGATTAAGATCCGTGTATTTAATGGTAATAGTAAGTAGATACTGCTGTATGGGTGCGAAACATGGAAAGTGACTACCAAAATAAATAAATTACAAACGTTTGATAAACGGCGTTTGCAAAGAATGATGGGCTTAAATTGGCGTAAGATAATAAGTAACACCGAGCTGTGGGAAGGTACTGGAGAGGAGCCTGTAATATTACAAATTAGAATGAGGAAATGGAGATGGATCGGTCATACCTAAAGGGGATGAATGCGTTGAAAAGCAGATATCGGACTGAAATCCGCAGGGAGCCGGAATTAAAAGGAGACCGAAGCAAACCTCTGAAAAGACCGTTTTGGAGAAAGCGGAAGAATGCGGCAAAACGTGGAGAGAGGTTACGAGGTCTTCGGGCAACAAGAGTCAGATGGAGATGCTTAAAATATGCCATATGTTCCTAATTGAACGAAAGGATCTACTACTACTGTGGGCTGGTAGCTCAGTCGGTATAGCGACTGAGCTACGGGCTGGACGGTCCGGGATCGAATCCCGGTGGGGACGAGATTTTCCGCCCGTCCAGACCGGCCCTGGGGCCCACCCAGCCTCCTGTATAATGGGTACCGGGTCTTTCCCGGGGGTAAAGTGCGGCTGGGGCATGCTGTTGACCACTCACCCCCTTCTAGTGCCGCGGTCATGGAAGAGTAGAGCTATACCTCTACCCACCCTCTGGGCTACACCGGGCCTGTAACGGGATCACTTTACCTTTGCTACTACTACTACTACTACTACTACTATTACTACTACTACTACTACTACTATTACTACTACTACTACTACTACTACTACTACTACTACTACTACTACCACCGCCGCCGCCGCCGCCTCCACGGCGACAGCGGCAAAAACAACAACATGCAAATCTGTATTGTTTATCTATGAAGTTTCATCTTGGTGCCGAATCTGTTAATGGAACTAGGAAAGATGTCGGTTTCATGTCTGCGCATTCCGATGGTTCTATAGCAGTATCCTTGCCGGGGACGTACTGTTTGCGGTGACAACGTGCTGATTTTTCCGTTGCAGACTAACCCATATGGCGTGACAATGAACACTCCTTAATCGGCCGGTAGGTTGATTTGTAAGCAGATCGGCTGTGGTACCTGACATGACCTCGACTCGGTGACATCTGTTAGCACTGCGTAATTTCAGCGCGAGGTGAAGGTGAAATTGTGAAGTGCAGAACGCTTCGGAATCTACTTTTACGTTTCATTCGTTCAAAAAATTAGACCGGATGTCTTAAAATCTCTTAAGTTGTCTGTCTAGTATTTGTGTGAGAAGAAGCGGGAAGATAAAAAATTTAAAGTTATCATGATTAAGGTTCGAACTCGGAACTCTGACTCTCGACAGGATTTTAGTTAAATTAATCGCATAAAAACGTATTGTGTAAGCGTGAACTTGATTGAAGTGGCGCAGAATGGTCTACTTTTGTATTGTCGGTAATGCGTTTAGGGGTACGTAGCACGTGACACACGAAACAAACAAAAGACGGTCTCGTGAAAATCGCCTGAATGATGCAAGAAGTATTTGGGGGGGAAATGTTGATAATATCATAATTTTAAGCTGAATTATGAACCATATTGATATACTAAGTGATAAGTTACCAATGCGTACCCCGAATATTCAGAGTTCTTTATACATAGCTGGTTTGTAAAATTTTATTCCAGCCTGTTGTGTATATTGTCACTGAAATGCTGTCTCAATTCCATGTCGCTTTCAGTTGTGTGCTGGGTATAATTAGAAATGTTGTTTTCAGTTTATTATGAGATTGTGAGATGGTTCAGTAAACAAGTAATTTAAGCCCCCCAGCAGTTTATTTCTGAAATATGTTTTCTCAGGAATTGGGGTTTTCAAATTGTGTGTTGAATAATCTGTATGCTTCAGTTTCAAAGTAGGTGGTTTTTGCAGAATATTTGCCCACAGAGTTCTTTTTTCCCCTTCGCTATATATCACAATAAGACAAATAAGCAAAACCAGATGTTTGTATTCCGGTGCTGTTTGTCCTCTCCTGTCTGTCACCCACCATGTATACAAATGATCAACAGACTTCATTGCCAAGATCTCCTCAAGATGTGGCGTCACAGCGTATCTTTGCTGTTTACCCTGTTTCGACAAAGATTTCTGTTTTGCATACCAGCCTGAGTGATGCCATTGTAACGCAATTCGATACGACGAGTTGTTTTTTGATTTCGAAATTTCGTATTTCGTCTACGCACTGTATTATGAACTGCTGTGATCTGATGTGCTGTCAGAGTTTAGAGCTCAACAAATGCTGACCGAAACGAAGTACATACATACGTACATTCATCCATCCATCCATCCATCCATCCATTCAGTAGTCTGTCTTACGACAAGTTCATAGACTCATCCAAATCGAGTTTTCCACAGAACGCGATCAAGTGCTTCCTCTTTCAATTTCCAGTGTCCTCTCGATTCCATAAGGTCATCCAGTAGCTGTTTACATCTTCTTCCTCCTCTCTCCACCACTTCTGTCCTTCCTTCTATCTTTCCTTCCATAACGTGTTTTGTGAGGCAGTTCCTACGAAACATGTGACCAATCCAGTTAGCCTTCTTTTTATTGTTTGTAGGCTATTCCTCTCCTTGATTCTTTGTAAATTATTCTTAATTTCTCACACGATTGATCCTACTGATCTTCTCCATTAACCTCCAGCACGACATTTAAAAGCTGCCCAGGTATTGGTGATCTGTTTTCCGAAGTGTTCACGTTTCAGCAACATAGAAAGTTATTCTGCACATGTAGCACATTACGTTTCTTCCTTAAATTTAAGTCCAACTTCCTGATGAAAAGAGTCGTCTTCGTGTTGAATGCTGTTTTTGCCATACCAGTCCTGAATTTAATTTCACGTGTTTATCTTGCATATCATGCTACCCAAATATCTGAAATACTTCATTCTCCAGTTGTTTTTTTATGTCATCTGTATTGGGGATGGTTGCCTTGAGATTCTCATTACCTTAGTTGTCCCACGTTTGTTTATATTCCATACCATCCTCCACTTGCAACTTTCTAGACTTTCTGTTGATGCTAAAAATTGTGTGATTAAGAATTGGTTACTTTAGATAGGGACGTTATTTTAATTCGATATTTTAGGGTTGCCAGTTTGTTCCTTACACTGTGCTGCATTCATACTGCCGCAGTGAGTTACCGAAGAGCTGTGTTTGTTGACAGCAAGGGCCTTGCTGATAGCCCGGTCTGAAGCGAGGTGTTACGTCACCCAAACTAGAAAAAACAATAATTAAACACTCACTTCGTCTTCTTTGTCTCGTATTTTCGTTGGTTGGTGTTTCCCTTATAGGGCTTCAGCAGTAGACGGCCATCGTATTTGGACTCCAAATGGGAGTGAAGAAAATGAAGTTTCAGTGACTTGTTACACCCCATAGCACTGTCTGGTGAAATTAGCTCCTGCACAATTTCAGTGCAATTTTCCGCTTTTTCATTGCCTCGAAACTTTCTGCAGACATTTTAAAATTCCTTCCAAGCTTTTCTTTCTGTAGCATTTAATTTTGTTCTAAAGCTTTGGTCTTCGAGTAGTTGAGTAATTTTTTACCAACGAAAATTCTTTCTTTCATTTTGGCCTCACTTATTTTGGGAAACTTTTGCCTTAACTAGGCAAACCCTTCGCTTTATTCATCCATCGCTTGCACAGACATTAGGTTTAGCTTGATATGCAGTGGAGGCAATAGATTTTGACGTAATCCCCTAAAGCAGGATGTTCCACATTCCTCTGACCTCGTGTCACTTCTGAACGGAGTGACCATTTTTTTATTCTGTAGTGTCAGTCCCTCGCTTCGCTGCCCCAGTCACATTAAGAGCTGCAGAATTTGCTTTATCCGCCCTGCAGCCCAGTCAGCATTGCTGTAACGTTTAGGTCAGCACATATATTCCTCCGGCGTTCTTCATAGCATATGTTTTGCAGCAGACCGTGAAGGTTCTTGTACGTTTCTTATATGTGGACTGCATGAGCTAGTTGGAAAGAAGTGAACCTTTTCACCTTAGGAGTAACATTGCCTTCAAACTGGCCGTAGGTGAATCAGTGAAAAGCTTCCATTGCCCAGAGGTGTGTTCACACAGAAACTTTTCAATTGATCCTTGAATATTATTTCAGTACACTAGACCATCATCAATTGAGTAATACATTGCTATGTCTGACGTCCTGTTCCTATAAAAATGATACTAGTATACCTAAGGTAATAATTCTGTAAGGATATAGCAGTCGTAACACAACGATATTATCAGGTGTGTATAATTTATCAACATCAACTACATGTTTCGACCATTGCTGCTGTGGCCATCTTCAGGTTGGATAAATTTTTACCAGAGAAGCTATATAGATATGATATAATATAGAAACAAATTATTAGTGTAGGTAAGGGGGCACGAGATCTCGTTTGTGCAAAACGAGATCTCGTGCCCCCTTACCTACACTAATAATTTGTTTCTATATTATATCATATCTATATAGCTTCTCTGGTAAAAATTGTATCCAACCTGAAGATGGCAACAGCAGCAATGGCCGAAACATGTAGCTGATGTTGATAAGTTATATACGCCTGATAATACAGTTGTGTTATGATATCCTTATAGAATTATTACCTTAGGTTCTAACAAACACAACGGGGATGACGCACCTTGAAGTTGACACTAGTATACCTATCTCCATAAGATTCCACTGCTTTCGCTGTGATCAAAGTAGCTGAGCCTTTGTAAGGGACGATAAACGGCTGGAAGAAAGCATTTCAGCTTGAGATTTAGTTTGAGGCATTATTATTCTAGGTATTTAATTGACTTAAATGAGTAAAACTAAATCAACGGCCAAAAAAACGCCTTTGACCCGACCCCAAATTTCGGTTTTGGCCATTCAACTGAGGTATTAGCTGGTAGCATCGAAACAGAGGCTGATAAAAACATTTACATATTCGAGTTTGTAAACCTATCATCAATACAAATCTATTAAATCTTAGCAGTTGACCAATTTAATGCACAAATTCTTGTTTTTAGTGAGTTTATTATATTCCTGTACATGTTTCGAGCACAACAGTGTTCGAAACGTGTAGAGGAATATAATAAACACACTAAAAAAAAAACAAGAATTTGTGCATTAAGTTGGTCAGTTGCTAAGATTATACTGAGATGCGCGGTCAGCAAAACATCAAAACATAAAAATCTGTTAAACGTATTTCAGGAAGGAAATTCATGTCGACCAGTGTGTTTTGTGCCGGTCTGCACTGCCTTGCGCAGGCAACGCAACGTGTTGTGTAACTGCCGGCAGTTTTCGCTACCACACTGTGTGTAACTAACTGTTGCTGCCTCCAGTGAGCGACATTATCACCTGCGAAGTTCTTTACAGCCATAGCTGTTCTGTTGGCTGCAAGAGGCCGGGCCTTGTCCCACTTGCGTGAAACCTGCGCACTACTTACTACCTGTAATAAAACATTCCTTGATATCACTGTTTCTTTTCATTGCCTCATAGCGGCCCGTCGAAGTGTTCTGTTTCTCCACGTGCAGCATAGTGCATGTTAATTTTTCTTTGCCTTCGTGTATATTCCGTTTCACATTATATATATATATATATATATATATGAGACACTTGAGGTGCGTCACAGAGGTTGTGGTGTTATTTGGATGTAGCGCCATGTCGAAGTGGTACAGATTACCGGTGTATAAGGGGAACCGTCTGTCTCCATCTTCAGGGCCTAAATGATATATCTTTCTGCATATCAAGACTGTACTCATTTTTTCTTCCATTGCTCAACAATCCTAATGGGCCGAGGTCTCCTCATTTGCGAGGCTTCTTGCTCACACTCCATGACCCACGCATACACGCGCGCGCGCACACACACACACACTCAGTATGACCCCTCTGGACGAGTAATCAGCCCGTCGCAGAGCCCCTACCTGACAACTCACACCACTCACAATAGAGACATCCAGGCCCCTGGCGGCATTGGAACCCCTAATCCCAGCAAGCGAACGGTCGCAGACCTACGCCTTATACCGCGCGGCCACCGGGATGGGCACTACATACCCATAGCTTGGTTTAATGGCCCTTTTTTTTTTAATTTGGCGCGACAGCCCCCCAGTGGGCCAGGGCCTCCTCATTCACGAGGTTTCTAGATCACACACAACGCCGCACCACAGTCGGTAGGACTCCTCTGGACGAGTGATTAGCGCGTCGCAGAGACCTCTACCTGACAACACACTACACTCACAACAGACCAAACATCCATGCCTCCAGTGGGATTCGAACCCACATCTCAGCAGGCGGGCGGCCGCAGACCTACGCCTTAGACCGCGCGGCCACTGGGACCGACGTCCCATTGCTTTAGGGAAGTATAATTACTCGGATACCTGAAATTCGGCTTCCCAACTGCTTCTGTCTAAAACCACGTCACTCCTTGTTTCCTTCACAATCTCTACGCTCTCCGACAACAACAAACCTTGTAACTTCATATACCTACCTGCTGTAACACTCAGTAACTCTGCATCTTTTGCGCAAATGTATTGTAACGTTCGTATGGCCCTTGAAATGAACAGAAATTAGAATCAGTTAATTTTTGGTGTGGGGACGCGGCGTGTTTTATTTTACGTTGAAACTAAGTTTGAAATATACAGATTAGCTTCATACTTCAAGGGTTTGAAATATTTTACAGATGAGTTTCATGGGGTTTAGGGTAACAAACAGCAGCCATTACTCTTTTACCGGAAAATTTGTCCGTGTGCTTAGGCGTGATCTGTGAAGACGTCGGAAGGCAGTCGTCTGTATTTCCTCGCACAATGACTGCCAGTTGACCTACTGCTCTACCCCAGTTTAAGTGCAAGACCGAGTAATCGTGGCTCGAATCCCTTCTGAGGCAAATGTCGAGACCGGCTCTGGGGCCCAAAACCAGCCTTCTGTACAGAGGGTACCGGGGGATCTTTTCCCGGGGTAAAGCGAACCGGGGCGTGAAGATGGTAACTTACCACACCCATTGCCCAGGTTAAGAATGAATGGAGTTTTACCTCCACTTCTCCATATAACTTGCATGCTCGGGGAACTTTTATTACGTTTTATTTGTGGTAAGGATAATACAGATTAACACATTTTTTAGTGTTGAGATATCCATTGTTTGGTCGTGTGTGTCAGTGCCTCAGATTTCCATGAATTAAATGTTCGCCGAGAGTGAGCCCAGGACACTGGGGAGACTGTTTGGAAGTGCGATAGCGGGTACAAGAGGATGGAGAACTGTGCGTAATGAGTAGCTTAATGATTTGTTATCCTTTGTACCATATATATTAATAAAAGTGATCGAATTCGGGAGGTTGAAATCGGCGGAAAAATTAGCACGCACGGAATACTCGTATATGGTAAATTCATGCAAACTTTCAGTTGGAAAGCGTTAAGGAATAAATCACTTGGTTGACACAAGCACAGTTTGGAAAATGACAAAACTAGGTCTCAAATAAATAGGATGTGAACGATATTTATTTGGCTCAAAATATTTTCCAGTGGCATAATTTTTTTTTGGAACACTAAATTGCACCTTCCCATATTCCATAAAATTGCGCAAGTTTCTCCATTAGCTGATCTAGTTTTATCTTTTCAAGCTATCTCTTCCCTGGAGTTAATTATGAATGAAAGGTACGTGTATCAAGCTGCAAATTAGCACATTTACCTGACCACTGGAATACGCCCAGCTGTGCATTTGTGCCTACTCTACAGTAACTGCCAATTCGTAACGTATGCCTGCTAATGGTAGCAAGTGAAAGTATTTGCGTTTCAACGTATTTTATTTACGTACGGATGTAACAAGGGAGAGTTAATTCAGTTAAAAGTTGATGGTCTGTTTGAACACACCCTGCCTGGTCTACCTTGTCGTCTGTTTGCGATCCGTGTACCTTGTGTACAAACTGACCTGGAGCAGAAATTCCAATCTTTAATAGTGTAAAAGGTCTAGAAATGTGGACTGTTGAGATGGAAGCAGTCAGCTGTCCAGCTCGAGGTCCAGAATTGATCGTTACAGTACCCGCTTGTATAATACGGCATATTCAGGGGCGGCTTTAAAAAAATGACACCCTAGGCGAACAAAGCTCGTGACACCTATTGCCACCACTTACCAGTTGTGCGTCTTTCACAATGTTATGCTGAGTGATACCTCATCTGAAAGCATAGCTTGATGACAACTGTGATGATGATGATGATGATGATGATATATTTTATTTCCTGAAGTCGCTTGTGAAGCTGTATTGTTACTCTGGTGTATTGTTTAGGCGGCGATAAGACGTGATGATGTTATTTGCTTGGAGGCGCTGAGGAAAACCACGAAAACGCCATTGACGGTAGCAACCGTCGTAGCGAGTGCTGAACAATCAGATCTCGAGTCGTCAGCCCGCATCATCATTTGCAAGACATTTTTAAAAATATTAAATACGTAAAATAAGTGTTAACATTAATGAGCTGTTTAGAGACAAAATTACCTAAATTGTGTATAATGGTTCAGTTCGTACCGCGCTGTGAACACACTGCGTCTCTTTTATGGAAACCACTTTATGCTGCATAGGGAAATAATCACTCTTTGTTCTGAGATCCAAACAAAACGCAGGGGTACACTGTGTTAACAGAATGTATAATTTTGTAATGTTAAACCGGTTGGTACATAACAGCAAGCTCTAGGCTCTGTAGAGCTAATAATAAGATATTAATATATAAAACTGAAGTAAACGCGGTGTTCTTATGGCACTGTAAATGGTAGTAGGGCAGTAGGCCTATGCTGTCGAGGCTACAAGTGCATAAGAATCAGATGAATTGCAACCATACCCGTGACTTATCGCAGATGACAGATTTACAATGATGGAAGCTGATTTCTACCTCCCGATTGTAATTCTTGATCAGCGTTCCTTCTGCGCTGGTTCTTTCTGTAAAAGGTCAATATTACTTCGTGTGTATGGAATACGCGAGTAAGACAGCAAACGGTCATGCGCAGATCCCATTTAATTGTGTCGCTGTTCTTAAGATTTCCGTTAATCACACAGGCGAAAGCTTTTGTAACATTCATCATGTTGGGTCATGTGCCTTTTCCTTGTAGACTGTTGTAGCTAGGTACCAATAATACTGCTGTCTTGTACTCCGATGATGATGACTGTAACGTGAACGTTGCATTTTGAAAGTTGTAGAGGAGGGGGGAGCAACCCTTTGAGCATGAGGCCCAAATTAATATAAAAAATGTTCTGGGGCCGCTTTGCAAATAGTACTTTTTTTACTTACGTGTCATTAGCGATAATACACTGTCGTCATTAGTACCGCTGTGAGGACGGTGTGTCTTTGACATTAATATTTAAAAAATATGAATTGGTTACAAAACTTGAAACCCTTAACTTTTGATTGATAAATTAGTAATAATGAAAGGGGCGGAGACTTCTATGACAGAAGCGCTTAGAGAAACGTGCTGTATTGTCACCACTTTACTTTCCGTTTACTAAACCTACCAAGTAAACGAAACAAAGCAGCTATGTAGGTAGGCCTACTGTTATAAGGTGGAGCTTCCATTTATATTTTTGGTATAAAACAGACGTTGTATTGTCAGTAATACAACTTATTTCTAAAAGAATAAAAGAATATCTGGAAATCCATGTGTATGTGTGACAACTTCCAATTTGTATAACATTTAGGATGTGTTGCTTTTTAAACGACACTGCCAGTACTGCATATCGCACGTCGAAAAATGGTAAGATGATAAGTGAATAATGATCCGGGAGGGATGTTGAAAGTCGTGGCCTACTTTGTGGTACTCTGTCAGCTGACAACTGTAGTTCTGCTTTGTTGTCTTAAAACTAATAGTTTATTATAATTCAGTAAATATTTCTATTCCGCTTCTTCTTCTTCTTCTTCTTCTTCTTCTTTTTTTTTTTAAGGGTGTGTAAAGTGAACGCACAGTGGGAAGGTCATATTTTCGCGTTCTCGTGCGTCAACTGCATCAGTGCTAAGCGAATCTCCATTAAGTCTGATGTTGCACCTGTGCTTACGAACAGTTGGCGGTCGAATTGAATTTGTTGCTCCAGCAATAAGATTTTAATCCTTACTTTAGTACATGTAGTTTAAGCCTGACTTTGTCGCTTTTGCCCACAAGAGTCACTGTACAGAAGGATTGATGCTTAAACGTTTGAGATGTGGCGTAAACTTGCATTATAACCGTTTGTCTGTACAACGAATAATCGAAGGAAAAAATGTTTTGTCTTGAATCTTCGCCCTAGGATAATGGACCCCAACCCACGCCGTCCAGTCTAGTCTCAACTATAGTCACCGCCATGAAACAGACTCTTTCTGAGGAAGTGATAAATATCTCGGCCGATCTATATTTGGGGGATAGTACAAACGGCGAATTTGTTCATTATAAGGATTCTTAACACAAATGGAATATCAGCCGTCAATATCTGCCTGTTGAAGCCAGTAATTAGGGTAGCCGACCCACTGGATTAGACTCTTACCCTCAGTCCGTCCCTTTCTGTGTGATAGCCGAAGTCGTGCTGCTGTGATCGAACTTATTGGATTTTCTGCGACGGAAGTCACTAGCACGTACTGCCGTCTGTGCAGTCAATTTGGTCCATCACTCCGCAGAACTACCACCGTCTTATCCTGGCTGGATCTCGTCATAAAACCGGCGCTGTGGCATGGAAGGATATGGGCTGTGTTCTCATTCATTGTGATCAGATTAGTGTAAGTGGGAACGATAGACCAACTGAAACACTCCTCTCATCCATTGCATTGGAGAGCCTTAAAATTTGAAAGAAGGAAACTGAAGCTGGTTGTAGCCATAAGAAGTGAAACTAATTTCAAAATTCAAACCAGGCGACCTGTAAACATCATGATCTTCAAGCAGGATGCGAAGACAGATGATATGCTTCTTATTTCAAAATTCTGATTTATGTTATTGGTAAATCACACCGTTAAAATTACGTATCACTTCGGCCGACCTTCGTTTCACACGCGTCTTTTTATGTCGTTCCTTAATTTTGTTAGGCATTTAAACACGCCGATGAAGCATTATGCTGACAGCTGAGTGTGTTACTTAGCGACATTTGTTAAGTTTATACGTATCGGTTGCCATAAATGAATGAATGAATGATTGAATCTGGAGCTTTGGTGAAACGATACCACCACCACCACAACCACCACCCCCCCCACCCCCACCGCCACCGCCACCGCCGCCGCCGCCGCCGCCGCCAATAATAATAATAAGGCACGAACGACCAATTTCGGGCTCTAGCCTCTTCAGAGAATACTACTGGCATGGGAAAATATAAGTATTCGGGGAAAAACATGTCCCGTTGCCAATTTTGTCCAACGCGAATCCCACACGAATTGTCCGGCAGCTAGAGCTGTTCAACCGTACGTATTAAAGTGACCTGTACCTTTATCTGCTTTCAAGGATGTTTATTTCAGCTGCCGAACTCTGTTATGTTCAGGAAGCAGCGAACCATGCAACTAAATTAAATATAATGAGATGTTCTTGATCAGCGCCCCCCACCGTAGCTTTCATACACACCGCTAAAAGAATTATTTGTGTATTTGTAAAGGCACAAGGACTTCAGGAAATCAGAATACGAATCGGTATATAAAAGTTTAAATATGGTTCGATACCAACTGCGGTGTCTGCGTGGACGAAAATTTGATCTACGGTGCATCCTTTAGAGTTTGGGTTCATAATTCGTTGCCTTCGTTACGACGATACAGACAGAAGCGACTGAATTGTTGCCCTCGGCTTAGACACGCCCAACATTCGATACCCGTATTGTCTGTAAGGACAAGAAGAATGTATTGTGGCCTTTTCGTACTTCTCGAAACACACCACATCTATAAGCAGTGTATGTGTAGTGCACTGCCATCGGACTAACTCTCTCGAAACACACCACATCTATAAGCAGTGTATGTGTAGCGTACTGCCATCGGACTAACTCTCTCGAAACACACCACATCTATAGGCAGTGTATGTGTAGCGTACTGCCATCGGACTAACTCTCTCGAAACACACCACATCTATAAGCAGTGTATGTGTAGCGTACTGCCATCGGACTAACTCTCTCGAAACACACCACATCTATAAGCATTGTATGTGTAGCGTACTGCCATCGGACTAACTCTCTCGAAACACACCACATCTATAAGCAGTGTATGTGTATTACACTGCCATCGGACTAACTCTCTCTGCGCCGGTGTGTTACGAAGTCATCGGTGTGCCATAATCTTGTCACTGAAGACTTTAAACATACTTCTTGGTCCGGTGATTATGAGAGAATACCACGCCGCTGCTCATGTGCAATGTAGCTAACAGCTGATAGTAGCTGAGTATGATCTGATTTTGCTGCTTGACGTGCTTCATAAAGTGTTTCGTTTTCCAAGAAGTTTATGTAATTTCTTATTTCCGAAAACCTTTCAAGGCGAATACCTGGGAATTCCTTGTGTAAATTCGCAAATAACGTCTTTCGCAGAATACCTTTCGATCTTTTCTTCTTAGTCGTCTGTCGGGCGTCATGATATCAGTACAGGCCTCAAAGTCGTAGCTTAACAAACCCTGGTATTTCCTGCTTTAGGATATGCAAGTTCACAATTCTCTGTGACTTTGAACTTCTTCTGTCCTTAATGGTATTCAGTAGGCCTATATATGTCTGTTTTGGGCATGTATAGCTCACTTGGTTTAGTGACTCGCTACGGGCTGGACGGTCCGCGGATGAAACTCCGGTGGGTGGTGAGATTTTCCGCACCCGTCCAGACCGTCCCTGTGGTCCATCCAGTCTCCTATACAATGGGTACCGGATCTCTTTTCCTGGTACTGAAGCGGCCGGGAAGTGGCGTTGACCTCCCACTCCATCTGGCTCCGAGATTAAAGAAAGAGTAGAGCCGTACCTCTACCCCTCATTCCCCGACCCTCTGGGCCTTCGTGATGTGTTCTAGGGCAAAGTGTGGTTCACTTATGCGCAAGTTCCGGTTGTGAAAGACTACTTTGTTAAGAGTTTTACTTCCTTCTTTCCCCCCTCCCCTTGTCACGATCTGTAGTATAGTCATTGAATTATTCCACAGCGTAATCTGAGTAGTTGGGACGGTTTCATAAAATATATCAGCGAATCGGCCATCATTGTTTACCATCCACGGTGTTCTTGTTTATGTTCTGTACCCGTTATTGTGGGCTGGTTCTCGGGCCGCACGTGGAAGAATAACAGTAAGTGATATATCTAACTGCCCAAACTATTGTGAAATTTTTAATGTATATGCACAGTTTGGGGACCGCGGTAGCACAGTGGATAAGGTGCTGTGCTACAAATCAGAAGGACGCTGGTTCGATTCCAGATGGTGTCATTGGAATTTTTCATTGACATAAAATCCTTCCGATCGCACTATGCTCCTGGGGTCGACTCAGCCTCTAACAGAAATGAGTACCAGGAGCATTTCCTGGGGGTAAAGGCGGCCGGTGCGTAAGGCTGACAACCTTACCACCATCCTGTGCCGTTGTCATGAAATCTGGG
>Ga0123354_10009878_pt1 | contig 14663 bp, 5 predicted proteins | sample TergutLab28metaG_2_FD_97872 | JGI IMG/M metagenome (GOLD analysis project Ga0123354, IMG submission 97872) | Labiotermes labralis P4 segment gut microbial communities from Petit-Saut dam, French Guiana - Lab288 P4 | ecosystem: Host-associated > Arthropoda: Insects > Digestive system > Gut ... | reverse complement strand
GGAGAAATTATCGCCCGAAACATATTGAGCTGATTTATTGATAATTACAATCAGCTGAACATGTTTCGGGCAATAATTTCGCCCATCCTCAGGAGCACTAGACTGTGTTTACAGCTTGTGGTATAATGTACCAGCAGGCAGCATCGTCGGTGCGTTATACCGCAAGCTGTAAACACAGTCTAGTGCTCCTGAGGATGGGCGAAATTATCGCCCGAAACAGGTTGAGCTGATTGAAGTTATCAGTAAAATCTGTTGACGTTTTGTACGCTTTCGATGCTGTAACGTTGGCTTTAACCCTTAACCCGCTAACGTGGAGAATATGGTGAGCTCCTAATAATGTCAGCAAATGGCAGATGGGATTTAACTCGGCGTTTAAAGGGTTAATACGTACTTTCCGCTGTTTCTGTAACCATGACCTCGCGAAAGTGTGCATTTTACTGGCGTCAGGGTGAGATAGCTGCTGACTGACTACTGCGCTCAACTGTCTGCGTAACGTCTTTCACTTCTAATATAAATTATGTTAATGCAGTCTGCGTTGTTAAAGACTTATCGACTTCATACGGTACTTTTTCCACGCATCTCTATTACATCTACAACATTCATTACCAATTTTTTGCGCAATGTTTTCGTTTTCTACTCATTCTTGCTCCGATGTTTTTACACAGCATAGTACGTCAATGACTAATTAACCTTTTGACGCCTAATGTCAACTATAGTGGTCGTACCACACCGCTAACCTCTAAAGTTGCATTTAATATATTTATTCAACAAATATAGGTACTGAATATTTTAAACACGGTATATACTTTCCATTTTTTCTCTTCAAAATGCAGTTTGTTTCATAATTCTAACATATTTGGTTCCTGTATTATTCACATTTTATATACAGGGTGTGCTAAAATTTTAAAAAAACATTTCCGGCGTCAAAAGGTTAATAAAATTCTGTGTCGTATTTGGCCATAAACAGATTTTAATTATTTCGATATTTTCATTTTAATTGTATTGATACCACTGACGGATAAAACCCATCTCTTTCACAAAAGTTACCTCATAAGCTGTAGACATCCATAAACTTGCCAACTCCTTGCAGATGGCCAAGATCTGTGGCCGAAACATTTCGGAATAACAATTAATAAGAAATAAAAAACATTGTGGAACAAATTGGTAATAAATAAAGGTAAAGTGATCCCGTTACAGGTCCGGTGTGGCCCAGAAGGTGGGTAGAAGTATAGCTCTAATCTTCCATGACCGCGGCACTAGAAGGGGATGAGTGTTCATCCCCACGCTCCGGCCACCTCTATCCCTGGGAAAGACCCGATACCCATTTTACAGGAGTCTGGATAGGCCCCAGGGCCGGTCTGGACGGACGGAAAACCTCGTCTCCACCGGGATTCGATCCCGGACCGTCCAGCCCGTAGTCAGTCGCTATACCGACTGAGCTACTCGACCCACAGTTAGTAATAAATATTGTATATATTTATCGATATATCGATGTGAGAGATTTCAGATGGGATAGAGCAACGCAGCTTCGCGAGACCCCCCACTTTTAACGAAAGAGATAAGTACGCGCCGTCGGGATTTGTCTGTAAGAACTCCAAACCTTGGCTTTTACTCAACTGATTTCGTGCTTGTAATATATACATTCAATTGTATGATGACAGACTTGTTCATATGAAAGCACTAACAGGTTAATTCATAGCGCTTGGTAGAAAAAAATACCTAATTTGTACCATTTGCATTAAATCTGCAATGAAAGCAGCTTCCCGCTCGAACTTGACAATTGGTCTTTGTATGTAGCGTAGCATAACTGCGAGAGATAAAAGAGAAACTCACGATGCATAACAGATACAGATAAATGCACTAAACCCGACTGCTGTAGGCAGCTACCAATAATTATCCGTCTATCTACCAATCTGCCTCATTCCCCTGATCGACTACAAACAAGTGATATTTGTTTTCAAATGCTGCGGTAATCCGATCAGAGATTAGTGATGTCAGTTTTGTTCGGTGTGAAAATTGAAAATAATTGATAATGAAATTGAGGGCTGTACTCGTTTTCGCCGCGTTGAAGAACCAATCAACCGTTGGTTAGTGTAAATTTGTGTCAGGCTCTTTGGTAATATTCGTTTTATATGTACATTGCGAAGCCAGTAATGTCTTGTGCTGTGTTCTGTTAAATAGAAACATGGACTGTCTCTTATATTTCACTGAAATTTTGACACAGGACTGTCTGTGTAAGAACTGGCAGCTCAGGGTATGTGATTCTGAGTGGACATTTGTGGCCAAATGTAGATTTGCTGGAGATCGGTAGGAGAATTTTCATTTCGTAGGCGCATTCGCAAAATTGCGAACAGCGACCATTAGTTGCGTAATGTCTGTCTGTATGTCTGTCCGTCTGTCTGACCATCCTTCAGTCCATCCTTCCGCATGGGAAAACTCGGCTCCCACTGGACGGATTTTTTAAAATGAAATTTGATATTTGTGTATTTCTTGACAATCCGTCGCGATGATTCTAGTATCAATAAAATCGGAAAAGAATAACTTGTACTTTACATGAAGATCTGTATACATTATGATCATATCTCGCTCAGTTCTTCTTAGAATGAAAAATTCTTCAGAAAAACTTTGTAGAGAAAATCGTACCATTTATGAGAATGTGGAAAAATATTCTAGAGCCGAACAGACCACAGATGACAATAAGGCGCATGCTTATTGCATGTAAAGCAGTCCCATTACAGGCCTGGAGTGGCCCAGAAGGTTCCAAGAAGTTAAGGTTCCCAGACTTCATGACAACGACACAGGATGGTGGTAAGTATGCCAGCCTTACGCACCAGCCGCCTTTACCCCCAGGAAATGCTCCTGGTACTCATTTCTGTTAGAGGCTGAGTCGACCCCAGGCCCATAGTGCGATCGGAAGGATTTTATGTCAATAAAAAATTTCCAATGACACCAGCTGGGACCGAACTAGCGACCTTCCGATTTGTGGCACAGCACCTTAAGCACTGTGCCACTGCGGTCCCCGCTTATTGCATGTTGAATACCTAAGTCTACAAACACACACTCAGATATGTAATAGATATAATTTTTCCACTGCGTTAATGGTTGAACGAACGCGCCTCAATGTTACGTTGTGCGTAAATTGCGTGACTTGTTTTACGTGACCGTAATCACTTGACCCTTTTGAGACTAAAATTAGCTCGAATTTTACTTAAAGACCCAGTCCGTACAGCGCAGTAAATACGCTCAGTCTCGGTTATAAAAACCAGGCGATTGGTGTGTATGGAGAAATAATTGCTGTTTCCTCTGAAATCCACACGCATCGTATAGACACATAACGTGCTCAGAAAGTAGGATTTTTAGGCGCGCGTTCTCAAAATTGCGAAAAGCTAGTATCAGCTTCATGTTTATCCGTCTGTCTGTCTGCATGGTACAGCTTGGCTCCCACTAGACGAATTTTCATGAAATTTGATTTGGGGTATTTTTCGAAAACCTGTGTAGAAAATTCAAGTTTCATTCAAAATCTGACACGAATAAAGGGTATTTACATAAAGACCAAAGCACATTTTTGATAATATTTACTCAGTTCTTCTTATAATGAGAAATGTTTCAGACAAAAGCTGTAGACAAAGAAAAAAAATACGTGCGATAACTTTTTGTGAAAATAGTGCCTTTTACAGGGGTGCTGATAAGTCCTTAGCCCGACCGGGAAGGAAACCAGCTAATGTTTCTGTCTGGGTGGCGTGAATTTCCTTTGGCGCCTTGCCTTGCAAAAAAATTTGATGACAGCCCGCGTCTCGATGTTGTTGAAATCGCGCGCGTCCCTGACGTGCTTCCGAGCTTGTTTCCTTCCTGGTCGGGCTAAGCGCTTATCAGCACCCCTGGTATGAGATAACGTGAAAGCAATGTTGTAGAGGTGGGGAGGCCACAGATGACAACATGGCGCATGCGCATTTCACGCTGTATACCTAATGCTACAAACACACACTCACAATATGTAATGCTTTTTGCTTTTCTACAGCAACTTTAGTTGCACGAACGCGCTTCAATGTTACGTTATACGTACATCGACTGTCTTAACTGAGGAATGAAAAACCGACTAGACGACACTTGTTATGTTATTGTACTTCTTATAGGCTCAACATGTTTCGGGCACTACTATGCCCATCATAAGGAGCTCGCGACTATAATGTTGATTACCACATTGGTCGTTTCGTTCTTGGTTTGCTGTAGGTTGGAGGTTAGGTGCGGTTAGGCTGGCATGGTGTCCGGGCTGCAGGCTAAAGCACAACTGCTATAGCCTGCAGCCCGGACACTACTCCAGCCTAACCGTACCTAACCTCCAACCTACAGCAAACCAAGAACGAAACGACCAATGTGGTAATCAACATCACATTCGCGAGCTCCTGATGATGGGCATAGTAGTGCCCGAAACATGTTGAGCCTATAAGAAGTACAATAAAATAACAAGTGGCATCTAGTTGGTTTTTTATTCTTCAGTTATCACAAAGATGCACGGTCCTATAAACATCAGATTGCCTGTCTTGTTCAGTGTCAAAACTGGTGGTACGTAACGTTACCACTAAGCGCAAAAGAGGTAATTGAACAGTAAGTAACCTGTTCTCTGCTCGTAATGTAACTCCGTTAGCATTCGGACGCGACTCTGATATTTTCCGTCAGTAATACCGAGAATTGTAACGAGGATGCAGATTCAAACAGTTTTTGTTTGTCGTGTAGCCTTGTGCTAGTCTGACAGGTGAATGAAAGCGTTCCGATGTAACACACTGCCTCCATCTTCAGATCCTGCAGTCCTGGCATCCAAGTAAAAATGAAAGGTAAATCAGTTCCATCACACGCCCGTGTTGGCCAGAGTGTTCCAGGAAGTTAAGGTTCCTAGATTAACTGACAATGGCCCAGAATGGTGGTAAGGTTGTCATCCTTACGCACCGGCCGTTTTTAACCCCAGGAAATACTCCTGGTACTCATTTCTGTTAGGGGCTGAGTCGACCCCAGGGCCATAGTGCGATCTGAAGGCCTATGTCAATGAAAAATTCCAATGATACCATCTGGAATCGAACCAGCGACCTACCGATTTGTAGCGCAGCCTGGTATCCAAATACCAAGTTAATAATTAAAGGAAAACCTTCGTCAAAAGCCGGTAGCCCCCGTCCAACATAATATATTTGTTATCGAGAACCAATAAGTACGAGCTGGACTTTTGACTAAGCTATTATCAGGCTATACAAGATTTAAAATATTATATGATTTTGTTTTACATTTTTTGTGAATGTTGGATGTGATAATTTTGAGGGCTGAATCTTGAATCATACTAATTACATTATTGTACATTACACCTTCTTGTAAACACTGCGCAGCTTCATTATGGTTTAGTTACAAGCCGAAACATGTAGCTGTTGTTTCTCTGTAACAAATGTACTTTGCGTCGAAGGACACATTGATTTTTTTATAACACTAGACAACAAAATTTAACTTCTTTTTCGGCCCACGACCTTCAGTAGGTGAACTTAGCGGTATTTTCATGCTGAATTCATATATATATATATATATATATATATATACAGAACCTTTCTATCAGGCAGAGTTTCAAAGATACAAAGGACTGTATTTGTGCCAAACGGTACTTTACGTACTCTTCAAACAGGCAGAAACTTACCTCTAAAATGTAGGGGCGTATGAATTTCGCCGGTAATTGCCTTCAGGCACATCCCTCTTCAGTGTCCAGCAATAGTCTGCCAACATACTGGAGGTCCACTTGCCTTGGTACCGTTTTTTCATTGGCAAAAATTTCTTGGTGAAACTTTTCACCGTGTTCGTCACTGACTTCGCCGAGATTTTCTGAAAAAAAAAATCCAAGTGGGACCCCAAAAAAGTAGATTTTCAGACTCATATTGCATCCCATAGCTTTGTACGAAGTCAACAGTTCGCGCACAACATCCTGATAGTTCGCTGCTTTGTGATTTCCTAAGAAGTCCTTGCAAATCCTCTTAAAAGACAACCATTCATTTCTTTCAGTCTCATTCAGGTCTTCATCGAAAGGTTTTTCTTGCATCAGCTCCCTGATCTGGGGTCCTATAAATATACTTTCCTTGATCTTTGCGTCACTCACATTTGGGAATTTATTCCTCAAATATTCGAATCCACGGCCGGTTTTATCCATACCTTTCACAAAATTTTTCATGAGGCCCAGCTTTATTTGCAAAGGGGGCAGAAAAATTTTCTCCGGAAGAACAAGAAGAGGACTGACGACATTTTTCTCCCCTGTCGTCAGTGATTTTCGTTTAGGCCACAGTTTATTTACATGGTGATTCTTCTTGTCCCGGCTGTCCCACTCACACAGGAAACAGCAGTATTTTGTGTATCCCAGTTGCATTCCGAGTAACAGTGCCACAACCTTCAGATCACCACATAACTTCCACTTAAATTCGTCATACTTAATCTTTCCCAACAGTAGCTCCATGCTTTCATAACTTTCGTTCATGTTGGCTGCATGAGCCAAAGGAACGGAGGGGAATTTATTTCTGTTGTGGAGTAGAACCACCTTCAAGCTCACTTTTGACGAATCAGTGAACAAGTGCCACTGATCTGGGTTAAATTCATGGCCAAGAACTGTCATAACGGAGCAAACATCAGTGCAAAACACTACACCATCTTCATGGGAGAAGAAATCCTTGAATTCTTCATGGCGCCCACGGTAAAAACACACCTCAGTGTTCTGGCGCAGATGATTTCAGCTTTTTGACCTGGAGCAAAAGGTGTGGGTGATAGAGAAATTCTGGAAACATATTCGAATTCAGCGTCCCAAAATACATCGGAAAAAGACATTTTTCTCCATGGGCTAAAATCTTTGTTAACCGGTGTAATTAATAAGTCTGGATGATATTCGTGTCCGTCCAATAATGTTGAAAATTTCACAAGGAATACCTCATCGGACTTAAAATCTGCAGCACCAACATCAAGACATTAAAAGTATTTAATACAATTTTATCTTATTTTATCCAATTATAAGCTAGTTTTTTTTTTTACAAATATTGATGTACGCTTCCTGAGGATGACCCACGGAGTGTCGAAACATGTCGAAGTTGTAGTGTTTTAATTGTTTTAAAAAAAATTTATACAGTGAATTTTCACATTCGTACCGTCCATCTTGATATAATCAAAGTTTTATTTATTCACCAACTGATGCACTAGTGAGTTGCGTTAAAAAAACAGTATTAAAATTTACATTAATGTAAGTTTTAATGTAATTAATTAATGTAAGTCTAATGTAAATTTACATTAAAATTTACACTAATACTAATTTTAATGTAATTTTTTTAATATTGTCCTTTAAGACAACTCACTAGTGCATCAGTTGGTGAATAAATAAAACTTTGATAATAGTGAATTTGTTTATATTTTCTTGAGTTTTTAACATGTGGATCAGTTGAGTTAAGCTGCGGATATGTGCCTTTCCAACAGTAGAAAATTATAAGACACGGTGGAAATACTGAAATAGCCTCTCTGCCGACGGGATTTGTTGCATGTAGGCGGGGTTTCCCTCTCAGATATGAGCGTCACATGTATTCACTTTATCATAGTACGAGATTTCATTCCCAATTTATTCAGTTCCATTGTTTCGTTCACAGACCTTCGCAGTTCCGACCACAGTGCACGTTGTTCTTTGTTCCGGCTAGTTCACAAATTTCTGATCCATTCGCTTTCACTGTTTTTATCAGCCCACTCTGATCAGCCAATAAATACACGCAACTGCACCCCCTTCCACACTCATTTCAGGACTTGATATCGGGCAGGGGCTAAACCAACCCCCACTTTCAGGAATATCACGTTAGGGACTGTACACACTTTATTAATGTTTCATAGGATTTTTATTAGCAGAATTACGCGGTAACGAACATATTAATTGAAAATTCATCCATCATCTAGGCAGGGACGTTTGAACCAAGGAGATCAGTACATTATCATAGTTGAATGATACATAAGAGCCGCCTATAATGCCCTGGAATCGATTTTATGCAAGGCGACTAAGACCGCCTGCCATCTGTCGGTTGCAGCTTCTACTGTCATAAAGTTTAGAATCACATCTGTGTCCTAGTCGTTAATATAGTCACCTGTTTTGATGCACATAACCAGTAAAATGTTTCAATGTATCTATGTAAAAGTGTAATTCTAGAAGCCAATTTCCCTTCCTTCTTTTGGCTTGTCATGCCAACACCAGACTACACGGCGTCACATCCCAGAATACGGTAATCTTTATTCGGCGCTGTCATGGCTTTATAATTCACGTAATTTCTTATTTCACTGATTTCCATTCTTACCAGCTGTATGTTGCTGTTGCCATATTTTTTTTAATATAATCCTGTAATCTAAGAATGATATGCAGTTTAGCTTAGTGTGTTAGACTAACGCGCATTTCGTCATAGGCTGGAGCGGTAATTAGAATTTTTGTTTGTAGATACATGTTAAAATGTTAGTATTATGGTTCGTAGTAGTAGTAGTAGTAGTATTATTAGTAGTAGTAGCAGCAGTAGTAGTAGCAGCAACAGTAGCAGTAGTAGCAATACTAGTAGTAGTAGTAGCAGTAGTAGTAGTAGCAATAGTAGTAGTAGTAACAGCAGCAGCAACAGTAGTAGTAGCAGTAGTAGTAGCAATAGTAGTAGTAGTAATGGCAGCAGCAACAGCAGTAGTAGTAGCAATAGTAGTAGTAGTAGTAGTAGTAGCAGCAGCAGTAATATTAGTAGCAATAGCAGTTGTAGTAACAGCAGCAGCAGCAACAGTAGTAGTATTAGTAGTAGTAGTAATAACAGCGGAAACAGTAGTAGTAGTGAAAGTAGTAACAGCAGTAGTAGTAGTATTAGTAGTAGAAGTAGTAGTAGTAGCAGCAGCAACAGTAGTAGTAGTAGTAGAAGTAGTAGCAGCAGTAGTAGAAGTAGTAGTAGTAGTAGTAGAAGTAGTAGCAATAGTAGCAGTAGTAGTAGCAGCAGCAATAGTAGTAGTACTAGTAGTAGTAGCAATAGTAGTAGTAGTAGTAACAGCATAAACAGTAGTAGTGGTGGTGGTGGTGTTGTGGGGGTGGTATTAACATTAGTGTAGAATCGTCGTTTTGTCTGACGCGTATTGTTATTACTTTTTCTCCGCTGTTTAAAGTTTACTTACCGTTTAACTTTCCCCACAATTTGAAATTACACTTGTTCAAATTTGGTAGTCGTGGGGTTCACAATCGGCGACCACAAACACTCTAAAACGCATCGACTGTTCGAGATATCTGTTGTTGTTACCTCGCCTTGCTGAATAAACAGATAAACGAACAGTTTGTCATTTAAGTCTATTCATCAGTTTTTTTTTTTATAGAATTGACAGTGGATCCAACAATTTTTAGTGCACTCGTAGCACACCACGTACCAACCGTAACCTCGTTAAATAAATACGTGACATTGAACACGGTAGTGAGTCGCATGTAAGATCAAACCGCACAGTGTGGTCTGTTAGGTACATATCGAAGTGTCTGGTGAACATATTACTCCCATCTTAACTTCTACCTGTCTGTCTTCAATTCTACCTTGAAAATAGAGGCAGTGTATTTCTCCCAAATTTTGAACTCATCCACCAGCTTACACTATGTAGTAACCCAAGGAGCTAAAAAAAAATACATCATGACCGCTGTGAGAAACTGAAATTATGTACATCCTCAAACTACAGGGTGAGCATAAAGTATTTCCCTGATTACAAACATTTGTTACAAGAAAACTACTGTACGTGGAATACAAACATATTTTTTTTTTTAAAATGTAACTCAAGAAGTTTTTTTACAACACATTCGTACACTTCAACAAATGCTCCTTTTGTTGCACGGAGAACGTCTAATCGATAATAAATTTCTGTCCACGTGTTCTCCAACATGTCTTCAGTTATTGTAGCAAAACAGTCTGTTATTTTTTGTTTTGCCACTAGCAGGTTATGCAACTGTAACATAACAATAAACACATGGCATAAAAGTTTAGAAACTAACTTAAGTAATGGTAAAAAAAAGTTTGTATTCCACGTAGTTTTCCTGTAATAAATGTTTGTAAGCAGGGAAAGACTTTATGCTCACCCTGTATAGTACGAAATATATTCGGATTATAAACTTTGAACATCTTCTAATGCCGTACCTATGGAGTTGCAGCCTTCACAGATAACGGATAAAGCATGAAGTTGATGACCAAATAAAGTTCTGTTTCCCGTGAAAGTGCTTTGCTGACTGTAAGATGCGGGACCCCTATTCTTATTTTCTATTCTCCCTGTGAGTATCTGCAGCCTTTGATGACGTCTAAGGAAACCGACTCTATTTTCTGTTGCTCCCAGCACAGTGCACAATTGATGTCTACCAACAGGCTATATCGATATTGGATCCAAATAAGAGGGTCTGTCATGATCGGGAATACGAAGATAGCACATGGTGCTAGTGGATTGCGAATGGAAGGACTCTCTTTACGTTAGTGAAGACGGTATCTCAAAAACCTGCCATTGTCACACTGCGACTGATAGACCCAACGAGTTGGAACTTGCCTTGACGTAGAGGGGACGTGAATGAATGGTAATTCAAATTAGCAACGATATCTTCCTTTCACATACACTCCGTAAGTTTAAAACCCCGTGTGTACGCTAAAGATGGGACTACCCAAATTCAATTTACACTAGAGTTCACCCAAAAACGGGCCTTGAAGGCCCAGAGGGGGAGTAGAAGTATAGCTTTATTCTTCCTTTAACTTCAGTGTTAGATGTGTTGGGTGGTTAACACCATTCTCCGGCCGCTTTATCCTGGAGGAAGAGACCCAATAAACATTTTGTAGGAGGCTTGGTGGGCCTCGGGGCCGGTCTTAAAAGGTGTGGAGAATTTCGCCTCCACCGGGATTTGATCCCCGGACAGTCCGGCCCATAGCGAGTGGCTATACCAACTGAGCTATCCGAGCTCCTTCAGTGTATGCAGTTGCTTTTACATTTAACGACTGATTAAAAATGTACCGAGAGAAATGCGATTTTACAAGATTCTTCCATACTGTTTTCGATTCATTGTTCGTTAATCACCCTGTTGCTCATGGCTATATAACCTAAGTCACTGATACCGTCGTTAAACTGCAAATTAATTAATAAAAGCGTATGATATATTGCGTGGGTAATAATCAGAGGTACTTCATGTATAGCTGGACCGCAGTAGCACAGTGGTTAAGGTGCTGTGCTACAAATCGGAAGGTCGCTGGTTCGCTCCCAGCTGTTGTCAGTGGGTTTTTCATTGACGTAAAAATCCTTTCCGATCGCACTAATGGCCCTGGGGTCGATTCAACTTCTAACAGAAATGAGTACCAGGAGTATTTCCTGAGGGTAAAGGCGGCCGGTACGTAAGGCTGACAACCACCACCATCCTGTGCCGTTGTTACGAAGTGTGGGAGCCTTAACTTCCTGGACCCCTCTGTGCTCCTCCTGCCCTGTAACGGGACTGTTTTACCTCATACCCTTTTACTTCATGTACGAGCAGGTGACACCTTGACTGGACACTTGTCACCACTGTGCTTAAGTATCGGAAGTTCCTGTAACGTTAACCACAGTGTAAATCAACAAATGCATGCAGTTCGTTAGAATTACAATAACGTTAAAATACATCGACTGCTACATGTTTCGGCCTCACTGGCCCAACATCAGGGAGCGCACAGTTGCATAAAATGGTCGTCTATCCTTCTCACCATATCCAGTATATAGTTGAGCTGTGAACACATCCAGACTTGCTGACTGCTCCAATTTCTACCTGCCAATCCATCTGCCATAAATCACACATTGGCGAAATTACGACAGTTCAGCTACGTGCTGTAGATGGCAAAAAAAAAGGGGGGGGGGTTAAACAGTTGTTTTGTGCAACTGTGTCCTCCCTGATTATGGGCCATTGAGGTCCGAAATATGTAGAATTTTACGTAATAATAGCGTTTTTGTCTTTCTAACGAATTGTGTGCTTATGTATGTTGACTTTGTAAAAATTGTCTCATAATGCACGGAATGGTAAATGTCAACATCCAACAATCCTTGGGTTCAAAGAACAAAGGATGCAATTAAAAGAGCACTTCGGTTGAAATATAGTTCTACCCTGAAGAAGGGGGCAGAAGTTTTCTCCGAAGCGGTGGTTTCTACCAGACTACATGGAATTACATCTCATAATACTATAATTTTCATAATGATTGCGAGATTCAGGGTTTCCGTCGCGAAGTAGATAATAATTGCCATCTTCCGGGACATTACGCAGAGTTTAGTGGTAGTTCCTTACCGACGTTTCGGGACAACATATCGGTCCCATCTCCAAGGGTTAAGAATCCAAAAATCAAAATGACTCCTAATGATTGTTGTGATGTCGTACGTCACAGTCCGCTTATCACATTCCTTCCGTGGTTTATTATTGTGTCTTTGTACTGTTTTTGTGCTCCTGTGCTGTCCTTATAGTAGTCATTTGCGCTGGCAACCCTGCACGTTCGTAAATACCTATTGAATTGAATTGAATTGAATCGAAAATTATTTTTCAGGTACACCTGTCTCTGTGCACACCATAAAGTAGAATGGGGGAGTGGAGGTGAAACTCCTCTCGTTCTTAATTTCAGTGTCATTTTCACTCCCCAGTTACCTTACCTCCGGAAAAGAGCCACCAGTATTCATTCAACGGGACTCAGAGTCAATCTAGGGTCTTTGGTAAAGAGAAACCCCTCTTAGCCCTACCAGAATTCGAAACACTGTTCCTTGGTTGTCCAGCCCACAACCTAGTCACTATACCGATTACGCTATCTCGAATTTGTCGTCATCACCCTCATCATCATTATCATCACCATCGTCATGAAAGCTAGAAACATGTTCCAGCATTTACATAGCACTTAAGTTCTTCTACCCTGACAACCTATGTTCTTAAGATCCACTAAAGGCTACTCACTCATCCTCTTCTCTGTCTTCCCGGTTGACGTTTTGCAAGATGATTTCCGTTCTAAACAAATGTGAGGCCCGTCGTGACTTCTGAGCTGTGAACTCCCAGCACGTTGCGATCGGTACACAAAGAGAAGTTCCTTCTAGTGCAGTGTTAACAGTACTCGCCTCCTTTCATCCCTCGTGGCACCAGATATGTTCATCACCACTTCCTTGACGTTATTATTCCATAATGTGTGCTATCCTAATATAAACGTCGCTGTGTTTACAGACGCTTTCTCGCGCTACCACGGAACCAGGAACGCGATGGTGTTGGCGGAAGGCTGTCAGGCGTTTGTTAGGGAACTTCCGTATCAGTTTCTTTTTGAAAGTTTGAACGGAGCATAATGCTAGTGAGTCTGATAAGGTTTTGTGACAAGTAATTTATCAAGAAAAAAAATTTTTAAACTTAGACTGCTTTAACCTGAAAATTAAGATTCCGCGCTTCACCGAAACGTCGGTAACTGGCAGTCGGCACATTGTAACATCCTAGAAGATTCGACTCTTTACCTAACACTACTGTGAGGACTTGAAATACACAGAAAGTTTGAACTCCACAATATAAGTTTTCTTTCTTTATTAACTATCACTAAGTTTGCAGTAGTCATTAATATGACAGTCCGTCAGTCAGAATGTCCGAAGATGTGCAGATATTTAGGTAGTGCCTCTGTGTTTCGCTTTACCCTACCAAGTACAGAAGTACGTACACATTATCTTGCCATGGAGTTGGATATTTGAACGCTGAAGTGAGCGAAGCCATTAATCTTAATTTCAAGCAAGACAGTTCGATCAGACTTCACACTTCACCTCTTATAGAAGACTGTCATCTTGAAAGAAGACTCATTATAATTAATTTCTGTTCTTATGAAGCTGTCGACGGAGACCAAGACAGCAATAGCGCAGAACTTCTTATCTTCTTCCTAAAAACGTCCAGTTACGCTCCAAGAAAGCATATAGGGGCGTGAACGTAAATCTTTAATAATCCTTAACCTCGACACTGCAGTAGCAAGCTTTATGCTCCGTCCGATTTACCTCAGGGAATATTATTCCCATTAACCATTTAATAGGCAGCTCAGTGCGCCTCGGAACCGGGTTTAACTATAATATAATACGAGTATTTTGTTTTATTGCAATATATCTTCTTCTATTGTGCTATATATTATATTATGTATTATATTATATTATATTATATTTCTAACAGCTACAGTTATGCACTTCAGATGCTGAATTTATATACTTTACAATTTACAACGCATGACGTTGGCAACCTTTCGTTCAATCGTGCTGTCATAGGATCATACGCCTCGTAATATTAAAAACCTTACCCCTTTTCCTGCAGCACGCAAAAATTGTCCTTCTGCTCGATGTGCAACAGCTGCTCACTTGATGTGCTATGGTATAGCTATATATATCAGGCAAATTAATGCTGTTCAACATGCTGCACGCCAGTAGCACGTTGCACTTGAGTTGTGGTGTTAATTGTTTAGCTAACTTGTGATTACATGTAATTTCTAAATCTTATTGTTTGTTTTTGTTGTGTTTTGTTGCTTGTGTGTGTGTGTGTGTGTGTGTATGTGCGTGTGTGTGTGTGTATGTGTGTGTGTGTGTGTGTGTGTGTGTGTATGTGTGTGTGTGTGTGTGTGTATGTGTGTGTGTGTGTGTGTGTGTATGTGTGT
>Ga0123354_10009877_pt1 | contig 14663 bp, 7 predicted proteins | sample TergutLab28metaG_2_FD_97872 | JGI IMG/M metagenome (GOLD analysis project Ga0123354, IMG submission 97872) | Labiotermes labralis P4 segment gut microbial communities from Petit-Saut dam, French Guiana - Lab288 P4 | ecosystem: Host-associated > Arthropoda: Insects > Digestive system > Gut ... | reverse complement strand
GGTAATCAACATCAAAGTCGCGAGCTCCTGATGATGGGCATAGTAATGCTCGAAACATGTTTAGCCTAAAAGAAGTACAATAAAATAACAAGTGGCATCTAGTTGGTTTTTTATTCTTCAGTTTTATATATATATATATATACACACACACACACACACACACACACACGTACATATGGCGTCGTGGCTTCCAAGATCCTTTGTTGTAAAGACTTGTACGTGAATTTCAGTATTGCTGAAGTGTGTGACACTAAAGGAGAAAGGTGAAGAGTTGCTGTCAGTTTGGTAACTACAGTACAGCAGACTAGAAAGAAGAGCCGTTTCCTGTTTCTACGTGAAGATAAGCAAGCAGTATCAGCAAGTTTCCATACTGTATGCATTGCCACATCAATCAAATGCTTTGTTCGGCTTGCATATGGATGCACGATACACCTAATTTTCTTTGTTGTATGCAACATTCCATAACAGAAATGCACGTAATAACATTGTTCTGAAACACAGCCATCTGAAGGAGATCTACCTAGACAAGAAGATAAATAATAATTGTAGTATATAAATGATAACGTACATAAGTAAGTAAACAATTACGTAACTGATCAGCTAATCACATTCATAATATACGATTTCCCAGACCTTAGAAGCAGTAACATCGTACACGTGCCATTTTATAAAGAAATAACTTCGTACGCCAAAAAAACACGCTGTCTGCGTTACAAAGAACAGGCAGTTAAATGTCGTTTAGAAAAATAACATTGCTATTATTCTGTCAATCAATAGCAAACACACAAATAAGCTCTGTGGGCAAAACGAAGGTATTTTGTGCTTCAAGGAGTTGACACATTTAGAGATTGCGTGCTCTTACCAACACGAAAATTCATCACAGCTTATGGCAAACCAGCCCAGTCGAGGTTCCCGTTTTCACAACTCATTCGTCAAATATTAATTTTAATATTAATCTTCAATCAGGTCTCCCAAATTGCTTATCATCACGGCTTCATCCAAAGTTTAAGTTCCCAGGTAATTAAAAGCTCTACAAAAATGTTATTTTTAAACCTGACGTCAAAGTCCACCCACAAACATTTGTCGGACTAAATAATCGCCAGAAAGTGTCACGAAAATAAGATACGTGCTGAGCAGATTTTATTTTTTGTTTAAACGGGTCAAAGAGGGGCCGGGATAGCTACAAGCTGAAGACCGACGAGTCGAGATCGATTCCCGACAGGGTAAAGAGGTCTTTACTTTCTAGACAATGGGCCTCCAACTCTTTTTAGCAAAGGGCCACACCGGTTCCTGCAGGCCGCACGTGGAAAAACAGCAGTAAGCGTTACAACTAACCGCCCAAATTACTGTACAATTTTTATAGTATATACACAAAATTTACAAATGTGGCCGTGGACCGCTTAATACAAGCTGTCCGGCTGCGGGTTGGAGACCCATGGTCTAGGCTAGGGCTGGTGAACCTAACGCACGCGTGTCCAAAGTGGCACCCGGAAAGATTTGCTTGGCACGTGGTATTCACTGCTGTCCCATCTTTTGTATTTCTATTGTCCATCCAGCATCTCCATATTGTGAAGAACAAGTGTAACGTTTTAAAATCCTCTTTTCAAATAGGAAGTAGCAGCAGTCCTCCCAGTTACTCCCACATTTTCTTCCTCGTCGGATTCCTAGAGGAGGACTTTATGATACATATAATATAATAATTATACTATGAATTAATTATAATATGCATGAATAATAATAATAATGCAATAATTAATAATAATTGTGTAAAGCTCCACGACCTTATTTTGATTTTCAAAATTCCCACGGGAACGCGAAAAAATTTCATCGAAGTATTTACAGACAATTTGGGCACGCGGCCTCAAAAAGGTTCACCAGCCCTGGTCTAGGCTGACTGTACCCCCCCCCCCCCCCCCCACACACACACACACACATCCTCCTATTTAATAGGCAATGACGCAGTTTCTCCGAGATTAATGCGGCCCATCTAGGCCGAGGTTAAGGACTCGTGGAGCCGTACGTCCCTTCCCCTTACTGCATGGTGCTTAAGTAAACACAAAGATTTCGCTTTTACTTTCACCAACTGAAAGATACGCATATTAATCTACGATAAGATCTTTATTCAGTCACACGCCGCGGGTTCGAATCCCCCCCGCCCGCGATGTAAATTTGCCAACAAGGAAAGGCAACTGTAACATGGCGTTTCCGTACATTTTGCTCTCTGGACTACGATCTGCTAAAGCTACTCGCCAAGCGATTCTCTTTCTTTGTCTCGTACAGACGTCATTATCGTCGGCAAATAAAAGACGTGACTAGTGCGTGCGTGCGTGTGTGTGTGTGAGTGTGTGCAGCCTTCACCTTAACGCACCTTCAAGCCAGCAGTCCGGGGTCTTGCGAAATGTCGGTAGTAATGATGACGGGTGATGGAAAGTGTCGACGCCAAATCAAACGACGCTACAAAAACCGAGCTACTGGTGGCGTCATTAAATAAACAGTAACTAAATATGTATTACGGGTGGATCGGCAAGCAGCAGTACCGTAAAAAGCAGTACGGTCCGAAAGCGAACAGAAACAGCCACGGCGCGTGCTAGGTATGCAGAGACTGTACAGGATGCCGTAATGCAGTCACTTTACGTCACTGCGTAGGAGGTCTTACATCAGTTTTCTCGAGGAAATTGAACACTACGCGCTGCTGGACGATCTGGGATTCGAATCCCGGTATGGGCAAGGGAGCATTCTACAAAACGTCCAGACCGACTATGAGGCCCCACCTATTCAATGGATACCGATAGCCTATTTCCCAGAGGATAAAGCGGCTGGGGCTGGGTGACCACACCCCCATATAGCAACGAGGTTAAGAATGACACAAACCACCCCTAATTCCCCCTGCATGACCTTCATGTCTTCATGATGTGCACAGGGACAACTTTACTGTCTTTATGCTACGCATCCTTACAACAAACATCCTTGCAGCTTCCAATGAGAGGTAGATACAGCAAAATAACACGTAATAATTGGCTAACTACATACACTGACAATGGCCGGCGGATTTTTTCCCCTAAAATCGTGCCGATTATGAGATAATGGGGAAAAATATCGTAGAGCCGGGCAGGCCACAGACCATAATACGGCCCATGCGCATTGCATGCTGGATAACTATTGCTACAAACACGCACTCGGAGTATGTAATACTGACTGCTATTCCACTGCAACAATGGTTGCACGAACGCGACTCAATGTTACGCTACAGTAAAGCGGCTGTGTTGCCTACAGATAACAGAATTTCTATATTGTCACTAATAAAAAAAAATCAGCTTCAATTTATTGTTGCATGTTCTTTTCACATTTCACCTAGAAGGAATTTAATCCTAATCCCCCACTTTCTTTTTGAAAGAGATTACACAGCACATGCTTCTTAATTTTCTTCATCTTTGCTCCTAATATGTTACAGCGTGCTTGCAAGTAGTATAGGGTGTAACAAAAACCGAAACCAAACAAGCCTCCTGCCAGCAGCGGATTGAGGCATGCAATCAGCAGCTCGACTCCCGGGGTTCTATTACGTTTGTCTGCAGGAAGTATGACAGACTTCCTGATTTTGCAGTTTTGCAATGGCTCACGGTAAGAAACACATAAAGCACGCAACAGACTAATTTAAATCGTTGAATTCTTTCCCCACGGAGCAACAGCCCCTCGTGGGCTAGAAACTCCATAATATCGAGGCTTCACGATAACCACACTCGGCAGGACCCCTCTGGACGGGTGATCGGCCCGACGCAGAGACCTCTACCTGACAACACTCAACACAAGAGACAGACATCCATCTCCCCCCCCCCCTCCACCCACCCCGCGGGATTCCAACCGACAATCCCTGCAAGACAGCAGCCGCTACCCACGCCTCAGACAGCGCTCGCCACTGGGATCGGCTTTCGTTGGATTGGGAAGGGGCAAATTCGCCACAGTTAGGTCACGCTTAATGACCATGTGCTGTCAGTTATGAGAATACGCAGACAGCCGATACTCTCTGCCTAATATGAAGTACGATACATGACCCCTGAACCTTTAAAGCATTAATTTCACTGACATAACTTTCGTACCTCACAGACAGCACAGTTTGTTCCCATTAGGACAACCAGTCAGCCAGTGTAGTTACAAGGAGCAAATTTCTCCTACTTTGAAAACCCATACTGCATATACAAGCAATATCTGGATCAAAACGGAGGGTTCTTAGTATTAAAAGGGGTGGTAGTACATATAATGACAACTCGGCTTTGAAGGGTTAAAGCAAGTGGTCCTATTTACCAGAAGAATGAGATGGGCGGGGCATGTAGCACGTATGGGGGGGGAGGCGTGTACAGGGTTTTGGCGAGGAAACTTGAGGGAAAGAGACCACTGGGGAGACCCAGGCGTAAATAGGATGATAATATTAAGAAGGATTTTCAGGAAGTGGGATTTGAGGGTATGGACTGGATTGGGCTGGCTCAAGATAGGGACAGGTGGCGGGCACTTGTGGATGAGGTAATGAACCTTCGGGTTCCATAAAATGCGGGGAATTTCTTGACTAGCTGCAAGCTGGTTAGCTTCTCAAGGACTCTGCTTCATGGAGCACGTAATTAAGTAAGGCCCGTATATTTACCACAAAGTTTTAAAGTGTTATAGGTAAAGTACGTTAACACCACGTCGAGTCAGAACGTAGGAAGCCTGGAAAAAGTATGTATTAAATTACTGTACGACTCTCTTCCAGTTGCAAAGATTATTAAAAGTACAGTAAGATGTTAAGGTGATGAATGAGTGGTAAACGGATAAGGATCTGGAAGCAGGCGGTCACTGCACACGCTGAAGTATGCCTTCATTCGCCTGCGGTAAACCTCGAAACTGATTAGTCAGTATAGCCGATAAGCCGACCCAGATATGAAATTGGCAACTTGCGAATACAAGACTTCAACAGTCAGCGTTTTAACTTCACCGTCATCAATAACGCTCCAGTCACAAGCTTTGAAACAGCAGAGTGGAATATTACATCGTAAGAAACAAGCTTACACTAGGATTGATCTCATTTTACAGTGCAAAACTTACCATACATTTTCTGTACGCACTTTCTATTTTGTAGGCAAAGACTATCTCATTGGCCTTGAAGATAATTCACAGTAGGCACAGACAATATTGCAGATACCACACTTAACAAACTCAGGTAGTATTCCTCCTTGAATGTCGTCATACGCCATATCAACGTATATATCAAAGATAAGCTGTAGATGTCAATGATACGTATAATACGATGTTATGTCAGGTCTTGAGCGATAGGCCGTTATTTGGAAAACTTGACAATAGTGTGCAGCAGTGGAGACGATGGACTGACATGAGCCGAAATGAAATTCTCAGAATACATTATAATGCACACCAACGCCATTGAATACTCAGTTCTATGGAGAAACGTTTAGACGAGAAGCTAATTTTCCCTTAGTTTAATCCAATTGTTCAGTCAGTGACGTACAATACGCAGCAAATGGTCCATGTCCCTAGACCGACGCATACAGACCACATCCTAACGTTCAAATTAATCGTACATTTTAATTTCACCCCCTAATATATCATGGTCAGCTGACTCCAGTGGCCGCGCGGTCTAAGGGGTGGGTTTGTGGCCGCACACTTGCGGGGATTGCGGGTTCGAATCCCGCCGGAAGCATGGATGTGTGTTTATTGTGAGTGTTGTGTGTTGTCAGGTAGAGGTCTCTGCGTCGGGCTGATCACTCGTCCAGAGCAGTCCTACCGAATGTGCTGTGTCTAAGTGTGATCGTGAAGCCTCGATACTGAGGAGCCCCTGGCCCACTAGGGGTTGCTGCGCCTCCATTTCAGGTTCTCCCGCTTAAATATATTACGTACTTATCATCTATCCCATGCGTGCTACATTCCCAACCCACCTCACTCTCTTTTATTTCATCACTTAAATAATTTTAATCAATTCTATCTGGAAATTTTGGGGTTGAGGTGAAAAGTACGAACGGACAGACACCTAAACAAGACTTTGCCATTATGAGTTTACCTTTTTTTGCAAGTCACGCAAACTATTCATGGATACTGTTCAACAATTGACGTCCTCAAAATTGAAACGTGGTGGGAAGGCGTCTGTATTACTCTGGCGGAGCGTTTCCACACTCCGCGCTGCAGGATTCTGTCTGAGTAGTCGACAGTTATCAGCTGTTCGAGAAGATTAATCAACGTCACCCTTAAAGCTAACGAGACTCCGTCTCGGACCGGATCCATCCAGCAAACACCAGGCTGCTTTGTGCACGGTACCGTCTACAATACTGTACCTGCTTTCGTACCTTCTTTCACACCAGCCTTACAATCTACGCGCTGATTTACACATCCGTTTCTTCCCATTAGGCTATCATTTGTCACAATTCGTAAACATAACGTCACACGTCGTCAACACGACTTATATCGGAAATGCGAGTCGAAGATCATGCTGATGTACAGACAGACAATTCGCTTGTTAAAAACATGGTCATTGGGATGTGACGCCGTGGAGTCTAATATAAATTTGCGAAAGTTTCTGTGGAACCTGCTGCTCCTCTAAAGACGGACGCAGCGGTGTGCTCCGAAGCGTTCGTAATTCTCTACCACCTTACACCGCGTCACATCTCACAAGGCATTATTACTGTCAGTAACAGTCGTGAGAAACTCATCCCACATTCACTTGTCATTCCCTGACGAGCATTCACTTCCATAATAACACACTCGACCGTACGTCACGGCACAGTAATAACTCTTGGTCTTTATTCCTATGGTCGATATTTCGATTCTCCGCCGGTCAGCCTTCTTTCCCTCATGTTTCGTGTTTCTCTTCACCTTCTCCATGCCAACACGTAAAAGCACCCTTAAACCATGGCACAACTTATCTTAATTTCCCACTCATATTCACCCTCCCCTGGCTTTATATAATTTCTGTAAGGCACAGTGCCGTTAGATGAACATTATCTGGTATTCGAATCAGTACGTTAACAGCGCTCACACAAATTCCAGCCATGGGACTGCACTGAAAGAGTTAATCCACTTCACACGGATACAGATGAAATAAATCCATTTTATCGTTATTTGCCTATCTCCGTCTAGGAATTTTCTTATAACAGGAAACCCGAAAAGAGAAACAACCGAAGAACCAAATGTTAAATTGAGAAATTGCAATAACCCAGTCTACTGCATATCATTACATTTCCCATAACTTCTCACGTGTTTCTGTATGAATACATGACGAGCAGCTTCACAGCATGCACCGCCTACTAACACCCTCAAAGTACGTCGAAAATACGTATCCTAATGTATTTTTTACCGATGTGGAAATTCTTAATTGTCGTGTTGTGGTAGGTCATTAATTTCGAAATATGATGGTAAAAAATGTGTATATGCATTAAATTGGATTAGCTCAGCTGCATCGCTTAATTTTTTTTTAAACAAGGCACATTCATATCCTGTTTTATAAGGATCCATTAAATTAACACTTAATAAAATGCTTCCGAATGTGAAAGCAAGCACTATCCCATGCAATTACGCGGCCGGTATTGCTCTACATAATGTAGTATCTGAACAATGCCTGTATCTTGGCCATGCAAAAATTCGACACGCCACAAATTAAAACGCTGATACAAACTGCTCCGTTACTTATTGTGTATTGACAACGTAATACGAACACACCAGAATCTGAAGCAATATCTCCCACATATCTAAGAGAATGTCCGGGCCTGCAATGCAGTAATACCGCAACTTTTCGTCAATAACGACATGATGCACTCGGCATACATCACACAAACCCAGCTCAGCTGTTTTCTCTACCTGCATCCTGTCACAAGATTATCACGCTACAAACACAACACGAAGGTAAGTGAATTCACACGTGACACTACATTATTAACACAGTGAAATTAAAATCTAAAGAGAAATCGGAGGCTCACTTTGTACTTCCCGCAAAAGGCAATTCTGTCTTTCCTCTTCCCTCGCTCACGCCGCCTCTTATCGACTCGGTGGCCTGCCTCCCAGCTGATACTGGTTGCAACCAGGTCTGCTGTACAACTCAGTTGTATTGCCAGCCGGTTGGGCAGGAGTGCCAACACCATCAAAATATTTTCACCGCACCGCTAATTAAAATTCAATATCTCTTGCATAACACCATCTTTGAAGTCTAAAATCTCATTAATATGTAAGAGCTCTGTTCCTACCTTACACAAAGCACAATGAATCTGCATTTCGCAGAGCAACTAGTTAATGCTGTCTGGGAAAATTGTGTTTATTGCAAGATACATTCGAGTAACACAAGGTGCGAAAACAGGCAACGCTAATGAATGTTACAGCAGGTGGTACACATAGTCGCCATAGTCCTTTAAACAATTAATGTGTAGCGAATTCAGTAATATTGTTCATTCTATGACGCTGTCAAATGATTGGGTTATTGGTTGTCGAAAGTAAGAATAATTGGTGAATGACGAGTGCAAAGGATGTGGATGTACACAGTCCTAGTATCCTATTAAAGCATTGTCCCCAAACCACGAAAACCAATATCAGAATCCGGAAGTCCCGAATTTGAAGCTGGAGTTCTAACCAGTCAACCACGAAAGAGGTTCAGGATTAAAGAGGAGAGGTCATACAAATAAGTTTCGCTGCAGTTGTTATGCGGCTCGAATGCACTCAGTTCGATTCCCAGACGCCGTAAAGATCTTTTCCCAGTGATTCCGAAGTGTAGACTCGCGAATACTTCCCGGGAAATATTTCAGTGGTTTGCCGAAAAACAAAAGTGTGGCGGCGAATTTTTAAACAGTAAAAGATAAGAGTCCTTAAAGATAACACCAAGACATGCAACAGAAATCTCAATTCGAGGCACAACTATAAAGTGTAACACTTGGGAAATTCCAACAAGAAAGTGTAGAGAAGTGTAGAATACAAAAGATCACGAAACCTTAAGTTCGCCCACTAATTCCTGCGTTCCCGTAAGGACAGTGTGGCTCATCCACGGGCGCATTGCGTTGCGTTGGCCACTGAACAGCACACACATAATATTTGTACATACAGTTTTGTGTCCAACCATCTACGTTCAATCATTCTTCAAACAGAGTAAGAGCTGTGATATTTAATTTTCATAAGAATGATTTTAATGATACGTAGAATTCCTAGCATATACGTTGACGCGTAAGCTGCGCACACCAAAAAACTTACACGCTCCTTGAAGATGGCCAACAGCTAAGGCCGAAACATGTCGCAGCATTCATTAACAAAAAATGTTGTGCAACAAGTTGGTGTTAAATTTTATATACGTGGTAGCACGGAAAGTGTACAAAAGTAAATTTACAGAATGAGATATCGCTCATCATTTGGTCTTACGTGCCCTCAGTATTCGTTACTTTATTACACAACGTACCAATCGATAATTATCACGTGTTAAAAAAAAGAAGTTGGCAGCATTGGTCCGCGCGCTTGGTGATGGGAGTGCAGTTGTGCGCAGGGGAAAGCTTGACCCAGTTCCCGTAACACAACTGAGCGAGGGGGAAAATCGATCCTTCGCGAGACCGACCTCTCAGCTGTGAGAGGAGTGTCCCTACATTTTAGCCAGTCTATGTCTGGGTGAGAAAAAGAGGAGGTCCTCTCGACATTGGTATATTGATCCTAACCTTTCTCCATCTCTTTTAATCCCCCTGCTATATCATAACACCACACGACAGCCAGTATACCATACGAGTAAAGCCACGAAAACGGCAATTTGGAACGTGCTCAATTCCGAATTACGGTGCGATAGGTTGGCAACATCTTACGACCTTTCCAAGTCGTTGATCGTCGCATAGGTCATGAACTGGACTACAACAACATTCAGATTTCTGCCCGTGTTCCCGAAATTATTTACCGTTTATGCTTTACAACCGACATATGCCGCCTAGAAAAACTATTCTTCGTATTTGCAGTTCCAGTTAACTGGAAACTTTAAATAATTTTTGAAATGAAGAAAAATTAAATGTGAATAACAATGACAATTTTAAGTTATCGTGGAAATGAAGAAACGAAAGAAGGAATTTTGTTTAAACTCGATATGACAAGGGTTAATCAAAATAATTTGACGCTAATTACTCCCACGTAACTTTAAACACGTAATTAATTAAGTAGTTAGAAACTAGAAGCAAGCAGCCTAAAGACACGGGGTAAGAGGCCTCCTCGAAAACAGGCGAAAGATAATACCCTTAAAACAGTTTCTTATTACACTCGGTCTGTGATTGGCCATTCATATGGGGAGACTGTTAACCTAAATCCTGTTACCGGAATTTCAAACCTATTATCAATGTTATACAACCAGAATTTTCTTAAGAAGTTCGATTCTGACACGTATATGAAATTGCATTATGAAGACACTTTAGAGTATCAATTTTGACGCGTTGCAGCCCATATGTACATCTATGTTTGGTCTGAAGCCCAAGATTGTGCAGCTGCAGTAACAACCAGTGACATTTGAACAAGTCACGGAAAATGATTTGACATTTAGAATAGCTCGTAAAAGGAGACAGGGCGAGTTCTTTTCTCCACCAATACAGGGAGTTCGTGCAGTTACTATGGGCAACTGACTGCCTGGCAACCAAACTGTCATACCCACAGTTTGACAGAGTGTCTAATGAAACAGGTCAAGCTCCCTGACCATTAATATTTCTCTCGAAATCATGATGCACCCTCGGTTCCTGACAAGTAGTGAAAATCATATTCTTGTAGAGCTTATTTGGTCTTGAATTTATCCAGAATATTTTCGTTCTTTAACAGTATTTCAATGTAGGAAATAGTGAAATTATAATGCCAACTGAAGCAGAATATCCAAGTATGCCAACAGACCCAAATGTGAGCCAACTAAATCCAATCTACATTTTGTCGCGTGATTTTTGTAAGATCAATTTTAATCCCACCTTACCGTTACCATTTTCTAAGACTTTCCCACTGAAATTCTACAGGCATTGGCATAGGATTACATGTCCTAGCTCATGACAATCCACTCTAATCATCCTGATGAACAACGTCAAGCAGTGATATTCCACAGAGACAGAAAATTTCGTTACCTGCACTTGTTTTTTATTCTATAAAGAATGCCTTATAAACAATTCATTTCTTCAAATAACAATGCTGTCGCCAAGCCGAGAGTGTATGTATGTGTGTATGTATGTATGTAAGTATGTGTGTATGTGTGTATGTAAGTATGTGTGTATGTATGTACGTATGTATATATATATATATATATGTGTGTGTATATGTATGTATGTATGTAATTTTGTACTCAGAATTCTGTCAGCTTCGTCGTACGACCACTTCTCATGGGATTGCTTTAGGGCAAATTAAACCCCAACTAATCAGCCAATATTCATGTAAAAATCAGTTTCCTGCAAGACGAACTGGCGCTCGCTCTTTCGCCGAAACGTTGTTGATGCTCTGAGCGCCCACATACAACATATCGACGCATAATTTTGAACGGCTGCTCCTTCCCCGCGTCATCTACACAGCTAGGGCCTTGGTCAGGGGCTGCCTGCTCTTCCAGGAGATTACCACAGCAGATGAAGCCCGCAGCGATAATGAAGTGTATAATGGAAACGTTTAATTAATGTTGGCCGGTAACTGGCTACTAAATTAATTATAAATACTGTGCTTTGAGAATGGGCCCTAATGGCTGTCAGGATGAGCGAAGGTTACTCACTGGACGGACGGCTGGGGTCTGCTTATCAGAGGGGAGTCTCGAATTATTAACCTACAGGCCTCTGGCACTGGCACGTCAGCGCGTCCGCGCTTGGTCATCTCTAATGATTTTAAACCAATTAACGAATTTTCGTGAAATATGTCTTAAACACCACGTCAGAAGAGAACATTCCTAATCGATACTTCGTATCTCCTAACACAAACAATACCAAAATGGCGGAGACGCGAACATGTGATGTTGGAGTGACACTAGAGCCATTTTAATGTAGACCGTTTGTTTGGTCAGTTCTTCCAAATGTACGCAAATTGTTTTATGTGATAGTTCTCTACAACGTCAAAATTACGACAGTGAAAAATCTAATGTTGTTTGTCCACTTCGTGGTGACAATTAAGAACCACCAGACTAATATTATTATTATTATTATTATTATTATGTGCTATTATATTCTCATATCTGTTCAGTTCTGGGATCTTAAGGCGAATCGACGGGTAAACAGCCTCCGTAGTTCTGAAAAATTTTAGTTCCTTCATCTTCAGGGACAAGCGCAGCTGTTTAGCCATAAAGATGAAGGCACCACAGTTCTTCGAAACATCAGTTAGCTTTTAACAGCCGACATGGCGCAAATATTCCAGGAGATTGAAACCTTCATCGTCATCACTGTTTAGGCCTGTTGGCTTAGACTCCTAGCGTTAAGGAAATACTTCCTGAAGACGGTTAGGTTAGCCTGATCATTCCTGTCTGTAAGAGATGAGAACCACCAGCATGAAGGACTTCCGGCGATAACACCCATAGCCCAAGCTGAAGATGGAAGCAGTACGTACTTCCGAACGGTTGTACCCGCCTACCAGACCGTACGGTGTTAGAACTAGAAATCCACACAAGTCCGCGCTTGAGGGAACCAAACCGAAACGCGATCAGCTACGTGTGTTACAACTTTCCGTATCCCCATTTGGGGCCAGAAGAGGGACGATCTCATTTACACGGCCGCGGAAGCGCGGAATCACGCAAACGCGGTTCGTTTTTTAAACGCAGCTCCCAGAAACACATAAAGGGGATAGGCCTATAGCCATTACTTCCTTAGCGATGAGACGCAACGGTACGCGTGCCGACATCGCTACTGACGGTGACGCACTGGATGAATGATGCAAATCCGGAAATCAAGAAAAACATATACTCCTCCTTGTTTTTATTCCAACAATGTTATTACAACATGAAACAACAATAGCAACGAACCTCTTTTATTTTTATACTTAATATGAAGACTAGGGCATTTTCCACTTTTCGAATTTACCCACTGTCAACACGGAAGTATGGGCACCTGTTTTCCTGTCAAGGAGTGCGTATCGGCACTTTATATTTTTACAAAGAAAGGCACTTCCTGTAACCATTACATCTGTAATGTCTTGCCACGGCAAATAAAGTGTTTGAGCTAATGCACAAGATATGCCACTACATTAAGCTGTATAAAGTAAACAAAATGAGCGCTTAACCAGGCGGTAGCGGCTGTCGGCGTGTGTCATTTTCGAAACTAATTCACTGATTTGGCTAGGGCATAAAAGAGGTGATCGTGGCTTATATATAGCTTCATCCTGACATTTGTTTTGGAACAGTAAACTTGCATCCTTAATGAATAACTTGTAACATGAAAGACACGAATATACGTGTTAGTACTGTAAGAAACTGCAAAAACTTGTACGTGAACACTTTAGTCTACTTCGGTACAACTCGAAGGTTCAACGCCATCAACGACAGAGCACACCACTGGATACCATTCTTAGCTACTTTCACGTACCTTGCAACCTCATAGCCCTTCACTGTAAGATCTATCTTTGTGTTGTTCTCCAGCTATTTGGTTTAGAAGTTCACAATCAAAATGTTGTATGTTAAGAGACTTCGGCAAAGGCACGTAATTTTGAAGTCAGAGCGCGTTATGTTACTGTTGTAAGACAAAAAGGACCCACGTCTTTTTCCCCCACATAGAAATGTTGTTATTAAGCTGACGAATCGTTTGGTATTGTCAAGTATCTGCAACAGAAACCCATCATTGTGCTCTCTCGAACCTCTTACGTTCATACCACAATATCACAATCTGCATTCAACATTTTACCTCCTCGGTCTTCAAAGTAACAGCTGTAAAAGTGGTTTTCTCCACCAGAATTTTGTATTTGTTTCATTAATCCCTCGCCTGAGCTACATTTCCAGCACCACGAAGCCGAACCCTACGAATAAGCCAAGACGTTCCACTTTAGCTACCTTCTGCTAACGTGTTAAGCAGATTTCTTTAAACTATAAGTTAAGTGATGGTTACGTAAGAAATAGTCAATACAACTAAGTTTTTCAGTGTTTAATAAAGCGACATGTTTCGACCTTTTAGGTCATCATCAGGCTAACACATGTAACATAAAACATAAACACAACAATGCCTTGCTTTTTGGAAACTGAGATCTCGGTTTTTACAAACTGACATCCGTATTATATTATAATTAAAGTTACAAATAAAAATAATATTTAAAATATCTTTATCATTGCGCCGTGCATTCTGTAGTTTATTTAATTAACACACCAACAAATGCACACATATATATGTTATTTAATAAACCTAAAATTTACATTAAAACACTTAAAACGCTCCTACATTTTTCGATCACACGATCATCCTCAGGGAGCATACATTGTTCCTTGCTAAAGTTATAGTTTAAAAACACTCATTGATTTACTTCGTTACGTTAATTTGGTGCTATGGCAGCATGTCTGTAAGTAAAAATATGTTTACTGAATAGACTGTCAAAGCAATATAGTAAAAATTGAATATTATACACAAATAATTAGGCTGTATGGGTTGAAGCGTGAATAACTCATGCTTCAACCCATACAGCCTAATTATTTGTGTATAATATTCAATTTTTACTATATTGCTTTGACAGTCTATTCAGTAAACATATTTTTACTTACAGACATG